>ERZ778027.2811-NODE-2811-length-19739-cov-16.000000_pt1 | contig 19739 bp, 19 predicted proteins | sample MGYA00375757_ERZ778027 | MGnify/ENA primary metagenome ERZ778027 (study PRJEB29350, sample SAMN05389817) | bioreactor metagenome | isolation source: Ammonium sulfate bioreactor | place: South Africa: University of Cape Town | collected 2014-02-18 ...
TTGTTCGAATCATTCGAGCGATGCTTGCTTCTAGTATTGGACCACGATCATCGTTAAATAAATGAATATCATCGATGATTACCAAACGAATGAAGTCTATAAATTGATGTCCAGTATTTCTTCGTGTGATTAGATCCCATGTTTCAGGTGTACAAACGATTAATTGGGCTTCATTGATTTGTTCATATGTTAAAGGAGAAACACTGGTGATGTCTGCTACACTCAAACCGAATGAATTTAAACGTTTGATAAACATGCTGGCTATTTGGTGAACAAGCAATGGCACTGGTACAATGTAAATTATTTTGAATTTATTGATATTAACCAATCCGTCGGGCATAATATGTTTCTCGATCTCGCGAAGAATCGTGAGTAAAGCAATAAAAGTCTTACCACTACCTGTTGGAGCACAGAGAAGAATATTTTCGTCAGATTCTAATGTTACTTTGACCATACGTGATTGTATACGAGTTAGCGTATAAATTCCCTGAAATGCTACTTGAGCATATTTCGGTAGATTCGAAACTGGAAATAAAGTTTCACCGGGTTCGAGTGTCCATGACATAACGGCTGGAATATGAACTTCTTCATAGCCTTTGCTTGTCATGATTCAAATAATATGAAAGTTTTTTAAGTATGTATGTAAACAGATGTAATTTCATTGGTTATTACGAAATGAGTTAGTTGTTCGACTAGTCGAGACATCTGTTAAATGTAATTTCACCCTCAAAAGAGATCCTATTCGTCAACAAAAGAGGATTTTGAATATATATTTGACTCAGTTGATCAAATCATCAATGGGAGCTGAAACATCAGCAGTAGGTATGCTATACTATGATAAGTTGTTTATCTCATAAGACAAAGAAATATTGTAGTACCCGAGCCAATTGTTCTCGCTCAATTACTCGTCGGTACACCTTTGTTACATTTAGCTGATGCAACAACAACCGATACCAATTGCAACAACGATAGTGATATGTGTTTTCTTCAAGAACTTTCGCATGCCGTTGGACTTGTTCTTGGCATGATGCACAATCGCTATGAGTCGAATTTTTCCCGTTCTCCACGTAGTATCAGGGTCAGTTTGAATGGAATTATGGTCAAATACAAGGGCGAACCGATGGTTCAACAGATTATACAGCGTATGAGCACAATGGACAAGGCTATGTTAGCAGGCGAATCGAATGAAGCAGATAACGATCTGCCAGCATCACTCATTGCTCTCAACAAAGAATTTGGTCTGTCCCAAGTGAATGATATATCTTTTGCGAACGTCGCATGCTTTCATTTCGATCGATTCATTGATCCATATGAAGCATGTCGACAATACATGTTGAAAGCTTCTGATCTTTTCGAATACACTGAACCCGATGGTTTTATAGGCGATGGAGATCATCTATTTTACATTCCGAACAAAGATCTATTTCAGAACAATATTCATAAGCTAAGTGCTGAGATAATAATTGCCAACAATAATATACTCGTCAGTTCCGGTACGAAGACAGTACCTCAAGACAATCGACGATGGTACTTCGTCACCTCACATGGATGGGGTGATTGTCCTGCAGGATGTATTTATCGTCGGAACTTTCTCTTTGTCTACGATCGTGACCTCAAAAAAGCATCATTGGTAGCCAAGAATGGCAATGAAGATTGGTACAATTACTTTACTTCTCTAATGCACACCTTTTACTAATTTCTTAATTCATTTCAATTTCGAACATTTTGTTTTCCATGCTATTAATTATTTTGTAATAGTCGAGAGTAAAACGGGTCATCTTATTCGAATTCCTTTTAACAGGAATTAACAACAAATGGAGTAATGACCCTCAATAAATAAATATTCATGAAAACTTCAATTTTCTCAAAAAAAGACCCATGTCTGAAATGTGATATATTTTGTGTGCTTTTTCGAGACAAAAAATTGTTTACGGCATCTTGTTAGATAATTCTTGTAAATTGTCCTTGTATATTTTTGTCTTATAGTGATCCGTACCGAATATTTCAGTAGCAATCTCAATCGCTTTCATAAAGTACTCGAGTGCCTTTTCGTACTGACGTTGATTTCCAAAGATCATAGCGACACTATTGTGAGCACTTGCCAGGATCGATGATTTTTTAAGTGAACTACTGTTATTTTTCATAATTAGTTGTTCACAGTCAATAGATTTGAGGTAATATTCCAAAGCTAATTCGTTTCGGTTTTGATCAAAATGAATCATAGCTAGATTGTAGTAGCTATCACCTAGAGACGGATGAATAGAAGAAAAATGTTTCACTTGGATATCTAGTCCCTGTTTCATATATAAACAAGCTTGATCAAGTTGTTCAAGTCTATACAGAACGCTACCGATACATCCATATGTGCGAGCAATATCGAGATGATCTGGAGAGAGAATTGCCTTTTGAATCTTCAATGCTTCTTGATAAATTGTAAGTGCTTCCTGATAGCGTCCTTGGCGGTGAAGAGTTCCACCCATACCGAGTCTAACAGTAGCAATTAACGGATGATTTGGTGGCAGTATTTTCATCCGAATATCATATGCTTGTTTATAGCATTCTAGACTTTTCTCGAGTCGTCCATTTCTACTTAATATTGTTCCAAGATTGTTATAGCTAGAAGAAAGACGTTGTTCATCTCTATTTTGCTCAATGTTCATGAGTTCACATTCAAGTGCTTTGTATATATATTGAATGGCAAGTTCATCGCAACTACCTATTTCACTGTAAGCCGCTCCCAGCGATATGTACAGTCTAATTAGAGACGAGTCATATTCAGGCACACCATTCGATCGATGAATACCCAACGATTTATTGAGATAGTGAATCGATGCTGAATATTCGCGTAGTTTCGCAAAGTTCACTCCGATGTTTTGATAACAAGTGGCTTGGTGTTGCCAATCATCAGTATTCGTTTTTACCTCATATAAATACGCACTAATGACCGCCTTATAATGTCCCATCAATCCAAGCAAGTCAATTGCAGCTGCAATTGGACAACGAGTTTCAACTTAAAGTTCATTTCGTAAATGTACGGTCATATCATGTAATTCTTTATCACGTTCATTTGTTAAAGTCAAACTAACGCACCACATACCATTCAGTTCTTTTTTCACATTATTTATTCTGAATACGGCACCCATTGTAAATAACCATTCTTGTTCACCGGAGCCAAAGTGACTTAAATCTTCAATTGAAGCATATGAACTCGTCATTTCGTTTATCGTTCGATCGAGTTCGATTTCGAATATAAGTGCCGTCAATTCTTCATCTGATTCTCCTGCGTATATCAATGCCAATTCTTTTATTTTCGTGGTTGAAAGAAAGTTGCTGAATGAAATAAGGCATCCATTATTTTCTTTTATTTTTTCAAATTCATCATGAGGAAATTGTTGTCCCCTGTAAAGTGTTAATAATTGGTTTTTATATTGTTCTTGTTGAGTATGATAGCGCGTGGTTATCTGATTGTGTAAGTGACAGATAAACGGTCTCATTGCAAATAAGATACGTATGTCTTGTTCACGTATTCCTTTATTAATTGCTTTATAAAGAAATGTATCACGAGTATACCATGAAATGGCTTTTGTTGGTTCATATCCACCTTCAAATTCGTCGATATATCGAAGTTGCACTGGATCGTTCGCATAAATTTTTCGACAATATCGAATCATTGTCTTCATATCATTCTGTTCCATTCGAAGAAACAGTTCTCTTATCAGTTGAGCATACATAAACGTAGCTCCCTGCTTATTCTTTCCGCTTTCAGCAGTAGTTGATCGTGTCAGAATTTCAAATTTCAAAGTAAAACGATCCATATTTGATATATATTCATTCAATGCAATGTTCAATGATTCGAAATTACTATACAGACCTTTTACTTTTCGAATTCTACCCATGTTCTCGATTTTTAAAGAAAACCGCCGGTTCCCATCGGTTGATTCAAAAACCGTCGGTTAGAATCGGTTTTCCATTTTGCGCCTTTAACTTCACTGATTTTTCTATAATTTCGATAGAGAATCTCATAATAATGTTAGTTTTCATTGAAAAAAATGGTTTGCTAAGTTTCGAAACCTGTTTTCTACAAATCTCTAAAATTCATCGTCGTAGGTTCAACGACAAGCGAATCAATATTTTTTCTAGCGGCATCTTTAATTAATTTCAAACTCAAAAACTAAGCAAAATTGGGAGATGTGGCTAGCACCAGTGGCTTCAGCACGCTTACAAATATAAGGAGACCCGATTTTGACTCAAATTCTGACAATTTTCTAAGATTAAAAAAAAATTTGTTCAATTTGAAAGGAGAAAATATTACGAAAAACAACCGCGGTTAACCGGTGGTTCTGGACCGGTTTGTGCAACATGGGTAGACGACCAATGATTGTTGTTAATATGTTTTTTCTGAGGAAATATATAGACTGAATCGAGTTGCATTAATGTTTCGATAGCAGATAAACAAATCTCACCTAAGGAATCGGGTACAATTAATAAAATGCGTTCTCGTTTCACATTCATTATATAATCGATACATTTGTCAACTGATGAAAATATTTTAACATGTTCCACTACCTGACGAATACATGTGACCATGAAATCGTTGTCATCCTCATTGAATGGATCATCTAATAGCCAAGTAATGGCGTATTTTATTGTCGACTGTTTTTTTCTTTTTTCAAATGTTGTTGTAGTTGCTGCTGCAAGTTCAATCGTTCTTGCCATTTGTAAAAAAAGATATATAAATTCGCTATCGATGTTGCTTGTTAAAGTCTTTCTTATCTTATAAAACTCGGTGTCATGTGTTTTCTTTTATCATATTGGAGTTTTTTTGTCACAGTTGTTTATTCACCATTCCTTTATTTATTTTTGTTAATTTAAAATAAACACGAATCATATTATATTTTACGATTACTTAGACATACACAGTGATCAAGATCAACAGTACACGTTGCACCATCACGTTTCTTAAAGCCTCTAACAGGGTTAATTAAAACCATACGATTAACTAATTCTACCTTTTTTTTCATTTTGATCTCCTATTAAATTCATAAATCTTTTTCTATATTTTAGATAATCATTATTCGTATTTTACATCGTTCGTCTAGCAAGGTACGCAATTTTAAAATGACTCCTTGATGACACGAGATAGATAGAAACCGCAATCAGGTGAATATTTTATGAAGATAAATTCGTATACCGATAGAAATCAAATAGCTGTTGGTCATATTCAGGGTGGCCAAACCTCATGATTTGGTCAAGAGTCTCCTGGTTTTTCTCTTTCTCCAGATCAAAATTCTCTTGAATTCAGGAGCTGATTTTGAGGATTCTCTACTGATTACTCCTGATTTTGAAATTTTCAATTGGGCCACCCTGAAACTCTCATCGAATCATTTACAGAAATAGTAAACGAACGCAAAATGGATCTAAACGATGATAAACTTGTTGAAAAATTTACAAAAGCGATTACCCGTATTCAACAACAACAACAGCATAGAACCTAAGAAATATGATTTACAAACTATATTTTCTCATCATAAAAATAGATATTATTTCAAGGGGAAAACAACTTAGACTTCGTTTCTGAAGTCACATGAAGTCTCTCGAAATCATTTGCAGGGTTTCGATAATTGTCTTTTATCCTCTGAAGATGTTTTCCTTTTTCTATAGAATTTTAAAAATTACCAATTAAATCGAACCCATCATTCAATCATGTACAAAAAAAATTTGAACTATTTATGATATTTGAAAAAACATACTTTTCACATGATTATAATGAAAATATTGACTGGTCTAGAATTCATCGTTGTTTTTTATCTCTTCAATAAATTGTTGGCTTCACTCTATTTTCTTCCTTTCCTTTAGTTATTTATTTATTCATTCAATTCAGGGCGATCAAATGTATTCCATTTACACTTTTTGTTATGACGTAATGGGAAATTTTCGTCAGTTTCTCCCATGTTTTTTTATCACTTCAATAAATTGTTGGCTTCACTCTATTTTCTTCCTTTCCTTTAGTTATTTATTTATTCATTCAATTCAGGGCGATCAAATGTATTCCATTTACACTTTTTATTATAACGTAATGGGAAATTTTCGTCAGTTTCTCCCATGTTTCTTATCACTTCCCACATAAAACAATATATATACGAAGAAAGAAAATGTAAACGATAATCCTATCATTGGCACTATAATACATACAATGAAGACTATATTACTATTACTTTTTGTTCTGTTCTTATCTTGTCAAGTTTTTTCTGCGCCGATTACGGAATCTACTGATGTTTTTTGTGGATTCAGTGATGAGTCAGTCAGTGAACACTTTATAGGTAAAACAGGATGGTCGAAAAATAGTCTAACTTGGTCAATACGAAGTTTTCCTTCAACGAAACAATTTTCGGAATCACGTACCAAAGAAATTATCACAGAAGCATTTCTAGCATGGACTCACTATATTCCAATTACAATTGAAGAAGTCTGCTACAATTGTGAAGCAGATATAATTATTGAGTTTGGCCGACGTGAACATGGCAAATGTCCTCCATTCGATGGGCCAGGTAGAACTCTAGCTCATGCAGCTTACCCTGAGATAGGCTACATTCATTTCGATCTCGATGAGTCGTGGAGTGAACGGTAGTATTATAGGAAAACTTGAAAACAAAACAATATTCTCATTTTTTTCTTTTAGTTATTATGGATCGGATAAAAATTTGTTTCTTGTTGCTATGCATGAAATTGGCCATGCACTTGGTTTAAGACATTCTGATAATTCAGCATCGATAATGCAACCTCGCTATCCATCTGCAAGTCGTTCAACAGAGCTACCATCACCTGACATTGATTCTATTCAACATCTTTACGGTGCTAAAAAAGAAAAGATACCATGTAAGAATACCATATCATTTTTCTATACGTAGTCCAATATATTTTTATTTTCGTTTAAGTATACCAATTGATCAATGTTAGATCAGGTAAAGCTTTAGATATTTTCAGTTCCAAAACACATGATGGCAACAATATTCAAATCTTTAAAAGTCATGGTAAAGCAAATCAACTATGGGCTATCTATCCAAATAGGGACGGTACTGTTAAATTGATTAATCCGGGGAGTGGTAAAGCATTAGACGTAGCAGCAAATGGTCACTCGGATGGTACTAATGTTATAATCTATACTGAAAATGGATCAGATGCACAAAAATGGATTTTAAATATTATTGATACAGGAATTTATAAATTAATTCATAAATCTTCTGATAAAGTACTTGATGTCTCTGAGAACTCATCAAATGATGAAGCAAATATACAGATTTGGTCAAGTAACAACACAAGAGCTCAACAGTGGCGTTTAGTTCCAATCAATCTTTAATACATATATTAATTACAATAATTATCACTTTTTTTCTGAATTTTCATTTCAATAAAAATGTTTTCAAGTAGAGTCTGTATTATCTAGCTTTAAAATCGTCATATGACCCATAGATAGTTCTAGTTGTTCTAAAAAGGGATGATTTTTGGCGAAATCAATCAGAACATCTTCACTAAATTGGATTGATCAGTCAAATCTAAATGTCCATGTAAATCGAGAGAAGTTAAGTTTGATAATTCAGTACAAATTACTTCGATGATATCATCATTAATTAAGAGGGTTGCTAGAGCATAATGATCAGCGTGTACACTGGTACATAGTGAGCGTTAATTTTGTCAAATTTGGAAATAGATAAATCATATCCTCTTGCTCTTGTCCCATATAATATGATTAACATGTGGGGATGAGCTGAGAATTACTTTTTCTAATGTTTTACCTTGTGCTTCAATAAACTTTTTAGCTACTTGAAACACACGGCTGGCTCGTTTCAAAAGTAGACAGATACCTGTTAGATTTGGAACGAAATGAAATATTAACTCAACGTCGTAGTTCAAGATTTCAATTTCTTCTGCAATATCGAATGAAAGAAGCGGAGAATTGGTATCAATTGTTAACATTTGTTACTTCGTCGTTTGAATTATTGTGAAAGAGAATATGCATTCATCTGTATGACTAATATTTCATCCTACGAAGCAATCGATTTTTTAATGTTTCTTTCATCAATAGAAAAAAAAATATCGTCATAAGAGAACTTCTGCACTTTATTTTTCTTCTTGTGTTGACTTCAAGAGTAGTGATGTCGAACTTGAAACTCGAATTCAAATTCATATTCTAGTTTGAGATGCATGATATCCTTAAAATTTTATTGCTAATATGATAAATATGACATTAAAAGAGGAAATACTAATTGGGTTAATACTAATGAGTAAATAGAAAATGTCTTTTTAAACTGGATATTGATACTGATAGAAAAAAATGATTTATGGACTTTTAGTGCAAGCACCAGTATATGTGAATGATAGAGTTTGAAGGGTCGCAGGTTGTTTGGTTTTGATAAAACAATTACCGTTTCTTGTATCGAGTGTCCAATAATTACAATTTGGATATTCTTCACATAATGCAGCACAAGCAGCAGGAGAACGTACTTGTGCCGGTTGATTTACATCCATATCACCACCTAAATAGTCTTTACCTTGAATAATCGATGTACATCTAGCGACTGTCTTAAGAGCTATGTAAAAATAAATAAATAAAGAAGAAACTCTATAAAAGATTCTAATTACCAACGTATGTAGCTCGTTTCTCTCCAAGAAAATCTTCATCATCAGCGGCTGCAGCGGCGGCATTCATCAATTGTTCCAAAAAATCGCTTTTTGCATAGCTTTGGTTTATTATGACAACATTAGTGGCGTAGCCAGGGGGGGGCCAGGTTGGGCTCAGCCCCACCACCGATCCTTTGAGCCCCACCACCACAAATTGTACTTATGAATTTCTCATGTATAGAAAACATTTCAGTTAGCTGTACGAATTGAATTATGGAAAGTATTTATATAATGTACACAACGTAGTTGAACGCCATCTTTTTTTTAAATTTACCAATAACATGCGTTAAGATCACGAATCAGTCTCCTATATTATTTATTGTGTGGTAAGAAAAAAAAGATCACAGCAGTAAATTGTTTGCTGAATAGAAATCAATGAATCGTGACAGAGCAATACCTAGAACGATTTCATCTTTTTTTTCTTCTCCTACATCAAAAAAATCTAAATTAACTGATCATGAATCGGATTCTTCGTCCAGATTAACAGACTCATCGAGTGTCTCATCAACATTGCCATCATTATCATGTCATGATGATGATTTTTCATTAGTCGAATTAAACGATCGATTTTCTTCGAAGAATTTACAGATATTATCAAGTATATCATCACTCTGCCCGAACAATGATAACTTTTTAAATTTTGATACAATGAAATTCTTTGCTGATCACTTAAAGTTCGATCTTATTGCGTTGTGTAATGAACTAAATGTGATGAAACCCATGTTTAAAAAACAATCAATCTCTAATATTATTGATTTTTACCGCCAATTACATGTATATAGAGAAGCTTTTCCAGTTCTCATTAGTGTTATGAGCAGTGCTTTAACTATACCAGTATCTTCAACAACTTGTGAGAGGACCTTTTCTAAGATGAAGAAGATTAAGACTGCTGTTCGAAGTACTATGAGTGATGATCGATTAAGTGATCTATGTGTACTTGCAGTGGAACGTACAACGGATATAAACTTTGAACAACTTGTCGATGATTTTTCAAATATTCATAAAAATAGTCGTATTATGTTAAAATAAATAAACTAGCTTTTCTTTATGATATTTTATTTGTTTGAAAATACGGTTTTTTATCCACAGTATTCAGTATAAAAATATACAGCTTATCATAGTGACTCAAAATCAAACGTTCAATGTTTGTAATCTCAGTTAAATATTTTTGAAAATTATGATAATTTACAGAAGGCCAGAATTAGTTTGGGGCTCAGCCCCACCACCTGCAATTTTCTGGCTACGCCACTACTTGCATACTCTAAATATTCCCTCGACTGTAAGGATGGTCATATGAAAAAACATCGGTTTAAGAAGTAACGAATAATGGTCAATGATGACGAAAACTTGGTCGGGTCGTAGATATTCAAAATTTATTCAATTGAATATTTTGAAAAAATAGCAGTTTTTTCTAAAGTGGTCGTTCTCAGATACTCATAATCAATTTCACCTAGCTTTTCGATAACTGCCTACGCTTGAACCAAGAAAGTGTGGTTGCTCGAGTAGGAAGTGACAGACCGTAGAGACGCCAACCATCGACGAGGACATTAATACATTCAGTCGAGGGTCAAGTGAATCCGACTCTCGATGAACGTCACTTGTAAAATAATTGATATTTTATTTAAAACAAAATCTCATCTAATTTAGAATAAACTATTTTGAAATAATTCACAAGTGTTTAATGCGACACTATCATTCGATAAACTTCCTGTATGACGATTTCGGAGTAGCTGTCTAATTCGAATTCAAAAATAAGTCAATTTTACTGCCCACTCAAATTTTCGATCGAATTCGTTTGGCTTATTTCTACAGTTTGCTCCAGTGATAAAAATTATTAATTTGAACTGAAATTCGAATCGATGTCACTTATATATTCAGGTTCTCACCCTCATTTTGGTACTATGCCTACCGTTGACTTATCTACATCTTCACCCTCACCCTCAAGACAAATTTCATATCATATTACGTCAAGAAAAATCGGTGCCACTTTTCACAGTGATCGCGCATGCGCTTATATGGATTCATTGCGTGTATAATATTGTATTTTTTACTCTATCTAATAAAATACTCTAATCTCGCAACTATAATCAGCCCTAGTCGAACTTTTTTTTTTGTCTTTCTTGACCTGCACAGGCCTCAAGATGTGTCCATAGCGCTTGACTTTCTTGCTCAAGAAACTCAAGTTTCTCATGCGCATGCCAAAAGAAGTTCGACTAGGGAGATTACTTCCTTAGAATTTGTTGCCCATAGCCGTATACGTAGACAATAGTATATTGATGATAAAAGATCCCTATTGTCTGTATACGCACATCAAATGGAGGTAATGACTGCACATTAATAATTGACAAAGAAAGTAAGATGATTATCTACGTAAAAAGTACATCTAAGATAAGAGCTATATTTATTTTTTATTGCAACAATATTTTTATGATCAAAAAATTGTAATCATATTCAAATTTGTTTAAGTGTTCATAATGTTATATATTCAAGCTGGACTGAACGTGACTGTATTAATATCAGGTGAAACTAAATCGAATCCTCCGCCAATAAACGTAGGTTTAAAAAAAGTTTGATCACTATCATCAGAACGATAAAATGTTAAATTTTGTATTCGATTAAAATTTTGACTATTGAAAGTAAGCTGTTCGGGTGTCCATGTCAAGCAAGCATCATCACATCCAATCATATTCCAACTGATAGTAACACTGTCATTTCCATTGACTCGATGAGGAGGACTGAAAAGCGAAATACTGATCGTTAAATAGCTATGATATGTTATTCTGTAGCTTTCAGCAGGATATTTAATTTGAAGATCAGTATCTAAACATGATGTATACCAATTCGTCGGAATATCAGCAAAATATTTGTCATCTGGCTTGCCAATTGAAATAATTTGATATTCAGTTGTTTGAAAAAATGAACGTCCTTCTATAGTTTGCAGTTGAATCGATCGAAGAGGAGTATCATTAGCATGTTTAAAATAGATTCGAAAACATGGATGAATATTTTGAACTGTGTCATAACAAGTTTCAGCTGAATACCAATAATCTTCTTCTACTGCAGATTGATTATAATAATAGATCATTGTATAATTCATGTTAAGATAATTTCCTATCTGAAATGATGTTTGATTATTCCAGTGTGATGGGAAAAGATTAAACGAATTTCGACCGTATGTCCAATAGGTTTCATAAGCACAGCTTTTCGAATCAAGTGCAGTTGCCAATTGAACATAATGTCTTGATTGAGGTGTATCAGCTGGTGAATGAGGAAAATGTTGAAAAACATAACCATTTTGTGCAGGATTATCTTTAATTGATACGAAAGCTCGCTGATTGACTTGATCTATTGCATATAAACGTTGACCATTATCGACAGTAAATACAACTTGCGATGGAAAATTTGGTGGTACACAATGAACATAATAGTAACAAAACACGAGTAATATAAGGTGAGAGAATCGATGCATCTTGCACAATAATAAGAATATAGAATATGAAAAATGATATGTCATATACTGATAAGATTTGAAGAAGAAAAAACAAGCGTTGTCATTATATTTATTTGTCATACAAGTCACAATGACTATGCATGATAAATCATAGATTGACAAAAAAATTAATTAGCCTGATTCAAACGTGATTTCATTGAGATCAGGTGAAACAAGATCAAATCCTCCACCGATAAAGGTGGGCCTAATAAAAGTTCGATCACTGTCATCTATTCGAAGAAATGTTAAATTTTGTATTCGATTAAAATTTTGACTATTGAAAGTAAGTTGTTGTGGTGCCCATGTCAAACAATCATTATCACATCCAGTTAAGTTCCATGTTATAGTGACACTATCATTTCCATTGACTCGATGAGGAGGAGCAAAAAGTGAAACAGCAACAGTTCGATGCGTTCTATAATATATTACATAGCTGTCAGCAAAAAATTCAAGTTGAAGGTCAGTATCTAAACATGATGTATACCAATTCGTCGGAATACCAGCAAAATATTTATCATCTGGTTTCCCAATTGAAATAATTTGGTATTCAGTTGTTTGAAAAAATGAACGCTCTCCTACACTTTGCAGTTGAATCGATCGAAGAGGAGTATCATTAGCATGTTTAAAATAAAGTCTAAAACATGGATGAACATCATGAACTGCATCATAACATGTTTCAGCTGAATACCAATAATCTTCTTCTAGGTCGGATTGATTAAAATTATAGATCATTGTATAATTTAAGTTAAGATAATTTCCTATCTGAAATGTTGTTTGATTATTCCAATGTTCTGGAAAATAATTCGATGAATTTCGACCGTATTTCCAGTATGTTTCATAAGCACAAGTTTTCGGATTATCTGTTGTTATCAATCGAACATAATGTCTTGATTGAGGTGTATCAGCTGGTGAATAAGGAAAATGTTGAAAAACATAACCATTTTGTGCAGGATTATCTTTAATTGATACGAAAGCTCGCTGATTGACTTGATCTATTGCATATAAACGTTGACCATTATCGACAGTAAATACAACTTGCGATGGAAAATATGGTTGTACACAATGAACATAATAGTAGCAAAAAGTGAATAATGTTATAAGATGAATGAATCGAAGCATCTTGCACAATAACTAAATATACGTATATGAAATTAACCTACATATATATATACGTAATTCTTTGTCAATGAAAAATGAAACGTCACATATAATTGATAAGATTTGAAAAAGTAAACTTTGTCACTCTATTTTTTGTCATAAAAACGACAATGACAAGGTATGGAAGATTGTTGTTTAGAAATTTATGGAATAGAGTCCAATCGGAAATTATCGAATTGCACGTTTAGGACTAGTACCAATCAATTTCGATTGGCCAACAAATTTTCCATTTATATTCATATTTAAATTTCAACTTTCAATACCATCAAAGCAACAACTTAATCCAGTTCGTTTATATGAAATTTCAAACTGATAAGCAAAGATGCACCTTGTAGTTTATCATCCACACATACATTTACAAGCAACATTTGATTTCTTATCGTTTTAAAAAAATGTTAATAACTACTATTACTTCTTTACTGCTGTTAACTGTTGCAAAATCGACAGTGATTGATTCTAAAACAACGAATCTACAATTTAGATCATGGGAAGAAGCTATTTCTATGGCAAAAACATTCACTGCTCAACTATCATTAACAGAAAAATGCCATTTAACAGCAGGTATTAATGGTACATGTGTTGGTAATATTCCACCTATACCACGAGTTAATTTCACTGGTTTCTGCTTTCAAGATGCGCCATCAGGTGTTGGCAGTTATTCTTTATATTCAACTGCATTTGCAAGTGGCATTCAAATTGCAGCTACATGGGATAGAAATTTATTCTATCAACGAGCTGTTGCCATTGGAGAAGAATTTCGAGGCAAAGGATTACACTATGCTCTAGGTCCAATGGTAAATATTGATCGAAATGCTCGACATGGTCGTAATTGGGAAGGATTTGGATCTGATCCATATTTGTCAGGTGAAAATGCATTTTTTTATGTTCAAGGTATTCAAGATCAGGGTGTTGTTGCAACAGCGAAACATTACATCTGTAATGAACAAGAGACAAATCGTATATCTAATGAAGATGTGTACTCTGCCAATTTGGACGATAAAACTATGCATGAAATTTATCTTTGGCCATTTGCATCAAGTGTTACTGCGGGCGTTGGCTCGTTTATGTGTGCAGGTAATGCAGTTAATGGTACACGATCTTGTGAAAATGAAAAGGCACAAAATGGTCTATTGAAAGGAGAACTTGAATACCGGGGTAATATAATGACAGATTGGATGGGACCAAAATCGACAATTAATCCAGTTTTATCAGGACTTGATATTGATATGCCAGGTTCAGATGGATTCATGGGCGATACGTTAGTGTCATTTGTTCAAAATGGAAGTATTCCTGAAACAAGAATTAATGATATGGTTGTACGTATAATGGCACCGTATTATCTTGTTGGACAAGATCAAAATTATCCATCGATTGATATTGATCGTGATGTTATGGACAATCATTGGATAATTAATCGAGAAGTTAGCCGTGCTGGTATGATACTATTGAAAAATGTCAATAGTGTACTACCATTGAATATTTCTATTGATACGAATCTTTATATTTACGGCGAATCAGCTGCTCAACCTAGTTGTGGTCTTAATCGAAGAGATTGGTACAGAGTTCATGGAGGTGTATTGTATCAAGGTGGTGGCTCAGGTTATGTTCAACCAGCTTATGGTATAGATCCTCTAACTGCACTCATGCAAAAAAGTCGAGAGAATCGTCTTCAAATTCGATACATTAGTGATCAAACAGATTTTGGTCATATTAATGGTTCATTTAGTTCTCGTCTATTTTCTCAAGGTAAATGTCTTGTTTTTATTAGTGCTTGGTCGAGAGAAGGATTTGATCGAAGTGATCTTTATTCTTTTGATAATGGCGATCGACTTGTTCAAATTGTTGCTGAAAATTGTCGTCAAACAATTGTTCTTGTCAACAGTGTTTCACAACTGAATCTAGAACGATGGATTGATCATCCTAATGTAGTTGCTGTTCTTTGGACTGGCATGCCGGGAGTTGAATACGGATCCGCTCTTGTTGACATTCTCTTTGGTGATTATAATCCAGGTGGAAAACTTGTTTTTACTTTAGCAAAAAATGATTCCGATTATGGCACAGATATTAGTCCAATGGGCGATTCGAATTATACGGAAGGTGTTTTCTTAGATTATCGTCATTTCGATAAATATAATATTACACCAAGATACCATTTTGGATATGGTCTTTCATATACGACATTTTCATTTGCTAAACTTGAAATTGAAATTGCACAAGCAAATCATTCTTCTATTTTACTTTATAAACAACGTCGAATGCGACCTTACAGTAATTTTGGTCATTCTGAATTATATGAACCTGTCTACACAATTACATTTACTCTTACGAATACTGGTCATCGATATGGATCAGAAGTAGCACAATTATATCTCGGCTTTCCTGTTGATGCGCAGGAACCATCAAAAGTACTACGAGGATTCGAACGAGTCTATCTAGCAGCAGGTGAATCGCAGCTAGTTACACTCATATTACTGAAGAAAGATATTTCATATTGGAATGTTGTCAATCAACAATGGACCGTTGCTGAAGGCATATACACTGTATGGATATCAACATCTGCTAGCAATGCTGATGTAAAACTTCAAGGTTCTTTTCGTATTTAAAATGTTTCTGGTACAATTTGCCGATGAGATTTGTACAGTTTATAAATATATCTACTCATTTGAATAACACAGCTAAACCACCATCTACATATGAATAAAAAGTAAAGTTTTTTTTTAAATCCAAGTCTACTTACATAAACCAAGAAGACTTGCAAAAATAGCCAATGGTATTGACTTGATGCAAATGGGCCGAGAGAATTAATTGAAATATTTTGTAGATCTAATAGTTGTTTAATTTGATTCAAACATGTTTGATTGTAAAAACATTCCATTTACAATTGTATTATTCTTTATAATGAGTAAGTCTTTACAAGTTGATGATTGTGATGTTTCACATGAGCAATTATCTAAATCAAACAAATAAAGAGAATGTAGAAAAATGCAAATGTTACTATATGATTTTGATTTTGTATAAAAAGCATTGGATCCATTGGGATCAGATATAAAATACCAATTCGTTCCATAGATCGACATTAATTGATTGCTTAATGTAATATCTATAATAGAATTAAGATTTCTTTTAAATATATTGATGGTTTTATTTTGTAAGTTGTTTTTCTGTTAATAAATTAACACTAATAAATTCCATTAAATTAAAATTAGTTATATAATCCAATAGAATTGTATTAGCAGACTGACAGAATGATTGAAGTAATTTAAAATGCGATGCAAGTACAGCTTCATGAACAGAATTTTTCATACTCAACGTACACAAAGCGTTTAACCAATCATTGGAAATGAATTTACTTGATGTAAGTTAAAATCGAACGAAATAAATGTTTGAAATGGAACAGCAATTTTCGAACAAGTACAAGTAAATTCATCGTAATGAGCCATATTGAGTAATATATTTTTAATTTCAAAATCAGATTTGATTTCATATAAAGTATAGTAGACTGAAAGAACTATAAGACTTATTGTCCATAAAAGTATATATAAACGAGTTGAAATAATTTGATCATGGTGAATAGTAACATCTTCATCTGTTTTCATATTTCGAAAAAAATTCAATTCGCAAATATTATTTATTAAGTAATAATACCAAAAATTCAATAGAGAAAAAAGATATACTTTCTTTTATCATTCATATTTCCGTTTTGTTTTCGACGAAACCATCTAATAAATTTAATCACTGGTGGAATTACAATTCGAAGAACAACCGACAGACCACCAAAAAGACCAACAACAGTTGTAACAACAGTTGAAATATGTAATTTGTTTGTCATTGTATAAAAGCATTTGGCTGGATTACAATTTTGATAATATAATTCATAATATGTCTGGTCATTCCATTCTTCAATTGCAAGTGCATTTATTAGATTACGAATTGTTGAATTAAGATTAAATCGTGATGTTATATTTGAATTCAATAGAGGTGCAATACTAAAACTGTAATTAGAAATATGAACATACACTGTACGAACACATTCTTCATCATAAAAACAAAATAATTTCGAAGCAAGTAATCCACCAATTGGATAACAAGTATAGTTACAATATTCATCAAGTGATATTGCACATAAATCTGTTGATAAACCACAATTGCATGATTCATTCATTGGATTGATCCATAGTAATTGTATTTTATCTTTTTCTTCTTTTTTTTATTGTAAACAATTTTTGCATTACTGAACACACCCGATAAGATTTGATTTCCTTGTGTTACATCTTGCATTAATTGTAAAAATTGTGTTGTTATTGTTGGTAATGAGATTTTCAAATTATTTATCGAGATATTTATACTTGAAATAAATTCATTTTCATGCGTTAAATAAGTACTTAGATAGGTTGTTTTAAGATATGTTGTGATGGATTCATTAATAACTTCTTTAGCAAAACTACAGAGTATACGTATTCCATAGAATGGAATTTCTTTTGCAATCGACGGCACAAGTCCAGTTATGGTATATGTTGTGTTAAGAGGAGAAAAATGAGGAATTAGCGAATTTTCCATCCATAAACTTGAACAAAATTGATGAAATCTTGGTGAAAATGAAATGAATATTGCATAATTGCTAATCGTTTGTTGACATTCAACTGTTAAACTTGGATATCTACTAACAAATTGACGGTATATATCTATTGGTGGTGATTTTATGGCATATGTAAGAGTATATGGGACAATAGATGCATACAATACGATAACTATAAAACCAATTATCATTAATAAAATATATACTCGAGTCGAGAGAATTTCATTTCTTCGTCTATATTCATCATAATGTATTTCTTCAAATAAATTAAAATTTATAATGAATTGATAAATTCTATTATACATTGTTTTGAGATTGAAATGGTCATTTTGGCTGTTTGTTGACCGTTCAGAACATTTTATTTTTATTTTTTGATAAAATTGAATAATAAATATTGACATCACTTGCAACACAACATACAAACCACCAATTAATGATAAGATTGTCAGTATAATAAATGCAAGATTTCCATTTGAACTATAGGAATAAAAACATTTATTTGGTTTACATTCCAAATAGAGTGATTCGAAATTTTTTGTAATTGATATATTTTCAACGAATAATTGTTGAATGAGAAAATCAATTTTTGTATCATTTGAATAGACACTGTTTACATCAGAATTTAATGAGTGAATATTTTCCACATAAAAAAATAATTGTGATAAACAATGCTCATTATAGAAACATTCAAGTGTCGATTTCATAATTGAATCAAAAGGCATACATCCAACGTATAGACCTTGAAGTTGTGTTGAAGATTTCATTGGTGGACTGACAATGCCATAGTATCCATATGAGTCAAATCCAGTTAAATTCGGATATAATCCTGAAGGATAGCTACAACTTGACGAATCAGTGCAATAACATAATTCATACTCTGTAAAACTATTGTCAATATTTGGCGGATATGTCCAATTATTCAAATATCTAGATACATATGTAATTCCCTTTTCTGAAAGAAAGGATTATATGCGAAAAATTCGCTCTAAAAATCCATAAAGTTCGTCTATCTGTCTGTCTCAAACCAATCAAATTTCACAATTTAAATTACTACTATCATGTACACACGTCCACCTTCACCCTCAAATTTGGGAATAGTAATTTGAAATTTGAATTCAAGTATGACATGTATGTAAATTCATTATTTCAATATACATTCGCATTCTAGTTATCCGCCAGTATTTACTAAAAAGCAATTTCGAAAACTTTTACAAACATATATTTCCCAACCTTCATTTGTACCATTTCTAAATCATCAAAAACAGTATCAACTATTACGTCAAAACATTATCGCAAGATTAACATCAGAAAAAGCGAATCTCATAGAAACTAGAACACACGTAAATAAAGAAAAGGATTCAACACATATCGAACTATAAGAAAAACAAAATCATTCAACTGCATCGAAACCAACAGACGAAGGTACTACATCAAATAAGCTCATTATTTATTACACACATGAAAAATGTTTTTCATCCTTCAAACGAGACATGTATCATATCTATGATCAAACATTCATCGAACATATATGCAACGATATCAAATTCATAGTTGAAAATCGAAATCGTCGCGCAAACACACATGAACTTATCAATAAACGGCCTAATAAATACTTATTAACGAATCACCACCACAAGACACCTATATGTATCTATCATCCAGTTTTGATTAAGTCAATTTTCTTATCTTGTAGAAACAATACAAGAAACCCAACATAAACGAACTATAACTGGAAACACCTACAAATTGCACACGAATATGACATCCTTCTACTGTTTGTTCAAACAAAAACAAAACCAACAATTATTCTATATTTCAGATAAAAATATAGTCAAA
>ERZ778027.2822-NODE-2822-length-19667-cov-12.257291_pt1 | contig 19667 bp, 18 predicted proteins | sample MGYA00375757_ERZ778027 | MGnify/ENA primary metagenome ERZ778027 (study PRJEB29350, sample SAMN05389817) | bioreactor metagenome | isolation source: Ammonium sulfate bioreactor | place: South Africa: University of Cape Town | collected 2014-02-18 ...
AAATGTCGTGGTGTTGTTATTGGAACAGGTTTGAATACTGAAATTGGTAAAATTCGTACAGAAATGACAGAAACTGAAGAACAAAAAACGCCATTACAACAAAAATTGGATGAGTTCGGTGAACAACTATCAAAAGTAAATTTGTCACCCAAAATTACAACATCATAAAATCTGTTTCTTTTTCAAGGTGATCACAGTTATCTGTGTTGCTGTATGGTTAATAAATATTGGTCATTTCAATGATCCAGTTCATGGTGGTTCATGGCTTCGTGGTGCTATCTATTATTTCAAGATTGCTGTTGCTCTCGGTTCGTTTCTCAATGACCCTCAAAAAAAAACAATTTGACTTTCGCTTTCTCCTTTAGCTGTCGCTGCTATTCCAGAAGGTTTACCAGCTGTCATCACGACCTGTCTCGCATTAGGAACGCGACGAATGGCCAAGAAAAATGCCATCGTTCGTTCGTTACCATCAGTCGAGACACTTGGTTGTACATCGGTCATCTGCTCCGATAAAACTGGTACTTTAACTACAAATCAAATGTCAGTCTGTCGAGTATGAACACCTCTCTTACTTTCTTTTGACAATCATTTCGAATTTGTTTTGTATGATTAGATGTTTATCTTCAGCAAAGCCGATGGAAATGATTTTCAAATCGATCAATTTGAAATATCAGGATCAACCTATGAACCGAAAGGTGATATTATCTTCAATGGATCAAAAGTAAATTGTTCGGATCGAAGTGGATTGGTTGAATTATCTGAATGTGCTGCCTTATGTAATGATTCAGCATTAGATTACAATGAAGTTCGTTATTAATTGATAGTGAATGAATGAATGAATGAACGAAATCTGTTTTTATTTAGACAAAGAAAGCTTATGAAAAAGTTGGTGAAGCTACTGAAACAGCTCTGACAGTTCTAGTTGAAAAAATGAACGTCTACAATACAGATAAATCTCGTTTATCACCACAAGAATTGGCTATGTCATCGAATACAATCATTCGTCAAAAATATCGTAAAGAATTTACATTGGAATTTTCGCGTGATCGTAAATCGATGTCAACCTATGTTTCAACTGCCAATAAGAGTGGTAGTGGCAATCAAACTGTTGGAAAAATGTTTGTCAAAGGAGCACCGGAATCCGTTGTCGAACGTTGCACACATATTCGTGTCGGAACACAAAAAGTACCAATGACAGCAGCACTCAAACAAGAAATCATGAAATTAGTTCATCAATATGGTACTGGTCGTGATACATTACGTTGCCTAGCTTTGGGAACAATCGATAGCCCAATGCGACGAGAAGATATGGATTTAGAAGACGCACGTAAATTTATCACCTACGAAGTAAAATTTCAAAACTATGCGAAAAATATCGTCAAATTAATTAATTTTATTTATTTTAGAACAACATTACATTTGTCGGTGTTGTCGGTATGCTTGATCCACCACGTTCGGAAGTTATTGATGCTATCTCTCGTTGTCGTGATGCTGGTATTCGTGTCATTATGATTACTGGTGATAACAAAAATACGGCCGAAGCTATCTGTCGTCGAATCGGTATCTTCAAAGAAAGTCAAGATACACGAGGTAAAGCATTTAGTGGACGAGAATTCGATGACCTCTCAATCGAAGAACAATCGGATGCTTGTCGTCATGCTAAAATGTTCGCTCGTGTCGATCCGGCACACAAATCGAAGATTGTCGAATATTTACAATCACATGGTGAAATCACTGCTATGACTGGTGATGGTGTCAACGATGCACCTGCTCTCAAAAAAGCTGAAATCGGTATTGCTATGGGTTCGGGTACAGCTGTTGCTAAAACTGCTGCCGATATGGTCTTGGCTGATGACAACTTTTCATCGATCGTTGCTGCCGTCGAAGAAGGTCGTGCTATTTATAATAATATGAAACAATTTATTCGTTATTTGATCTCGTCAAACGTTGGAGAAGTTGTTTGCATCTTTTTAACTGCTGCACTTGGTCTACCTGAATCATTGATTCCAGTTCAATTGCTTTGGGTCAATTTAGTTACTGATGGTTTACCAGCTACAGCTCTTGGCTTTAATCCACCGGATTTAGATATCATGGAACGTCCACCACGTAATGCTAAGGAATCTTTAATTACACCATGGCTCTTCTTTCGATACATTGCTATCGGATGTAAGTCAAGCGAAATTATCGATCGATCGATTGAAATTCATTTGTTTTTTTTAAAATTATTTAGCATACGTCGGTGCTGGCACAGTCGGTGCCTCATGCTGGTAAGGATCTTCAGTCATATATGACGTTTTATTGTTTTTTGTTCTCATTACTAAATTGTAAAATAAACGATTTCAGGTGGTATGTTTCATATCATGACGGACCATTACTCTCATGGTCACAATTGGTGAGGAAAACTAAGCATGATTTGAGTGAAAATTCCCCCTTGTTCTGCATGAAAGAACTGAAGATTAGCATAAATCTATTCATTGATTTAGACACATCACTTTAAATGTCGTGGAGGTGGTAAAGAATGGGAAGATATTGATTGTGATGTCTTCGATGATCCACATCCAATGACAATGGCTCTTTCAGTACTCGTTACCATCGAAATGTTAAATGCACTTAACAGGTACTCATCGTTGTTGTTTATGATAATAATAATACATCGCGTTTTGTTTTTCTCTCAGTTTATCTGAAAATCAATCTCTTCTTAAAATGCCACCATGGACAAATAAATATCTTCTATTTGCTATTGCTTTATCTATGTCATTACACATGATGATTCTCTACGTACCAATGTTTAACGTAATTAAATCTTCATACATGTCGAATAAAAAACAAGCTTTTCTTTTAGACCGTTTTTCAAATTTGTCCTTTAACTTTCGAAGAATGGATGGCAGTATTAAAAATATCATTTCCCGTTGTATTACTGGATGAAATATTGAAATTCGTAGCACGTCGCTACATCGATAGTAAAAAAACGATAAAATAAAAAACAGGATTCATCATTTGTAAATATCTTTTCTTTTTTAGTATCACCACGAAACAGTGAATTAAATGAATTAGAGGGCAAATAGATACATTAACCAAACACACGCAAAGAAGATTTCGTTTTTCAAATGCACTCAATTTTTTTTCTTTTTTTCTTTCTTTCTGGTCGTCTGACGGTGATCCTTTGGTTACGCATATTATAATAAAACAAAACAACCAAATATGTAAAACAATTAGATCTTCTAAAAACCTTTCCCTTGTGTTAGATTAGAATTTCAACAATAATCTTGTCTTTTGTCTGTCGGAAAATATGTTCGTTTATGTTTTTTTTCTTCTAATGATGTGACCCTGAACAATGGTTTTCTTCTTCTTTTCTTCTTTTTTTTTCCTGTATAATTTTCTTCTTCTTTTCAGTCCTGGTTTTTATTGAAAAACATATCTGTTGTTTCATTGGTGACATCAGTTTTGTTGTCCTTCTTTTTAATATAAACACATACATTTATAAGCATACGCACGATTCATATCTTTACTTTATACTATATATGGACACGAATATTTCGGTATGTGAAGGCAGATACTAATGTATATCGAACTGTCCAATCTAAACGAACGAATGAATAAGAAGACACGTTGTGTATGTAGGTGTAGGCGGTGGAGAGGAGAGAGAAAAAAGAAAGGGCGAATGATTCATGTAGGCGATGAAGAATGTGATGTTGAATTTTGTTGATTTTATTGCAGATAAATACGCGTTGATTTTGTTGTGCGCATTTGCAAACAAGAACAAACGAAAATGGCATCACGAGCGAAAGCTAAACCACCAAAAAAACGTCAACAACGAGCTACATCGAATATCTTTGCGATGTTCGATCAATCGCAAATTCAAGAATATAAAGAAGCTTTTAATATTATCGATCATGATCGAGTAAACAATCTTTTCACTAGTCAAACAAAACTTTATTTTTCGTTTGTTCTTTCTCCAGGATGGTTTTATTAGTGGTGATGATTTGAAAGATATGTTTGCATCGTTAGGCAAAGTTGTAACCGATGCTGAAGTCGATGGAATGATTCGTGAAGCACCAGGCGATATTAATTTTACCATGTTTTTAACACTTTTCGGCGAAAAATTAACAGGAACCGATCCGGAAGATGTTATTAAAAATGCATTCATGTCATTGGATGAAGATAGTACAGGTAAAATCTCGGAAGAACGTCTACGAGATTTATTAATGACAATTGGCGATCGATATACGGACGAAGAAGTCGATGAATTATTTAAAGAAGCACCAATTAAAGATGGCCTTTTCGATTATCAAGAATTCGTTAAAATACTTAAATATGGCAAAAAAGATCAAGATTAATATTCACCAACGCTTTTCAGATATAATTGCATTCCTTGTATACCTATCTTAAACACACACGCATACATGTTTTTTTTTCTTTTTATTCTAAATAAATAAATAAATATATCGAATAAAAAACTATCGCCATCTGTCAATAGTCTTCTTGATTAGCGAATCAAATGTATCTGTCTTTCACAATTCTTTGTTAAATACAAAGATTCCGTTCGTTCATTCATTTCGTCTGTCTTTCTTTTTGTCGAACTAAGATAGATACTATGTCTTATCCATTTCTTGAATCACTTTTTCATACATATAAATCACAAATAGAGAATAAAGATGATGCACTGATTATCTTTACACATTGGTGTTTAATTTCACATGGTTTTCAACGATTAAATGGAAATCAAGTATGACAAAAAAAAACAGCTATGAATCGAGATTTTTATTTTCTGAATATTAAGAAAACAGAATTATTGCCCAATGATTGGACACAACGGCCAGATAATTCCATCACAATGGAATATACAAAGAATGATATCGGTTATAATTTGAAATTATTCGATGTTGAAGGCGTATTTTTTGCTCATTTATTTGTATGTTTGAAAAAATGTTGTTTTCATAAGAAATTGTTTGTTTTGTTTAGCGTAATAAACAAGGTCGACATGTTGAAATTAATTTCAGTGTTAACGATCATGTACATGAAAATTACAAAGAATTTCAATCGTACGTACATCGAAACATGTTTGTCTATGATTTTTATTCTTTGATTTAGTGCATATAAAAATTTAAATGATCTAAAAAAAGAATTTCACGAGAAAATCGAATCATTAGCAAATGCAAATTCAGATTCGAGCACATCGACTGAAGCTACACGTACGAATACAACACAAAACCAACAGCAACAGCAAACAGGCAATCGACGACAAGTACCTGATGATCCATTGATCGATCCGTTGGCTGTTGGACGACGTGCTCATCCGTACGCTGGTGGTTGGTATGTGTTTATTTTTCTCTCGAAATAAGCGTTAAATTTAATGAGAGAATTTGTAGGGGACAAGTTCCAGGTGGTTTCGGCGGTTATGGTGCTTCGGATCTCGATCCATTCGGACGAAATACACGTGGTGGAGGTATGAATATGGATCCGTCGATGTTTCAACCAGCTATGCGGTGAGAATCGAGAGAAAAGGAAATTGATTATTTCGAATTTATTATTTTCAGACCACCAATGGCACGATTTCAACCGCCAGGTCCACAACGTCCATTTGGTCTTGAGTGAGTTTTCGATCTTTTGACTCTTTATTCATTCATTAATTTGCTTTATAGTCCATTCCAAGAACCCAATCCCGATCATTTGCCAATGCCTGGTCCTCATCTCGATGATATGTACAATTAAACCGAAACAAAAAACTGCATCGTGTTTTCATTTTTGCCTTCGTTGTTTTTTCAGCTATTCTTTAATTAAACAAACGAGAACAATTATCAACAATGTTTATTTTAGATCAACAAAAGAAAAAACATTTTATTTCATGGCATCGAACCGAAAAGTTCGTGTAACCGTTACACTTCAACCATCGGGCAAATCGAGTGTGATTATCGGTCAAACAATCGACGAATTACTTCGGCAATGTTCATCGAAATTTCGTGTCAAAGCTCGTCGATTATTTCTTTCGACAACTGGCGAAGAAATACTCGACAATCTCGAACGAATATCCAACGATTCGAAATTGATTGTCACTTGTGGTGATACGTATACTGTCACAAATCCACCGTCAACAACGCCGATTGACTTGTCATCGGACGTTTCCGTTCGAGTTATTGCCAATCGAACATTGATCGACGATGCTGCAATTGATCAATTGAAAAACGTCGCCAAAATCTACGCACATGTCAAAGAAGTTTGGGGTATGCCGGATTTACATGTTGGCCAATCGACGCCAATCGGTTGTGTTGTTGCAACAGAACCGAATGTTGTTTATCCCGAATTAATCGGTTCAGATATCGGCTGTGGAATGAGTTTTATTCGAACAACATTGAAAGTTGTCGATGACAAACGATTAACGAAATGGACGAAACAATTGCAAGACTTGGATGAGTATCTTTCGAAAGACACAATCGATGAGTTTCGTCAGTCGGAGTTAGTCTGGCCGGAGTTTGTAGAGACAATTTCGAATGATCATCCAGAAAATGAGCAACTAGGCACGATTGGTGCTGGTAATCATTTCGTTGAGCTACAATGTATCGAAGAGCTGTACGATGAGACGAGTCCGAATCTATCGACAGATGTTCTCTATCTACTCGTTCATTCAGGTAGTCGAAGTCTAGGCGAACGATTTCTACGTGAATATGGTTTCAATCAAAATCATGAGCGTGGACTCGAGAAAGGTACAGATGCGTATAAAATCTACATGGAACGACATGACGAAGCTTGTACATGGGCGAAACGAAATCGTGCACTTATTGCACGACGATTTCTTTCGTGTCTCGGCGAAACATCAGCGCCGCAATGCCTCGTCGATATTTGGCATAATAATGTTGTTTTAAAAGAAATTTCCTCAGACAATTGTTCTCAAGTACATTTACATCGAAAAGGTGCAGCGCCTTCGGATCGAGGTCGTGTAGTTATACCGGGCAGTCGTGGGACGCATTCGTATCTTGTCGAGCCCATTGAACAAAATCAACAATCGTCGGGGTATTCGTTGGCTCATGGCGCTGGACGAGCGATGTCACGTTCGAAAGCTCGACAGCAATTCAGTGAGAAATATCCGGATATGGATCGATTGAAAATAACTGAAAATTTGGAATCTCATGTTATTTGCGAGGATAAACATTTGATCTATGAAGAACATCCTCGAGCGTATAAAACAATCGATGCTGTGATCGATGATCTTGTTGAGGCGAATTTAATACGTGTGATTGCAAAAATGAGACCACTAATTACCTATAAAACTCGACAGAATTATTCGAAATAAATTCTTTTTTGTTTTTCAGATAGAAAAATTCAAATTTAAGAAATATTTACAATGGCCGATAGTAATTCAATTTAATATTGAGGAAAAAATCGAAATATATGCGATCTTTTTATATTTAGCTGATGATGTTTTGAATGAAGAACGTCAGATCAATGATGATTACAAAATCTGGAAGAAGAACTCCGCCTTTCTCTATGATTTAATCATGACGCATGCGCTCGAATGGCCGTCGCTTACTGTTCAATGGTTACCTCAAGTGGTCAAGTAGATAAATTTGAGAAGAAAAACTTTGTTTTTTTCTACAAAATCTCTCTTCTAGGCCCGATGATAGCAAAGATTATACAATTCATCGTCTCATTCTCGGCACACATACGTCCGACGAACAAAATCATCTTGTTATCGCTTGCGTACAAATTCCAAAGGACAATGCAACAAGTGATTCGACACAATACGAATCCGAACGTGGAGGTTTGTTTCTTTATCTTTGAAAAATGATTTTCTATTTGATTGTTTTTCTTTTGTTGTTGTAAAGAATTCGGTGGTTTTGGTTTATTCAATGCAAAAATCGAAATTGAATTAAAAATAAATCATGATGGTGAAGTCAATCGAGCTCGTTACATGCCGCAAAATCCGTCACTAATCGCAACGAAATCGCCATCGGCTGAGGTTTTGATTTTCAATCATACGAAATTAGCTAATCTACCCAAGGATCAATTGACTTCGATGAGCGCTGAACAATGTCCGGAATTACGTTTACGTGGTCATACGAAAGAAGGCTACGGCCTCTCATGGAATCCGAATGCTAACGGACGAATTCTTTCGGCATCGGATGATCATACGATTTGTTTATGGAATATTGAAAAGACACCGTCCGAAGGCAAATTTGTTGATCCAGTAGCGATCTTCTCGGGACATCAAGCCGTCGTCGAAGATGTTGCTTGGCATTTGTTTCATGAAACACTCTTTGGTTCAGTTGGTGATGATTGCAAGCTCATGATTTGGGATACACGTTCGACAAATTATAGCAAACCATCGCATGTTGTTGACGCACATACAGCTGAAGTCAATTGCCTTTCGTTTAATCCGTTTTCGGAATATATTCTTGCGACTGGTTCAGCCGATAAAGTTTGTTTAAAAGGAACGTTTTCTGTTTCTTTTTTGTAAACGTTTGTTTGTTCAGACTGTTGCACTTTGGGATCTTCGAAATTTGAAATTGAAATTACATACATTCGAATCTCATAAAGATGAAATCTTTCAAGTTCAATGGTCACATCATAACGAAACAATCTTGGCTTCGAGTGGCACTGATCGACGTCTTCATGTTTGGGATTTAAGGTAGTTCAATTGTCGAAAACAGTTTTTCTATTTCACAAAATTTCATTTCGTAGTAAAATTGGTGAAGAACAAACTAGTGATGATGCTGAAGATGGTCCACCAGAATTACTAGTATGTGTCTACTAAAGGAAGAGGAGAAGAAAAACAAACTCTAACTAATCATCTATTCGTTTAGTTCATTCATGGTGGACATACAGCCAAGATTTCTGATTTTTCATGGAATCCCAATGAACCTTGGGTAATTTGTTCAGTTTCTGAAGATAATATCATGCAAGTTTGGCAAATGGTAGGGCAAACAATAAGAAATAAAATATTGATTTCAATTCGAAATCGTTTTTTTTTCTTTTCTAGGCGGAAAATATTTACACTGAAGATGAAACTGAAGCAAATGCTGTTGATCTAGAATAAATCAATACAAATCTATTTTTCTTTCTTTCTCGCTCTCTCTCTTTCTTTTTGTCTGTATTGTATAATGTAATGTCTCAAAGAGCACAAATAGATTCAATCAAATAAAAAAGCAACCTAAGGAAATATTAATTCTTTCTATTTGTTTTAAGCGAGGTAAACTAACGAGCATAGTTAAACATTTAGAACAAAATTTAACACTTTGCAGTGCATGTATTCTTGAAAATGTTCGCGATTTGGTTGCTTAGTTTTCCTCTAATTTATTCTTTTCCAATCGGTTATATCAATAATGTATTTTTCGTTTCGATCAGTGATTCGAATATAACAATCATCACTAATCGAACATGTGAACAATGTTTATGTTTGTATTCATCATCAGCAGCATATCTTGCTCTCAATTGTTTACCAAATGATACTTGTCGATTGTTTGAAACATATCCATTGATTTATAAGATTCAAGATTATTCTCAAGCACGATTATATTTTCTTCAAGGAGTTTATCCAAATGAAACGAAATGTTGCCAATCGAATACAACTGACCTTATCAGTAAAATCAATAATGCTAGCAGAATATCAGTCTATGTACCATCACCACGTTGTTTAACTTTTGATGATTATGGATATTTAGTAACCGTGTCACAAACAAATCAAACTCTTGTTCGTATGCATCCATCGAATTTAACAATAATTGATTCTCCTGTACCACCGATATTTTCAATCGCTCCAATGACAATAACCTATTATAATCAAACTTATTTTGTAGCCTTTGTAAGTTATATTCTACTTGTCGACACAACTAATTTAACGATTACGAAAAATGTTAGTTCACCGATGTTCTCAAATATTCGAGATCTAGCATTTATTGATAATGGACAGATACTGATAGTTGTGTCGACTTCAAGTGCTACTCTAGTTATTTTAAATCGAACGGCTGATTACAGTTTGATTGCAGTTCAATCAGTTAATCAGATTTATCCTCATGGTTTAAAATATATTACTGATAATTTTTTCTATTTAACTTCATGGAATAATAATAACGTTTATCTTTATTCTCGAATAAATACTACTTATTGGAAAGGAGAACCGTTCATTGATGCGACATCGATCACATCTACGAGTGATGGAAATCACGTTTTATATGATCAATGCGGTCGCTATTGGTTTTCATTAGGAAGTAATGGAATAAAACTTTTTAACATACAAACACTTTTCGTAGGCAATTTAAATCTTACAAAAGCAGTTTTTGATACAATTATTACGAATAATTATACGATTTATATATCAGATTCATCAAGCAATCAAATTATACGCCTAGAACCTCAAATTGAATGCTTTCAATAACTCAAAATAATGCTTGACCAAAAACAATCATGCAATTCCGTAGAGTAATTGAACTACTTTCTCAAAAGTACATTTTCACTGTCAACTTCAAAAATAATAATAACATATTTTTTTTTATAGTGCCTTTTATATAGTTCTTGAAAATAATTTCCATTTTATTTATTTCTTTGGAAGTTTAAATTATGTATATTCGTTATTATTTCGTTTTTCTGCTTTCAACTATTACTGTTGTTAATTCGATACAAATTCCTTTTATTCAAAATATTACACTCGTACCTCGTTATCTATGGAACAGTACAACTGTTTCGAATCAAACACTTCATAGTTGCATATGTTTATCATTGTCATCGTATGTTGCTTTCAATTGGTTTTCCAATAATAGCTGTCAATTATTTCATACATTCCCAATTACATATCGAATTCAATCGACATCCAATGCTCGGCTCTATTTTTCAAAAGGAATCTTTCCAAATACGAGTCAATGCTGCATGCCTGATATTAATTATCTTCTTGATAAATTACGAAATGGCACACGAACATATAGAAATGTATCAACACCACGAAATCTTTTCATTGATAATAATGGATATTTAGTGACAGCTGAATTAAATCCACCAAAATTAGATCGTTTCAATGCTCAAGATTTAAGTTTAATTGATAAAACTAATTTAAGTACATACGGTTCATATTTGATGACTGTTGTATATGCAAATAACGCTTATTTTGCTGGTTTTATTAGTGGTCCAATTACAGTCATTGATAGTCAAAGTCTTCTAGTTCTTAATAATATCGTTTCAACTGAACTCAATAATATGCGTAGTATTATCTTCCTTAATAATGCACAAACAATGATAGTCAGTTTGGTTGATAAAAATGCCACGATTTTCTTTAATCGAAGTTCACCTGGATCTTTTAATTATACGTTTGCATACAAACAAAGAACTAATTATACCGGAGTACATGGATTGGTTGCAGTCAACAATACCTATTTCTATTCAACATCATATCCAGATAAAACTGTATATTCGTACAGTGCTGTTGCGAATAGTACACAGTGGACTGAAACATTAGTTTTAAACACCAGTTCTGTTTATAACGCTACTGGTGGAACATTCGTAACTATTGATGAATGTGGTCGGTTTTGGTATTCATTTGAAATGCCGGCTGTTTACATTTTTGACAAAAGTGGAATTTTATTAGGAAATCTATCAGTGAGCAATGGACAAATTATGGATACATTGATTACTGACAATTATATAATGTATTTTTCTGATCGTGGAAATGCTCCAGATCAAATTATTCGAATTGATCCTCATATTCAATGTTAATTTATTAAATAAGAGTGAATATTTCTATTTCATCACATGCAAAATAACTATCACCCACAAAATCCTGATAATGTGTTGGAAAAATAGTACGACATTCAGATTGATTTTTCTTCTTTGACTGAGCTCCATGGAATTGAAGTGAATCCTCCGAAAATAAATCCAGTTTTCGATCGAATAACACACATTGTCGAAAAGTAACCATCTCGACTATCACAATAGATTAATTGCCATTTTTGACCATCGTATTTACTTATTTTATTGAGCATTTTCTGATTATCCAATGATAATATTTTGCTATTCGAATAGAAATTCTCCGATGGAACTTCTTTGTTTAATAAATTGATAAGAGAATCAAGTTAATAAAATTGTGCTTCTATAAGTATATCTCTTTGTAATAATTCTGAAGTAGAATCTACTGGTCTAATACCAGTTCGAAGATATTGTAAAATATATCCAAATAAGATCTTTTTCTTTGTCGACGTATGCACTTTAGTTTATTACCAAATGATCTCGAATACCACAGGTTCAAACATTCAAAAAAAAGGTGAGATAACGTCTTTTATCCTTTATGAAAGTTTATTCTTAACAAAAAAAAAACATAACAGTTTATATCGAATTTAAAAAATCAACAAATATTCGTAGGAAAAATTTTCCATCTTGAACATATTTACTGGTAAGTTTTTCCATAGGACAAAAGTCGAGTATAGAAATATCTTCATTTCGTTCGCTAGTAGGTCGAGCAAGTGCAGATAAATGACGATCTGGTTTAAGAATATAACAAAAGTCTTCATGCTTAGATGATTGATCACATAAAATAAAGTGAATATTGTATGGAAATGGAAATGGTAGAATATTATTATAATCTCCATTTAATAAATTGACGGTAAATGATAGGAATTCATTCTGTTGAATGATTGTTGTAGATAGACGAACAGAAAATCTGTAACCGTATCCCGAAGTTTGAAAAGTTGATAATTTTGCATTCATTGGATAAACATATGAGATAATCATCGATGCATTTGAATCTAAAGTTAAAATATCTGATTGTTTGATCTGTTGCATTTGCGTTTGCATATTTGTAAAATTATTAAATAAATTTTGAAATTGTTCATTCGTTTGTTTCTGAACAATTTTCAATTGATCAATTTCAGATTTGTTTTTGTCAAAATTAGTTCTTTCACGACCGAATTCAGTCTTTATTCTTGCGTTTTCATTATTTATGATGTCCAAAATTGAAACAGCCTTTCCGTGCATTTCCCTAATAGATCGATAATCTGTTCTTTTTCTATGACGAGATTTCATAATAGTCTTATTCAGAATATTCTGATGTGTAGTTGATAAATAATGTTTATGCATTTCACTATGTTTGATCTAGAAGATAATTATTCATTTTTAAAAACTTGAAACTAAAAATCAATCTTTTATACCGATGTTTCACAATTTGGTAGACCACACGATAAACGTCGATGTTCACATGTTTCTAACTGATGTTGTCTATATGAATTTCTTGAAAAGAATCGTTCTTGACATTGTTCACATTGAAAATCTTTGTGTTTATTTTCCAAATGTTTCTATTAAATAAACAAAAAAAAATGGCAATCGAAAAATATTTCATAAAAATCTAAATTTACAAGATAATCTTCATATATTCCCGTCCATTTGCAGTTAAAACATCCGACATGTAAAGTTTTCATTTCTCGATCAACAGCTCGATCCAATATTGCCTAAAAATTCAATTAAATATATTAAAATACTTCATTAAAATAATTTACTTGTCTCGTTGGTTGTTCCATTTTACAATTTGAACAAATAAATGGTTGTCTAAAGATGAAAACAAAATTTTCCCAATATTCGAGTGAAATTTCCCAAAAAAAATCCTCTTACTCATCTGCACGGCATCCTTCACAAATCAGAGCGCCACAACAGGACAGCTGATATGGTCTATACAGCAATAACGAACAACTAGTACACACAAATTTAGCGTTGAATTGATGAAGATCACTAAATCTTATTCCTCCGTATGTGTTCTTTGCCATTAAAATACGAGAAATGAATATATATACGTTACGCAATATCTTTTATTCGATTATACGGAATTTTCCAAGGAAGAAAAAGAAAAAAGTTTTTATCAATTACATGACTCATTGTAATTGCATGTTCTATCGAGCATATTGAGAAGAAGAAAAGTAGTCATGGAGAAATGTATTTGGCGAGAACGTTGAAACTTTGGAAAGAAAAAAAGAAACGTCACAATTTATTTTTCTATTCAACAAAATGAGTAAAGAAGAAATAAAGCAAGTAAGAAGAAAAACTTGTTTTGACATATCTATTGCACAAAAGTTTTGCTCTAGTTATTTAAACAATTCGACAATGGTAATGGTCGATTATCGTTGGCAGAAATCGATCGAGCTGTAACACATTTCTATCCACAATTTGGAACAAACAAAAAGGCAATTATGAGAGCATACAAAGAGGCAGATACGACTGGTGTATGTAAACATAATTGTTTGATATAAAAGTAATAGACATGCTTTACCTTCTAGAATGGTTTTGTTGAATTACGAGAATTCGAAAAACTTGTTTCACTACTAAAACAATATGATGAAATAAGCAAAATATTCGAAGAATTAGATACGGACGATGATCATCGAATTAGTTTCAAAGAATTCAAGAAAGGTTATCACTTATTAGGTGAAGATAATAATGATGAACAAAGTTTACAAGAAGAATTCGATGCCATTGATTCAAATGACGGTGGACAAATTTTATTCGATGAAGTAAATTTTTTTCTTTTTGAATTTTCAAAATTCTAAAAATAATTTTCTTTTTTTTTCTCAGTTTTGCATGTACATGGCAAAGAAACGTATTTAATCAATAACAATTCAAATAGACATATAGATGTTGTCTTCGTAGTTATCATCATTACTATACTAATAAATGTCGTTATATACGTGTAGAAATCTTCTCTAGACTAGAATAAGAAAAATGCAATTGTACAATTGGATTATTTATCACATTCGTTCGAGAGTGATCAAATCGAAAATTTCAAAATCAGGGATTTACAAGAGATTTTTTTTCAAAAGTCAGGAGAAAAATCAGTAAGTTTTCTTTTGCGATTTATGAAGGATATCATAGCTTTTTCGAACCAAATCAGCAATTTTATTTGAATTCTAAGTTTTTGTTTTGAATTTTGTAATAGGAACATGTCTAAACAACGGAGGTTTGTCAAACTTGTTCGTTATTACTCGGATAATCCTGTTTCATAATCACACAACTCATTTTAGTTGTTATCCTTTACTTGCGAGATAAAAAAGAGAATAATCTAAGATTTTGCACCCTTCTGCCCCTAAGCTAAGCTCGATATTGTCTCAAATCTTCTTAACTGGTTAAAAATATAGGTAAAATTGAAATTCGATGAAAATTTGAAAATCTTCAAAATCAGCTTCTGAATCAGGGGAATTTTCGATCAGGAGAAAGGGTGAAAAACCAGGAGACTCCTGATCAAATCAGGAGGTTTGGCCACCCCGTTGTTGGTATAGCTTTATGAAAGAAAAAAACATTCATCTATAACCTTTGATATAGTAATTTGAAAAGTATCAGTATGTCGACTAGTCTTATAGCGCGATATTTATGAACGTGATTCAATTTCAACAGCATCACAGTGAGATACCGGTGTGACTTGATTGGATTGAATTCGTTTCCAACAATACACTCGCCAATATTTGTGTATGAAGATTAATCGTACTTGTCGACGAAATCTTGTCGATGACATTAAAAAGATATAAAACGATCCCTACAATCCAAACGAAAACAAATTCAATGATTCTATTTCGAACAATGTATATCTACCGAATAATTAACAAAGGAGAGTAACGTAGAAATGTTACTGACAATTTGTACAAGTGCAGTATTGGTTACACTCGGTTGCGTTTTCGTAGAAACGAGAATATAAATTCGTACGACAACATATGGCGTAAATGTTAGAATAAAAAAAGCTACACGAGCTAAAATCATCGCTGTCAATTGTTGATCGAGTTTTCTCCGTCGTATTGCCATTTGCCGACGAACGATACGTCGAACATTTTGATATGCTAATATACTGAATAAACTTGAAATAAAAATTGGCAAAATACCACTGAGAAGAAAATAATAACCATAAGTTGTATAAATAACGATTCCCGCATCATATACACTACAGCCAAGCAGTGGACGAATTTCGAAATATATTACAAAAGGAATGGCTTGTATGAATGAGAGTAGAGCAGCAGATGATACAGTAATTCGAGCTAATCTTACTGTACTTGACTGTCGAAGATAGGGATAATGACTTGTTGAAAGAAATTGATCGAAACTAGCAAAACAAATAATACTTAAAGTCATAAGTGCTACAATTTGACTGAAAACTTGTCTGAATTTACACCACACTAATGATGTTTTTGTCAAATCACTGCCAAAACTATTGATTGCGATGCGAGATGTGAATGGTATGAGCATTTGAAAAACATTAACAATAGATTCAGTAACAAGATAAAAAGTTGCTGAATTATTTCGAAATAATTTTAAACGAGTTAAAACTAAAATATTAGCTGTATTTCCAAATATGCCACCGAATAAAACCGTAAAACTAATAAAAGTTATCAAAGTATGGTAAACGATTGAATTCGTTTGTATAGTTTCAAATGATGCCATCAGTTCTGTAATGAATTTTTCAGACAAAAAATATTTTAATACTTCAAGCGAATACAATTATAATGTTGAAATAGTTAATGAAAGGAAAAGAGAGTTTTCTTATGATTATTAATGAGGCACTTTTTGCATCAATAAAAATATTATCCGCAATCATTCAAACGAATTTATGACATTAGTGACAAGAGATTTCTGCCATTCTGTTTCTGAAGTATTTCCGTCCATTTTATTTTATTTTATAATGAAAAACTTATAATTGCTATTCATCTTCAGCAGTATCATACTGAGACATCGGTGCAATTTGATTTGATTGTACTCGTCTTCGACAATGTAATCGCCAAAATTTATGTACGAATACAAATTTTACTTGTCGACGGTATCTCGACGATGCGATTAGAAAGATATAGAATGAACCCTAGAAGACACAAAATAAAATACAACTATTCAATTCTCACGATGAACATCTTTACCGAATAGTTGAGATAGAAAAATGAAATTGTAATTGCACCAACTAGTTGTGCAGCTGCTTGATGAACTGGATCAACTATACTAGGAAGTATAGTGAGTGAATAGATTCGTTGAGCAACATAAGGAGTACATGCTATAACAAGAAAAGCTACACGTGCTAAAATCATTGCTGTCAATTGTCGATCGAGTTTTCGTCGTCGTATCGCCATTTGTCGACGAATTATACGTCGAACATTTTGATATGCTAATAGACCAAAAAATGTCGATACAACTATTGGCAAAAGACTAGATAACGTAAGATAATAGACATATGTCATGTACATAACTAAACCGTAATTATAGACATTGCATCCACCTGTCGGACGAATTTCAAGAAAAATAATCAATGGTATCCAATGAACAGTCCATAATACACTTGCTATGATAATGAGAATTTTAGCTAATTTAACGGTGCTCTTTTGACGTAAGTACGGATAATGACTTGTTGAAAGAAATTGATCAATACTTGCAAAACAAACAATACTCAATGAACTAAGTGTAACTGTTTGTGTTAAACACATGCGAAATTTACACCAGAATAACGATGTTCTAGAAAGATCATCACCGAAACCATTGATAGCAATACGAGATGTAAATGGTACGAGCATTTGAAGAAGATTAAAAAGTGATTCAGTAATAAGGTAAAGAGCAGATGGATTGTTTCGAAAAATTTTCAGACGTGTTATAACAAATATATTTGCTGCATGTCCAAAAACACCAGCGAATAAAATTAGAAAACTAACATAAATAGTGTATTGTTGAGATATGGCAAGAATATTTTTTGCTACTGTTATCGAAGACATGTATTTTGTAAATGTAATATTTCAACGGATTTTTTTATAGAAAGGGATTGTTTGGATTTTTATGACAGATTATTAATTTTTTTTAATAGGATTTTCTAGATGATGGTTGATTAATGAGAATTTTAATACAAAACATGATCTAAAAGTTTATAAAAACTTCTCAAAATTTCAAAACATTGTCTGCAAGCGACATGTATATAATATAAAAAGAACTATTTAGAGGATAATGTAAAAAATTAATGGCTTATAAAATATCTAACAGTTTTGACCTACATAAACAAGAAAAAAAAATGATGAATGCTCTCTATTGGTTTCAATATTTTTTGATTTTGATAAAAATTGTGTTATTTTCAATTTTTACCTATATTAAAATTCGTTTATTTGGCAAATCGAAATCTATTTCGTCTTTGTCGAATCGTGATTGTCAAATCGCAATAATCGGCGGTGGAATTGGTGGAGTTGGAGCAGCCTATGCACTCGTTGAAAGTGGTTATAAAAATGTCACAATCTTCGAAGCACGTGAACAATTAGGTGGCAATGCTAAAACACATGTTTGGCAAAATGAAATAACAACGGGTTTATCGGTTCTTGCTTGGCCAGAAATATTCCGAAATTATATTCATCTTTTAAAAAAATTAGATATTCAAACAACAACTGTTCAACTACCATTTTTTCTACAGAATAAAACAGATAATTTCATTTTTGCTCATGGAAAATCAAGTGAATACAAACAAGAATTATTTCGTTGGAATCAAATGGTCAAATTAGTACGACAAGTAACGGAATTTTTATGTGGAACAGAACGATCATTATATCATTTTTCAATTGTCAATCCATTTAATTATATACCTTTGAGATTGTTAAGTATGCTATTCGGTATATCGAATTATTTCTGGACGAATATTGTCGTACCAATGTATGCATCATCATTTCTATCAACGAAACTTTCGTTTATTCCTTCATCAATACTTCCAACACTTGATAGTTTAATATCGTTACAATGTGAACGTATTCCAACCATGCAATCATGGTGTCAAACATCGATTGATGTATTCGAACAAATGACTCGAAATATAATTAAAAAAACAAATCATCATGTAGAAAAAATTCATATTGAAAAATTATCCAACGAACAAATTCGAATTTTTATTGATGACGAATCGATTGTCTACGATCGAATTATTTTTGCTTGTAATGCGAAAGCAACTATGCAAGCATTGAATTATGGTCAAACAAAAACATCATCTCTTCTGAATCTATTACTTTCGAGTGTGACATACAGCGATGATGATAATGATACAAGTCTATTAGATGGATTTATTCATCGTGATCGAAATATTCTACCAAAAGAATATGTCGATGAACTTTGTCGAACATATGCGAATTATATTGATATTAAATATGATAAACAAACAGAAGAATTCTATCATTATAATACATTTATTTTGAGTTCATGGTTGCCGAATGTTAATTCAATGTATAGAGATAAACAAATCGAACCAATGTTAGTTACATATGCATCGTATGATAAACCAATGCCAGCTATTGATTCGAAAAAAATCTACGGTAAAGTAGATAATCGTGGTGCACATCCAAGTTTATCGTTTCGAAATCAACTCATTGCATTGTCGATTCGGTTTGTTCAAGGAGAAGATGGCATGTTCTTCTGTGGCAATTCGGTAACACCAGCAAATGGACACGATCTGTCGTTGTTATCGGGCTTTGCTGTAGCAGAATTGATTGGAGCGAAATATCCTTTTGCGGATAATGTTGAAGCATGGAGAGACTATCAACGATTTAAACGAATGTGTATTAATTGATGAATATAGTTTTTTTCTTTTTATTGTGATTTGATCAGAATAGAAACAAACAAAACAATTAATGTTGGATTCTATTTAACTTATTTTTTTAAAATTCCGAATAACATAATCGTAGTAAAAGAAAAAAGAAACAGGCCGATTAAAGTTTTTTGTT
>ERZ778027.2831-NODE-2831-length-19606-cov-16.764360_pt1 | contig 19606 bp, 18 predicted proteins | sample MGYA00375757_ERZ778027 | MGnify/ENA primary metagenome ERZ778027 (study PRJEB29350, sample SAMN05389817) | bioreactor metagenome | isolation source: Ammonium sulfate bioreactor | place: South Africa: University of Cape Town | collected 2014-02-18 ...
CCTGCACGTAGCGGATCACCTCGCCGCGCCGCGTTTCGCAGAAGTCGATGTCGAAATCGGGCATCGAGACGCGTTCGGGGTTGAGGAAGCGTTCGAACAGCAGCCCCAGCCGGATCGGATCGAGATCGGTGATCGTCAGCGACCAGGCCACCACCGACCCGGCGCCCGAGCCGCGCCCTGGCCCCACCGGAATGTCGCGTTCCTTGGCCCATTTGATGAAATCGGCAACGATCAGGAAGTAGCCGGGGAAGCCCATCTGGATGATGACATCCAGCTCGAATTCCAGCCGCTTGCGATAGACCTCCTTCCAGTCCGCCTCGGCCGGGGCGGCACCGAGCTCCTCGATCCGGCGAAGCCGTTCCTCCAGCCCGGCCGACGCGTCGTTGCGCAGCATTGCCGCCTCGCCCTCGCGGTCCCCGGCAAGGCTGGGGAGGATCGGCTTGCGCTTCGGCGCGGCGACCGCGCAGCGCTGCGCGACGACCAATGTATTGGCGATCGCCTCAGGCAGATCGGCGAACAGCGCGCGCATCTCATTCGCCGGCTTCATCCACGCATCGGGCGAGCTTTTGGGGCGGTCGTCGCTTTCGACATAGGTGGAATTGGCGATGCACAGCATCGCGTCATGCGCGTCAAGGAAATCGCGCTCGGCGAAGCAACACGGATTGGTCGCAACGAGCGGGAGGTTACGCGCATAAGCGAGATCGAGCAGATGCGGCTCGGCGCGCCCCTCCACCTCGTCGAGCCGGCGGACGATCTCGATATAGAGACGATCGGGGAACAAACCCTCCAGCCGGTCGGCATAGGCCTCGGCGCGTGCCGGCTGGTCCTCGGCATAGAGCCGGGCCAGCCCGCCCTCCCCGCCCGCGGTGAGCGCGATCAGTCCGTCGCTGTGCTTCGCCAGCGTCGCGAAGTCGACGTGCGGCACCTGCTCGATCGGGCGATCGAGGTGCGCCATGCTGACCAGCGCGCAGAGGTTGTCATAGCCGGTGGCATTCTGCGCGTAGAGCGCGAGCCAGTCGAAGATCGGCGCCACGCCATCGGGCAAATCCGGCCGCGCCACCCCCAGCATCACCCCGATCACCGGCTGCACCCCCGCGTCGCATGCCGCGTCGGAATAGGACATCGCCGCATAAAGCCCGTTGCGGTCGGTCAGCGCCGCCGCGGGAAAGCCGAGCGCCGCCGCGCGCTTGGCGATCGCCTTGGGCTCGATCGCCCCGTCGAGCATCGTGTAGGAGGAGAAGATACGGAGCGGAACGAACGCGGAATGCGGCATGCAGCGAAGCTAGTGGCGCGCACGCGATTCGACCAGCGCGGAACCGGAGAATTCGGTGGACGTTACGACCTCGTAACAGGGGAGAGCGATCATGACGGATTCGGCGCGCGGGATCGGCTGGGGCTGGATTCTCGCCTACGGCGTCGTTTCGCTGCTGCTCGGGATAATCGCGATCTTCCTGCCGATCCCGGCGACCTTCGCCGCGACGATCGTAATCGGTGCCTATCTGATCGCGGCAGGGTTGTTCTCACTGCTCGCCGGCGTGTTCGGCAAGGGGCATGAAGGGCGCGGCTATGCCGTCATCGTCGGGCTGCTCTCGCTGCTCGGCGGGCTGGTGATGATGTTCCAGCCGATGGTCGGCGCGATCTCGCTGACGTTGCTGCTCGCGCTGTTCCTGATCGTGCGCGGGGTGACGGACCTCGCCTGGGGCGTCCGCTTCCGCCGCGGGCGCGGGCTGATGATCGCGCTGGGCGTGCTCAACCTGCTGTTCGCCGGCTATATCATCTACAGCATGCCGGTCGCGGCGCTCGCGTTGCCGGGCATCTTGCTTGGATTCAGCTTTCTGTTGTCGGGCGCGACCTGGACGATGTTCGCGCTCGACCACCGCGGCGAAAGCCTCCGACTGGGCGAGTGAAGGCGCGCGATCGGGCCGTATCTTGTGCCCCCGAGCCAGACTGGGTCCCCGCCTGGGCGGGGACGCAGGGGAGTAGAGCCTACAGCAACTTCTCGATATCCGCCTCGATATCGGCCGGTTTGGTCGTCGGGGCGTAGCGCGCCACTGTCTGCCCCTCGCGATTGACGAGAAACTTGGTGAAGTTCCACTTGATCGCCTTCGATCCGAGCAGCCCGGGCGCGTCGCTCTTGAGCCGTTCGAACAGCGGATCGGCGTTCGGCCCGTTGACCTCGATCTTGGCGAAGACCGGGAAGGTCACGTCATAGGTCAGCGAGCAGAAATTGGCGATCTCCGCCGCATCGCCCGGTTCCTGCGCACCGAACTGGTTGCAGGGAAACGCCAGCACCTCGAACCCGCGATCGGCATATTTGCGGTGGAGCGCTTCGAGCCCCTCATATTGCGGGGTGAAGCCGCATTTGGACGCGGTGTTGACGATCAGCAGCACCTTGCCGCGCCACGTATCGAGCGCCGCCGTCCCGCCGTCCGCCGCCTTGACCTCGAAATCGGTGATCGCCTCCATCGCCCTTCCCCTTTTACCCCGGATGATTACCCCTGATGACGCGCCAGCAGATGTTCCAAATTGACACGCACCCCAGGCCATTCGCAAGCGATGATCGAATAGACCACCAGATCGCGCACTCGCCCGTCGAGCATTTGATGCGCGCGCAGCACCCCGTCGCGCTTCGCCCCGAGCCGCTCGATCGCGCGCTGCGAATTGCGATTGAACCAGTCGGTGCGGATCTGCACGACATTGCACCCCAGCACCTCGAAGGCGTGGGTCAGCAGCAGCTTCTTCGCCTCGGTATTGACCCCGGTGCGCTGGACCGAGCGCGCATAGAAGGTGCCGCCGATCTCCACCCGGCGATGCTGCTCGTGCATCCGCATCAATCGGGTGAGCCCCACCACGCGCCCGTCGGGGGTTTCGACGGCGAAGGGCATCGCGCGCCCGTAATCGCGCTCGCGGAACGCCGCCGCCAGGAATTTGTCGGGATCGGCGAGCCCGGAAACGTTGGTGAAGAACAATTCGGTCAGACCGCCGTCCGCCGCCGCCGCGACCACCGCGTCGCGATCCTCGAGCGTCAGCGGGCGCAGCGTGACATGCCGCCCCCGCAAGGTCGGCGCGTCACGCCACACGTTCATTGCAATACCCCGTCGTGGAGCCGGACGACGCGATCCATCTTCGCCGCCAGCCGTTCGTTATGCGTCGCGACCAGCGCCGCCGAGCCCTCGCCGCGCACCAGCCGCAGGAATTCGGCGAGCACGACATCGGCGGTCTGCTCGTCGAGATTGCCCGTCGGCTCGTCGGCCAGCACCAACGCGGGCCGGTTGGCGAGCGCGCGGGCGACCGCGACGCGCTGCTGCTCGCCGCCCGAAAGCTGGCTCGGGCGGTGCGTCAGCCGGTGGCCGAGGCCGAGCGCGGCGAGCAACGCATCGGCGCGCGCCTCCGCTTCCGCCTGCCCCGCGCCGTGGATCAGTTGGGGCAGCACGACATTCTCGCGCGCGTCGAAATCGGGCAGCAGATGGTGGAACTGATAGACGAAACCGAGCCGGTCGCGGCGGACGACGGTGCGTTGATGCGAATCGAGCTGCGCCGCCTCCGCCCCGGCGATGCGGATCGAACCCTCGAACCCGCCTTCGAGCAGCCCGACCGCCTGGAGCAAGGTCGACTTGCCCGAGCCGGAGGGGCCGAGCAGCGCGACGATCTCGCCCGGCGCAACCGCCAGGTTAACCCCGCGCAATACCTCGATTGTTTCGCCGCCCTGGGTGAAGCTGCGGGCGAGACCGATCGTTTCGAGGACCGCGTCACTCATAGCGCAGCACCTGCACCGGATCGGTGCTCGCCGCCTTGTACGCGGGATAGAGCGTCGCCAGCACGGTCATCAGCGCGGTGATCAGCACGATCGCGACGATCTCCACCGGATCGGGCTTGGACGGCAATTCGGTGAGATAGCGGATCGACGGGTCCCACAGATTCTGCCCGGTGACGAGCTGAACGAAATTCACCACCGCCTGCCGATAGAACAGGAAGATCGCGCCGAGGATCAGCCCGGCGACGATGCCGAGCGCGCCGATCGTCACGCCGACCGTCATGAAGATGCGCATCATCGCCCCACGCGTCGCGCCCATCGTGCGCATGATCGCGATGTCGCGCGTCTTGGCGCGCACCAGCATGATGAGCGAGCTGGCGATGTTGAACGCCGCGACGAGGATGATGATGCAAAGGACGGTGAACATCGCCACCCGCTCCACCGCCAGCGCGTCGAACAATTGCGCGTTCATCTGCCGCCAGTCGGAGATCACCGCCAGCCGCCCGACCTTCTGCGCGAGCGGCGCGAGGATCTGCGCCACCTTGTCCGGGTTGTCGGTCTGAAGCTCGACCATGCCGACCGTGTCGCCCATCAGGAGGAGCGTCTGCGCATCCTCCATCGGCATGATCACATAGGCCTTGTCATAATCGTACACGCCGATCTCGAAGATCGCGGCGACCGTGTAGCTGACATAACGCGGCACCGTGCCGAACGGCGTGGACTGGCCCGAGGGGTTGATGAGCGTGATCTCCGACCCGACCGTCGCGCCCAGCGCCTCGGCCAGCCGCGCGCCGATCGCGACGCGGTTGGTGCCCGGCTTCAGATCGGCGAGCGAGCCGGCGACGACCTTGTTGCCGATCGTCGCGTTGGCGCGGATGTCGGCCATGCGCATCCCGCGCACCAGCACCCCCTCCACCCGGCCGTTATAGGTGGACATCAGCGGCTGCTCGATCAGCGGCACCGCACTGGTGACGCCCGGCGTCTCCTTCGCCCAGCGCGCGATCTGCTGCCAGTCGGCGAGGCGGCCGTCGATGCCCTGCACCACGGCATGGCCGTTCAGCCCGACGATCTTGTCGAACAGCTCCGCGCGGAAGCCGTTCATCACGCTCATCACGATGACCAGCGCCGCGACGCCGAGCATCACCGCGCCTAGGCTGAAGCCGGCGACGAGGACGATGAACCGCTCACCCTTGCCCGGAAGGAGATAGCGCCGCGCGATCATCCGTTCATAGCGCGACAGCATCATGCCCTGCCGTCTATCCCCCCGCTCCACGGCTGGCAACGGGGCTGTGGCGGAATCATCACAGGGCCGGGACAATCTGTTTAGCTGGCGTTCATTTCCATCGACACCCCTTGTCCCGAACCGTTAGCAATACGGGTACTGGCACACAGGCAAATGGCCGTGGTTCGGGGAATGCCGCCGCCGCGCTTCGCAAGAAGTTCGCTGGCAGCGGCTGGATAAGGGGGCTGACGAGCGATCGTCACGCAGGCGCCCGGGTCGGAATACCGATCCGGGCGTTTGCCGTTTCAGGACAATAGGAATTTATAACCTCCCCTCCCCCGTTCAAGGGAGGGGAGAAAAAAGTTCAGTTGATCCCGAACGATAGCGTCACGCCAAAGGTCCGCGGATCGCCCGGCTGGCCGACGATCAGCCCGGTGTTGCCCGATTGCGTTGTCAGCAGCTCATAATAATTCTGGTCGAACGCGTTGCGCACCCAGGCGAAGATGTTGAGCTTGTCGCCCTTGCGATAGCCGAGACGGAAGTTGGACAGCGAATAGCCCGCGATGTTCATATAGGCCGAGGGTGACGGATTGGACGAGAAATCCGAGCGATAGCTGCCGTCGTAGCCGACATAGACCTGCCCGTCGCCGGCCGGCCAGTTATATTCCGCGCCATAGCTGAACGCCCATTTCGACACACCCGGCAGCCGCTGGCCGGAAATATCGCAGAACGGCGGACTGTTGCTGCCGCCCGACAGCTCGGGCGGGCACGGCGCATTGGCGAAGCGGACATATTTGGCGTCGGTATAGGCACCGTTGACGTAGAGGTTGAGCCCGCTGGTCGGGCGGAACGCCGAATCGAACTCGATGCCGCGCGTCCGCACCTTGCCGGCGTTGGCGAGATAGCCGCGCAGCACCGCGAGCTGGAAATTGTTCACCGTCGCCTGATAATCGTAGATATCGGTCCAGAAGGCGGCGAGGTTGATCGTCGCGCGGCGATCGAGCAACTGGGTCTTGAGGCCGAGTTCATAATGGTTGACCGTCTCCGGCTTCACCGTCGCGGTGGAGAGGATCGGATTGTTGTTCGCGTCGAGCGGCAGCCCGGAGAGGTTGATCCCGCCCGATTTATAGCTGCGCGCATAGGTCGCATAGCTGTGGACGTCGGGGGAGAATTCATAGGCGAGCGTGATGTCGCCCGAGAAATTCCAATTGTCGAATTTCGGGGCATAGCTCTGCGGCGCGAGCACCCCGCGCTGATCGCTCGTCAGGTTGGTGCTGCCCTGCCCGTTGGTCACGATCGAGACGTAGGAACCTTCCTTCTTGTCGTAATTGAGCCGCGCGCCCGGCGAGATCTGCAACTTGTCGGTGACATGCCAGGTCAGCTTGCCGAACAAGGCGGCGGAGGTGTTCTTGAAGCCGATCGTGTTGCGCGAGGTGAGACCGTTGAGCGTCGCCGGGTTCTTCGCCGCCGCGCTGGTCGGGTTGAGCAGCCACGCGCTCGCCGCCGGCCCCTGCACCTGCAGCCCCTGCGTATCGATCGTCTGATAGAAATAGAACATCCCGACCGTGTAATCGATCGCATGCTTGCCGTTCGAGCCGAGGCGGATTTCCTGGCTATATTGGTCCTGCTGCGACGGATTGGCCGACACGGTGGTGATCGGCAGCCCGATGAAGTCGCGGTCGTTCGACGGGTCCCAGTTCCAGAAGCGCCACGCGGTGACCGAGGTCAGTGTCGCCGGGCCGAGGTCCCAATTCGCCACCATCGAGGCGCCGCCGAGCTTCTGCCGCGCGCGTAGCGGCGTATCGACATCGGTGATGCGATCGAAGGCATTGGTCGAGGGGACGGCATAGCCCGCCGCGGCGGCAAGCGCGGTATATTGCCGGTTGGCGGGGCGCTGGGTCGGCGCGAGGCGCGCATAATATTGCACGCAGCAGGTCGGCGCCTGGCGGTTATAATCGGCGTAGAGCGTGATATCGAGGTTGGACGCCGCACGGAACAGCATCTGGCCGCGCAGGCTGAGATTGTCCTGGCTGTTCTGCCATTGCTCCTGCGTCGTGTTCCAGATCGTCCCGCGCCGCGTGGTGAACGAGGCCGAGAAGCGCCCCGCCACGACATCGCCGACCAGCGGGCCGGAGATCGAGCCCTTCGCCTGGAAGAAATCGTAATTGCCGCCGCTCACCTCGAAGCGCGCCTCGGTATCGAAGCTCGGCTTGCGCGTGGTGATGTTGATCGCGCCGGCGGTGGTGTTCTTGCCGTAGAGCGTGCCCTGCGGCCCGCGCAGAATCTCGATCCGGTCGGTATCGGTGAAGTCGAACGTCGCGGAGGCGATGCGGCTGTAATAGACCTGATCGACATAGATGCCGACGCCCTGCTCGATCCCGTCGTTGGTCAGGCCGAACGGCGCGCCCAGTCCGCGGATGTTGGCGGCGGAATTGCGCGGGTTGGTCGAGTAGAATTGCAGCGAGGGCTGGAGCTGCGTCAGCTTCCCGACATTATAGGCGCCGGTATCGGCCAGCGCCGTGCCGCCGATCACCGACATGGCGATCGGCACGCTCTGGATCGTCTCGGCGCGGCGGCGCGCGGTGACGACGACATCGCCACCGCTCTGCTGCGCCGGGCCGAGTCGGCCGGGTTCGTCCTGATCGTCGGTTGGCTGGGCGCTCTGCGGCGGCGCGGTGGGCGGCGCCTGTTCGGTGGCGGGAACGGACTGGGCGGCAACCGCCAGCAAGGCAAGCGTGATCGACATGGATTTCCCCTGAACCGAGGTTGATTATCGCCGTCGATGCTAATGCGGGATACAATCCCGACCAAGAAAGTAGGATTTCACCCCACCTGCTTGAAAACTTCACCGCTCATACCATCTTTCCGTTGCACGGCGCTACTGACCGGGCCGTGCGGGACGCCGCGATTTTCGGGCGTTCCATGTCGTCAATTCGCTCAACGGAGGATTTGATATGCGACTGGACCTTACCCCCTACCGCCGCTCGACCATCGGGTTCGACCGGCTGTTCGACCTGCTGGAGACCAATGCGCGCTCGGCGGCCGACAATTACCCCCCCTTCAATCTCGAGCGGCTCGCCGAGGATCGCTATCGCATCACGCTGGCGGTGGCCGGCTTCAGCCGCGAGGAGATCGAGATCACCGCGCAGCAGAACCTGCTGCTCGTCGCCGGCAAGAAGGCCGAGCCGCAGGAAAATGCCAATTTCCTGCATGTCGGCATCGCCAACCGCAGCTTCGAGCGTCGTTTCGAGCTGGCCGATTTCGTCTTCGTCGAAGACGCGCGGCTCAATGACGGGTTGCTGGTGATCGATCTGGTCCGCGAAGTGCCCGAGGCGATGAAGCCGAAGAGCATCGCGATCCGCACCGGCGCGCCCTTGGCCGCGGTCGATACCAAGGCCGACGAAGCCAAGGCTGCGTAAACGCCGCAGCGCCGGAAAGTTCGGCGCCTCCTTGCTCCCTTTCCGAGGCGTCGGGGGCGTCCGGGTCGAAAGGCCCGGGCGCCTCTTTTCGTTATTATGTGTTTATCAATCCGTTCGGGCTGAGCTTGTCGAAGCCCTGCCCTTTCTTCGTCGCCAAGAAGTACAGCCCTTCGACAAGCTCAGGGCGAACGGAGGTTCGTATGCGTTCTGACCTAATGCGCGGCGATATGCCCGCCCCGCCCGGTCAACGCCTCGAACACGTCGGGATCGAGCGGCGCGTGGAAGCGGCACCCGGCGGCGAAATCGTCGGCCCACATCACGTCCGCACCGACCGGGCCGATCCCCGGCAGCGTCAGCCAGATCGCCATCCCGCGGCGCAGCGCGGAATAGGTGCTGAGCCGTGCGCCGTGGCGCGACAGGTCGATCACCTTGCACAAGGTCCGCGCGAGCCCGCCCGGTTCCTCGGCGGCCGAATCGAACGAAACCGGCGCACGCGGGTCGCGGCGCCGGTTATCGCTGAACAAAGGTTCGAATTCGGCTGCAAACATGCCGGGCAGCCTAGCCCGACATGCCTAACGCGCTCTTAACGCCGTTACTTGCGGAGCGTCAGCCCACCGCCGAAGCGCTTGTTGAAGCGCGCGACCTGACCACCGGTGTCGAGCACCTGGCCGCGGCCGCCGGTCCACGCCGGGTGCGCCAGCGGATCGATGTCGAGCTGCATCGTGTCGCCTTCCTTGCCCCAGGTGGAGCGGGTTTCGAACACGGTGCCGTCGGTCATCTGCACCTTGATCATGTGGTAATCGGGATGAATGTCTTTTTTCACGTCAGTCAGTCCTTGGATGTGGCTGGTTTCCGACCAGCCTGAAAGGAAGCGGGGCGCCTAGCGCAGGCGCCCCGCAAAGTCAAAAAGCCGTGACCTCGCTCAGCCCGCCTTGGGCGGATCGGCGATCATCGCGGTGAAATTGGCCTCGGCCACCACCTGTCCGTCGATCTTCGCAACCCCGGCGAATTTGCATACGCTGCTGCGCTTCTGGACGAATTCGACCTCCAGTCGAAGCAGCACGCCCGGCTCCACCGGCTTGCGGAACTTGGCGTTCTCGATCGCCATGAAGTAGACCAGCTTGCCCGAGCCCGCGAGGCCAAGGCTTTCCACCGCCAGCACCCCGGCGGCCTGCGCCAGCGCCTCGACGATCAGCACGCCGGGCATGATCGGACGCCCGGGGAAATGCCCCTGGAAGAATTCCTCGTTGACCGTCACCGCCTTGATCGCCGCGATCGACCGGTCGAGGATCAGTTCCTCGACACGATCGATCAGCAGGATCGGATAACGATGCGGCAGCGCCGCCATTACCCGTGCGGTGTCGAGCGGCCCGATATTGACGCCGGCGCCGCTCGTCGCTTCCGCCTCGCTCACCGGCCCTGCGGCTGCTTGGTGTTGGCCGGTGCCGGCGCAGCGGCGCCGCCCTGCTGGCCCGGCTGCCAGTTCGCCGGCGGGGCGATGCTGACCGAGGGCACGAGCCGGTTGAGCTCGGTCGTCACGTCGGCGGTCAGATCGCCCGCCGGATCGAGATGCACGACGTCGTTCGGGCCGATCACGATGCTCGCCTTCTTGCGCGCCGCAGCCGCGTCGATCGCCGCCTTGAGCTGCGCCTGGATCTGCTCGATCGCATAGCCGCGCGCGCGGGCATAGGGCAGCGTCATGCGCTGCAGCTCGGCGTTGCCGGCCTGTTCCTTGGCCTGGATCGCCTGAAGCTGGGTCTGCAGCTGCGCCTGCGGCACATTGGCCTTCTGATCGGCCTGCGCCTTGGCCACAAGCGGCTGGATCTCGTTGGCGATCGCCTGACGGCGCGCCTCGGCCTGATCGAGCGTCGCCTTATAGGTCGTCTGGAGCTGCGACGCGGCGGTCTTCCACGCGTTGCTGTTGCCCACCGCGCCATCGGGGTCGACGACGGCAACGCCGCCTACCTGTGCGTGCGAAACACCCGCCAGAAGCGCGCCCGGCGCGACCAGCGCCGCCGTCATCAGCATGGTCTTGAAGCTATTCATCAGAATTGAGTCCCTACGTTAAAGGTTATGAGCTTCTTGTCGTCGCCCGGCTGGGTCAACAATGCCTTGGCGATATCGATACGCAACGGACCGAAGGGCGAGGTCCAGTTGACGCCGAAACCGATCGACAGGCGCGGTCTGGCCGAGCCGCCGTAATAGGTTTCCTTGAACGGCTGCGACGCGATGATCGGCGAGTTCGGGACGACGCCGTTGCACCCGCCGCCCGGCGTGGGAAGGCCCGCGGCGCAGGTGGTCGTTGCGACCGTGCCGTTGCCCAGAGTGTAATTGTACAGCGCCTGGCCCGAGGCATTCGTCGCCGGCAACGGGAGCACGGTTCCGTCCGCCGCGACCGGGAAGGTTGCCGTATCCAGCGGCCGAGTCATGCTAAACAGGCTGCCCGCCTGGACATAGATCGACGGACGCAGCCCGAGCTCACGCGCGCCCGAGCCGAGCGGCAGTTCCAGCTCGATCCGGCCGAGGTAATAAGCATTGCCGCCCAGCGCGTCGTCGACGATCTGGTTGCGATCGGTGATGAGCACCTGCTTGCCCGAGGAATCGGTCGTATAATATTGACGCAGCACGCGCGGGCCGACGCCGCGGATGTCGAAGCCGCGGAACTGCGGCTCGCCGAGATAGAAGCGATCGGTGATGCGCACCGGATCGATCCCCGGCCCACGGCTGCCCTCGAGCGACTTGATGAAGCCGCCCTCGCCGACCACCGACAGGACGAAGCCCTTGCCGATGCCCCAGTATTTCGCGCCCTCCGCGCGGGTGCGGATATAGCGCACGTCGCCGCCGAGCCCGGCGATATCCTGGCTGAGCGACAGGCGCGAACCGGCCGTCGGGCGCAGGCGGCTGTTCAGGCTGTTGTAGATGAAGGAATAACCGACCGACGAGGTCAGGCGGTTGCCGAGCGAATCGCAGAGATAGCGCCCGGCCTTCAGCGGATCGCATGCGCCGTTGGTGTAGAAGGTCGCCTGATCCAGTCCCACCTCGTCGTAGGACAGGCCGTAACGCGCGGAGAACGACCAATATTCGGTCATCGGCACGCCGGCGCGAACCTGGAAGCCGGTCGACGTCTGGCTGTAGGTCGTCTGGCGATCGGTGCCGAGATAGTTGAACGCGTTGTAATCGCGGCGGAACAGGTCCACGCCGAGCGCGATGTTCTTGTCGAACAGATACGGCTCGGTGAAGCCCAGCTCGACCGACTTGGAATAGGCCGACCAGTTCACGCCCGCGCGCAGTTCCTGCGCCTTGCCGCGGAAGTTCGACTGGGTGATGTTCGCCTGGATGATGAACTGTTCGAGGCTCGAATAGCCGGCCGAAAGCTGGAGCTGGCCGGTCGCCTTCTCCTCGACGTTCGCCTCCAGCACGACGCGGTCCGGCGCGGAGCCGGGGGTCTGCTTGATCTCGAACTTGTCCTGGAAATAGCCCAGGCTGTTGATGCGGTCGGTCGAGCGCTTCACCTGGAAGCTGTTGAAGGCATCACCCTCCGCGAGGCGCACCTCGCGCCGGATCACCTTGTCCTGCGTCTGGGTGTTGCCGGTGATCTCCACCCGCTCGACATAAGTGCGCTGCGCCTGGGCGATGTGGAAGTTGATCGACATCGTCAGCGCGTCGCGGTCGCGCTGGAATTCAGGGTTCACGTCGGCGAAGGCATAGCCGAACAGGCCCGCCGTCTGGCTCAGGCTGTCGACCGTATCCTCGACCTTCTTCGCGTCATACCAGTCGCCCTTCTTGATCGAGAGCGTGCTCGCCATGCGCTTGTTGTCGAAATCGCGGATATCGCTGTCGACCGTCACGTCGCCGAACTTGTAGCGCGGCCCTTCCTCGACGACATAGGTGATGATGAAGTCACGCTTGTCGGGGGTCAGCTCCGCCACCGCGCTGGTGACGCGGAAATCGGCATAGCCGTTGGTCAGATAGAACTGACGCAGCTTCTGCTGGTCATAGGCCAGCCGGTCCTGATCGTAGGACGTGTTCGACGACATGAAGCGGAAGAAACGCGATTGCTTGGTCGCCATCTGCGAGCGCAGCTTCGCGTCCGAGAACACCTCGTTGCCGATGATGTTGATCTGGCGGACCTTGGACTTCGGCCCCTCGCTGATCTCGAACACGACGTCGACGCGATTCTGGTCGAGGTTGACCATCTTCGGATCGACGCTGGCGGCGAAGCGGCCCTGCCGGCGATACAATTCGATGATCCGCGCGACATCCGCGCGCACCGCCGAACGGGTGAAGATCTGGCGCGGCTTGAGCTTGATCTCCTTGGAGATCTTATCTTCCTTGAGGCGCTTGTTGCCCTCCAGGATCACGCGGTTGATGATCGGGTTCTCGCGCACGCGCAGCACGATATCGCCCGATTCCGCACCGGTGACGGTGACGTCGGCGAACAGGTCGCTGGCGTAGAGATCCTTGATCGCCTGATCGAGCGTCTCGTTGGTGTAGGAATCGCCGACCCGGAGCTTGGTGTAGCTCAGCACGGTTTCCGGCTCGATGCGCTGCGATCCGTCGACCCGCAGCGAGCGGATCGTGCGCACCACCTGCACCGCGGGCGCGGACGGAGCGGCAGCCGGCGCGGCGGGGGCCGCAGCGGGAGCCGGCGCCTGCTCGGCGGGCGCGGTCTGTGCGGCAGCCGCCAGCGGCACGCCGGCCAGCATCGTGCCGGCGAGCAGCAATGCCACCGATTGCGGGCGAAGAGTTGTTGTCAAAGCCGTCACCAATCCACCCTGAAAGCTACCCTTAGTCCACCGCGTGCTGCGCCCTGCCCCAGCTTGATCAGCCGATCAAGCCGGCGAGGCTGCGCCACAGGCCCAAATTATCCAGATCATTGAACGTCACCAGCAGCATCAATGCGAGAATCGCCGCCAGTCCGCCGCGATAGGCCCATTCCTGCGCTTCCGGCCCGACCGGCCGGCGACGCACCGCCTCGATCGCATAGAACATGAGGTGCCCGCCATCCAGCATCGGAACTGGCAGCAGGTTGATGAACCCCAGATTGATCGACACCAGGGCGATCAGGAAAACGAACGCTTCCGGCCCCAATGTGATCTGTTCGCCGGAAACCTTGGCGATCGACAGCGGCCCGCCGAGCTCGGCGACCGAGCGGCGCCCGGTGACGACCTGCCCGATCGTCTCGACCATCATCGACACGATCTGCCCGGTGCGGCGCACCGCGACGACCGGCGCCTCCAGCAGGCCGACCTCGCGATAGACCGGCGCGGTCGCGCTCAGCCCCAGCACGCCCATGCGATAATCGTTGCCGAAGCGATCGCGCTCGTGCCGCACGCCGATCGTCGCCGGCACCGAGGCGGCGACGCCCTTGCGGACATAATCGACCCGGATCGTTTCGCCGGGGCGGATCCGGACGTAGCGTGACATGCTCTCGAACGTGTCGACCGCGCGGCCGCCGAGCGCGACGATGCGGTCGCCCGGCACCAGCCCGGCGCGCGCCGCCGCCGAATTGGGGAGCGTCGCGCCCACCACCGGCGGGGTTACGCTGTCGCCATAGGCCAATGCGAAGCCGGCGAGGATCAGGATCGCGGCGAGGAAGTTGATCGCCGGGCCGGCGACGACGATGAACGCGCGTTGCCACACCGTCTTGGCCTGGAAGGTGCGCTGCCGCTCGGCCGCGGGAAGCGCGAGCCAGTCGGCGGAGGGCTGGCTGCCGGCGTTCATGTCGCCGGCGAAGCGGACATAGCCGCCCAGCGGGAGCCAGCCGAGCTTCCAGCGCGTCCCGCGCCGGTCGGTCCAGCCGGCGATCTCGCGCCCGAAGCCGATCGAGAAGGTTTCCGATTTCACGCCGCACCAGCGCGCGGCGAGATAATGCCCCAGCTCGTGAATGAACACGAGCGGGCCGATCACCAGCGCGAACGCCACGATGGTCAGCAAGAGGCCCGGGGACTGGATCAAGCGACGCGTTCCTTCACACACTCCGCCGCCAGTCGCCGCGCCTCACGGTCGATGTCCAGCACCGCATCGAGCGTTTGAGGCGCGGGCGGGTCGAAGCGTTCGAGGGTATCGGCGACGATTGCGGCAATTTCGAGGAACCGCGCACCACCGCCGAGAAATGCCGCCACCGCGACTTCATTCGCCGCGTTGAGCACCGCGGGACGCGCCCCGCCCGCTTCGACCGCCTCGCGCGCCAGCCGCAGCGCGGGGAAACGCACCGGATCGGGCGCCTCGAAATCGAGCCGGCCGATGCGGGTGAGATCGAGCGGCTCGCCGGGGGTCGCCATCCGATCGGGCCACGCCAGCGCATAAGCGATCGGGGTGCGCATGTCGGGGGTGCCGAGCTGCGCCAGCGTCGAGCCGTCGACATATTCGACCATCGAGTGGATCACCGACTGGCGATGCACCACGATATCGATCTGCTCGTGACCGAGCGGGAAGAGATGGAACGCCTCGATCAGCTCCAGCCCCTTGTTCATCATCGTCGCCGAATCGACCGAGATCTTGGCGCCCATCGACCAATTGGGGTGCGCCACCGCCTGTGCCGGCGTGATCTCCGCCATCTCCGCCAGCGGGCGATCGCGGAACGGGCCGCCGCTCGCGGTCAGGATGATCCGTCGGATGCGGTGCGAAAGCCTTGCATCAAGGCATTGGAAAATAGCGTTATGCTCGCTGTCGACCGGCAGCAGGGTCGCGCCGTGATCGACGATCGCCGCCTTCATCACGTCGCCCGCGGAAACCAGCGCCTCCTTGTTGGCGAGCGCGATCGTCCCCCCGGCGCGGATCGCCGCCATCACCGGCTTGAGCCCCGCGCAGCCGACGATCGCGGCGACCGTGACGTCGGCGCCCTCGCCCGCCGCCTCGGCCACCGCCTCGGCGCCGCCCGCGGCAACGACGCCCGACCCGGCAAGCGCGTCACGGAGGGCGGGAAGATGTGCTTCGTCGGCGATCACCGCGCGTTCGGCGCGGGTGCGGATCGCGACCGATGCCAGCTTGGCGACATCGCTGTTGGCGGTCAGCGCGCGGACGCGGAACGCCCCCGGCGCGCGCTCGATCAGATCGAGGGTGGAGGTGCCGACCGATCCGGTCGCGCCTAAAATGGTGACTGTTTTCATGCCGGATACAGATGCGGGAGGATGACGAGGAAGGCGGCGACGGGCGCGACCGGGACAAGCCCGTCGAGCCGGTCCATGACGCCGCCGTGGCCGGGGATGATGCTGCCCGAATCCTTCACCCCGGCGCGGCGCTTGAGCCAGCTTTCGTAAAGGTCGCCGGCCTGCGCCAGCACCGCGAGCGCGGGGGTCGCGAGCGTCAGCCGCCACGGCAGGCCGAAGCGCCAGTGCATGAAGACGCCGAACGCGCCCGCAGCGACGACCCCGCCGATCAGCCCCGCCCAGGTCTTGTTCGGGCTGATCGCCGGCGCAAGCTTTGGCCCGCCGATCGCGCGGCCGGCGAAATAGGCGCCAATGTCGCAAGCCCAGACCAAAGCCAGCGCCCATAAGGTGAAGACGATGCCCTCATGCTGGCGCCGGATCAGCATCAGCGCAAGCACCGGCAGCCCGCAATAGATCACCCCGGCGGCCAGCCGCGGTTGGCGCGTCACGATCACCACGAAGAACGCCGCCCCGCCGAGCAGCCCGAGCGAGAAGAAATCGTGCGGCACGATCGTCAGCGCCGCAGGGGCCATGACCGCCAGCGGCACCGACAATGCGAATTGCGCGAGCCGCGTGTTGCGCGCGGATGCGCCGTGCAGCGCGGCCCATTCGGCCATCATGATCAGCGCCGCGACCACCGCGAGGATCCAGAAGGCGACACCGCCCCACAGCAGCGCGCCGAGCGCGACCGCGATCAGCACGACGCCGGTCACCGCCCGCGTCGGCAGGTCGGAGCGCGCACGCGGGTTCGTCGCCGTCACAGGCCCCCGAACCGCCGCTGGCGCCGCGCGAAATCGGCCACCGCCGCTTCCAGCTCGGCCACCCCGAAATCGGGCCACAGGGTATCGACGAACAGCAATTCGGCATAAGCCGCCTGCCACAGCAGAAAATTGGACAGGCGATGCTCGCCCGAGGTGCGGATCAGCAAATCGAGCGGGGGCAGATCATGCGTATCGAGCTCCGCCTCGATCATCCCCGCATCGATCGCGGCAGGATCGAGCGCCCCCGCCGCGGCACGCTCGGCGAGGCGCCGCGCGGCGTTGGTCAGCTCGGCCTGCCCGCCGTAATTGAGCGCGATCGCCAGCAGCGGCCCGCTATTGCCCGCGGTCCGCGCGATCGCATCGTCGATCAGCGCCACGACATCGTTCGGGAAACGACGGAAATCACCGATCACGCGCAGCCGCACATTCTCGCGTACCAGCTCGGCGAGGTCGGAACGGATGAACAGCCGCAGCAACCCCATCAGGTCGCCCACTTCCTCCTCCGGCCGCCGCCAATTCTCGCTGGAGAAGGCGTAGAGCGTCAGCGCCTCGATCCCCATCGCGCGCGCCGCGCGGCTGACCGCGCGCACCGCCTCGACCCCGGCCTTGTGTCCGGCGACGCGCGGCAGGAAGCGCTTCTTCGCCCAGCGGCCGTTGCCGTCCATGATGATCGCGACATGACGCGGCAAGGCACCCTCGCCGCCCGCGAGGATCGGCGCGGTGCTCATGAACGCCCCGTCAGGCCAAGGGCGCAGAGCGACATCACTTGCCGAGGATTTCCTTTTCCTTCGCGGCCGCGGCCGCGTCGATCTCGGCGATCGTGTTGTCGGTCAGCTTCTGCACCTCATTCTCGTGGCGCTTGCGCTCGTCCTCGCCGAACACGCCCTTCTTCTCGTCGGTCTTGAGCGCGTCCATCCCGTCACGGCGCACGTTGCGGACGGCGACGCGCGCCTTCTCGGCATATTGACCGGCGAGCTTGGCCAGTTCCTTGCGGCGATCCTCGGTCAGATCGGGGATCGGCAGGCGCAGGTTCTGCCCGTCGTTGATCGGGTTGAGACCGAGGCCCGCCGAGCGGATCGCCTTCTCCACCGGCCCGACGTTCGACTTGTCCCACACCTGCACGGAGAGCATGCGCGGCTCCGGCGCGGAGACGGTCGCGACCTGGTTGAGCGGCATGTGCGCGCCATAGACCTCCACCGTCACCGGATCGAGCAGCGAGACGGAGGCGCGCCCGGTGCGCAGGCCGCCGAGATCGCCCTTCAGCGATTCGACCGCGCCGTGCATCCGGCGCTCCAGATCCGCCTTGTCATAGGCCGCCATCACTTCGTCTCCTGTTCGTTGCGGACGACCGTCGACACCCCCTCACCGCGCAGCACGGCGGCGAAATTGCCATGTTCGCGGATGTTGAAGACGACGATCGGGATATTGCTGTCACGACACAGCGCAACTGCGCTCGCGTCCATGACCTTGAGATTCTTCGAGAGGACTTCACCGTAACCGATTGTCTCGTAACGCTTCGCCGTCGGCACCTTCTTGGGATCGTCATCATAGACGCCATCGACCGAGGTGCCCTTGAACAAGGCGTCGCAGTTCATCTCGGCGGCGCGCAGCGCGGCGCCGCTGTCAGTGGTGAAGAACGGCGAGCCGACGCCCGCCGCGAAGATCACCACCCGGCCCTTTTCCAGATGCCGCGCGGCGCGGCGGCGGATGAACGGCTCGCACACCGACTGCATCGGAATCGCGGACTGGACGCGCGTGTCGACGCCGATCTGCTCCAGCGCATTCTGCACCGCGAGCGCGTTCATCACCGTCGCCAGCATCCCCATGTAGTCGGCGGTGGCGCGCTCGAAGCCCTGCGCGGCGGCGGCGAGGCCACGGAAGATGTTGCCGCCGCCCACCACGACGCACAGCTCATAGCCCTGCGCCTTCACGCCGGCGATCTCCTCGGCCACGCGAGCGGTGACTTCGGGGTCGATCGACTTGCCGCCCTCGCCCATCAGGACTTCGCCCGAGAGTTTCAGGAGGATGCGTTTGTAGCGGGGGCTGGTCATGCGTTCCGGATATCTGGGGTAAGGCCGCGAACCTTAGGCGGGGCTGGTAACCGCCGCAACCTTCGATTGGCCCGCCCTCGCCGTCCGGTCCGAAATTCGACCGACGCCAACAACCTTCGTCATTCCCGCGAAGGCGGGAATCCATTCTGGCTGGCCCGGCGGATTGAAACGCAAGCGCAGCGGCAATGGATTCCCGCCTTCGCGGGAATGACGGGTATCTGGATTGAGCGCCGACAAAAAAACCCCGGCGAAAACCGGGGTGGTCGAAGCAGGGGAGGAGCCGGAGCCCCTCCCCCGATCTTACGCAAATTTACGCGGTCGGCTCGGCCTGCTTCTGCGGCACGCCCGACGCGGCAGCCACTTCGGCGGCGAAGTCCGACGCTTCCTTCTCGATGCCTTCGCCGAGCTGGAAGCGGACATAGTCCTTGAGCACGATCGACGCGCCGGCGTCCTTGGCCGCCTTGGCGACGACGTCGCTGATCTTGGTCTTGCCGTCCATCACGAACAGCTGGCTGACCAGCGCGTGCTCCTTGCGATATTTGGCGATCGAGCCCTCGACCATCTTGGCGATGATGTCGGCCGGCTTGCCGCTCTCGGCCGCCTTTTCGGTCGCGATCGCGCGCTCGCGCTCGATCTCTTCCTCGTCGAGGTCTTCCTCGTTGAGCGCCTTGGGGAAAGCCGCCGCGACGTGCATCGCAAGCTGCTTGCCGAGCGACTGCAGCACATCGTCCGCCGCATCGCTTTCCAGCGCGACGAGCACGCCGATCTTGCCGAGGCCCGGGGCCTGCTGGTTGTGGACATAGCCCACGACCGCGCCCTTGGAGACTTCGAGCTTCTTCGCGCGGCGCAGATTCTGGTTCTCGCCGATCGTCGCGATGTTGGTGGTCAGCACCTCCTCGACGGTCTTGCCGCCCAGCGGGGCCGCCTTGATCGTCGCGAGATCGTCACCCAGTTCGAGCGCCACCGAGGTGACGTCGCGGACGAAGGTCTGGAACTGTTCGTTCTTGGCGACGAAGTCGGTTTCCGAATTGACTTCGACCGCGGCGCCCTTGGTGCCCGAAACCTCGATGCCGACCAGCCCCTCGGCCGCGGTACGGCTCGACTTCTTGGCGGCGGCGGCGAGGCCCTTGGTGCGCAGCCAGTCCATCGCGGCATCCATGTCGCCGTTGGTCTCGCTGAGCGCCTTCTTGCAATCCATCATGCCCGCGCCGCTCTTCTCGCGCAGGTCCTTGACCATCGAAGCCGTGA
>ERZ778027.2832-NODE-2832-length-19605-cov-3.946547_pt1 | contig 19605 bp, 10 predicted proteins | sample MGYA00375757_ERZ778027 | MGnify/ENA primary metagenome ERZ778027 (study PRJEB29350, sample SAMN05389817) | bioreactor metagenome | isolation source: Ammonium sulfate bioreactor | place: South Africa: University of Cape Town | collected 2014-02-18 ...
CGGGTGAGTCAATCCGTCAGCACACTTCGGGCGCTTCTGCGCATCTCGGTCCAGAGCGAAGGCAGACGACTCGACGTCGGCGTCCCCGCCCACCTCCCGCTCATCGAGCTGATGCCCGGCTTCGCCCGCAGCCTCGGCGTCCTCGACCCGACCATGACCCACGTCGGCTACACCCTCCAGCGCGCGGACGGCAGCACCGTCGACCCCAGCCGGGGCGCGCTCGACCAGGGCATCCAGGAAGGCGAGCTGCTGACGCTCGCCCGCGGCGCCCTGCTCGCCGAGCCCCTCGTCTACGACGACATCGTGGAGGCCGTGCTCGACGCGACCGCCGAGCAGCACCGGCCGTGGACGCCCGCCGACAACACCCGCACCGCCCTCGCCGTGAGCCTGACCATGCTCGGCGTGTGCGCCGTGCTGCTGGTCGCCGCGGGGCACTCCCTCGCCATCGGGATGATCGTCGCGATCTGCGGCGCCGTCCTCCTCCTGACCACGTCGGCCGTCCTGTCACGCGTCGGGCAGCCGGAGGCCGGGTGCGGGCTCGGGCTCGCCGCCGCCGCGTTCGGGGCCGTCAGCGGCTACCTCGCCGTGCCGGGAGGCGAGGCCCTCTGGGGCTGGCCGCTCGCCGCCGCGGGGCTCGGCGCCGTCGTGATCGGCGGCGCGGCCCTCGCCTTGACCCCCTATCGTCCCGAGCTCCAGCTCGTCCCCGTCGCCACGGGGGCGGCCGTCGGCATCCCGGCCGTGATCACCGGGCTCCTCCCCGACGCCCAGACGGCGGCGTACTCCCTCACGGTGGCCATCGTCGCCACCCTGGCCAACGCGCTCCCCTGGCTGGCGCTCAGCTCCACGCGTCTGCGGGTGATCAGCCCGCAGAGCGACAGCGAGGTGTTCGCGAACCCCGCGCCGATCGACGCGGAGGACGTGCGGCGCCGTGCCGCGGCCGGTCACCGCGCCCTCGTCGCGCTGCGGCTCGCGCTCGGCCTCTCCGTGCTGGCCTCGACGCCGGTCGTCGCCGGCGCGACGCCGCTCGGCGCCGTGCTCTGCGCGCTGGCCTTCCTCGGTCTGATGTTCCCCGCCCGTCAGAGCTATTCGCGCAGCAACGTACTGACCCTGATGGCGCTCGGGACGGCCGGGATCGCCGTCACCGGACTCACGGTCGCGATCGCCCAGCCCGGGCTCATCCCTGCGCTCCTCGCGGTGCTCGGGGGCGTGACCGTCATCACGATCGTCATCACCCTCCTCGATCCGCGCGTGCGCGTGCGGCTCGGCCGGCTGGCGGACACCGCTGAGGTGGTCGTGCTGGCCCTCCTGCTCCCGATCGGCGTCATCGCGGCCGGACTGGCCTGATCCGTGGCGAGCAAGACCGACCTCATCGAGGCGCAGAACTTCTCGCGCCGCCGACTGCTCACGGCCTTCGTCAGCGGGGCGCCCGGCGGCAAGGAGCTCGAGCCCGCCCGTCCGCTCCGCGCGGTCGTCATCGCCATCGTCCTCACCGCGGCCGTGCTGCTCGCCGGCGCGTTCTACGGGCTGATCCAGCCCGGCCTGCCGCAGGGCTGGCAGAACGGCCGCATGCTCATCGCCAAGGACACCGGCGCGCGCTACGTCTCCGTCAAGGGCGTGCTGCACCCGGTCATCAACACGGCGAGCGCGCGGCTCCTCATCCCGTCGTCGAGCTTCGCCGTGATCACGACCGACTCGCACGCCCTCTCCGGCATCGCGGTCGCCTCCCCGGTCGGGATCGTAGGGGCGCCGGACGCCCTGCCCGCGCCGGACGCCCTCGTGAACACCGGCTGGACGGCCTGCGTCACCGACGACGGCGGCATCGCGACGACCATCGCCACCCGGCCGGCGGCCACCGCGACCTCCCGCGCGGTCGTCGTCGAGAACGGCGGCGAGCGCTGGGTCGTCGCGGACGGCCTCCGCTACCGGGTGGACGACGAGAACGCGGATGCCGTGCTGCGCGCCGCGGGCATCGACTCCCTCGCACCGGTCCGGGTCTCGTCCGACTGGCTCAACCTGTTCTCCCCGGGCGCCGCACTGGAGCCGCTGGTCATCACCGATGCCGGCACGCCCGTCCCCGGTGGCGAGCTCGACGACGGCCCACTGCTGGTGGGCGAGGTCGTCCACACCTCGGGCAGCCCGGCCGAGCAGCGATTCGTCGTGCAGCCGGACGGGGCGCTCGCCACCCTCAGCCCGCTGGCCTGGCAGCTCTACCAGCTCGGGTCGGGCCGGACGATGGCGGCCGTGCGCGATGTCTCCGCCGCCGCCGTCGCGGGCCTGCACACCGCCAAGGCTCCGGCCGGCGGGGCGGATTGGCCCGCCGACCGCTTCACGGCGAGCGACCGCGCCTGCGCCCTGCTGTCGACCGACTCCGGTGGCACCCGCACGGTGCTCGCGACGGCCCCGGCGTCCCGGAAAGCCAGTGCAGGTGTGGCGGTGCAGGCGGGCCACGGCGCCCTCGTCGACGCAGCGGGACGCGGCAGCGGAAGCGCGGGGATGCTCACCCTGGTCGACGCGACCGGGACGGCCTTCGCCCTGCCCGGCGCCGACGACGAGACCGTCAAGCGGCTGGGGTACACGCCGGACGACGTCGGCACGATCGAGCAGAGCTGGGTGGCGCTGCTGAAGAGCGGACCCGAACTGAGCACGTCCGCCGCGGGGGCGACCTCGACCGCGTCCGCCGGATGACCCGCCGTCGCGGACGGCTCGCGATCGCCGGCCTCGCGGGTGCCGCTGCCGTGCTGCTCGCCGCGGCACCGGCCTCCGCCCTGGCCGCACCGGTCGGCGCGGTCACCGGCGTCCCGGCCTTCTCGACGGTCGCCACCGCGGCCGATACCGGCTGCACGGACGCCGCGACCTTCATCCCCCAGCGTCCCCCCGCTCTGAACCAGCTCCAGGCGCCCCTCGCGTGGGACACCACCCGCGGTGCCGGCGTGGTCGTCGCCGTCGTCGACTCCGGGGTGGATGCGGCGAATCCGCACTTCGCCGGGGTCCTCGCGGGCGGCACCGATCTGGTCGGCGACGGAGCCGGGTCGGCCGGCTACGCGGACGGGTACGGCCACGGGACGGCCATCGCGGGCGAGATCGCCGCGCAGACGGTGACCGGCTCCGGAGTGGAGGGGCTGGCTCCCGACGCGCGCATCCTGTCCGTGCGGGTCTTCGCCGGCACCGACGACCAGGCCGTCGCCGCCGGCATGGGCCCGAGCATCTCCCGCCTCGCCGCCGGCATCCGCTTCGCGGCGGACGCCCACGCCCAGGTGATCAACGTCTCGCTGTCGACCGCGGTCGACGATGCCGCCCTCCGCGACGCCGTGTCGTACGCGACCGCGCACGGCAGCCTGATCGTCGCGAGCTCGGGCAACCGCGACTCGTCCCTGGCGGTCGAGAAGGACCAGCAGGACGGCGTGCGCTACCCGGCCGGCTACCCCGGCGTCCTCGGGGTCGCCGCGACCGGCGCGAGCGGCGTCGTGACCGACGACAGCATCCACGGCGCACAGGTGGCGCTGAGCGCGCCCGGCCAGAACGTGCTGACGGCGGCGAACACCGGTGGCGACTGCGTCTACGCCTCCAGTGCACCGGCGACGAGCTTCGCCACCGCCTACGTGTCCGCGGCGGCCGCGCTCGTCGCCTCCGCCCACCCCGACGAGACGCCGGCCCAGTGGGCCTACCGGCTCACCGCGAGCGCCATCCGCGCGCACCCGGACGCACGCGACGACGATTCCGGGTGGGGAGTCGTGCAGCCGTACGAGGCGATCGTGCTCGTCCCCGGCTCCGAGACCGCCGGCCCGGTCAATCCCTTCGCCACCGCTTCTCCGTCGGCGGGAGGCCCCGCAGCGGCCTCGACGGTGAGCGTGCGGGCCAACGACGACAGCCAGGCCCGGCAGTCGGCCATCGCCGTGGCGGTCTCCGTCGTGGGGGCGAGCCTGCTGGCGGCCATCGCCGCGCTGAGCATCCTCTTCGCACGGCGGAGACGGGCCGCGGCGACGGCGGACGTCTAGCCGCCGAAGACCACCGCCGCGATCCCGATCAGGCCGCCGACCGAGACGGCGCAGGCGGCGACGACACCCGCGACGGTGACCCATCCCGCCTTCCGGCTGGCACGGCCCACCGAGCTCATCGACGGCGCCTCTGCGCGGGTGGCCTCCGGCCCCGTGCCGAGATCCGGCCCCGGAGCGGGCGGCGCCGGGATCGGACGCGGTTCGTACACGTCGACCGCGTTCGCGCCGACCGCCTCGACCGCGCGGGTCGACGCCGGCAGCCCGGTGGGCAGCACGATCGGGGTGCGCTGTGCGCGCAACGAGCGACGGGTGCGGGGCACCGGCGTGCGCGGCGGGACGGCGGGGGTGCCGGGGTGATCGGGGTCCGCGGTCGGCGTGGGGCGGGCGATGATGGTGTCGTCCGCGTCGCCGGGGGCGCTGGGGTCGATCGCGGCGCTGGGGCTGCTGGGTTCGCGGGGCGCCTCCTCCGCGTCGTCCGGACGGTGGACGACGCGCGTCGCCGCGACCGGGTCGTCGTCGTCGCGGTGGACCACACGGGTGGCGTCCAGAGCCGGGTCGCCGACACGGCGCGGGCTGACGATCGTGTCGTCGAGCTCCGCCGCCGGCTCGGGATCGGGCTGGGGCTGGGGCTGGGGCTGCAGCTGCGGCTCGGGCTGAGGCTGCGGCTGCGGCTGCGGCTGCGGCTGCGGCGCGGGGTGGGGCTGCGGCTGCGGCGCGGGGTGGGGCTGCGGCTCAGGCTGGGTCTGCGGCCCGGGGTTTGGCTCAGGCTCCCTGTCCGGCCCGGGATTTGGCTCAGGCTCCCTGTCCGGCTCGGGGTCGAACGGAGGGGCGGGCTCGGGCTCGGTCGGCGCCGGCGCGGCCGTCTGCGGGTCGGGGCGGACGGGCTCGACAGGAGGCGCCGGTGGGGCGAACGGCGCGACGGGAGTTCCCCGGTCGAGTGGCGACTCCGCGGAACTCGACGTTCGGCGCACGATGACGGTCTCATCCAGTCCCTCGGGCTCGGGCTCGGGCTCGGGGGCGGGGCGCTCCACCACAACGGTCTCGTCCAGAGGCTCCGGACGCTCCACCACGACCGTCTCATCCAGAGGCTCATCCAGAGTCTCGTCCGCGGACTCCGGCCGCTCAACCACGACCGTCTCGTCCAGAGGCTCCGGCCGCTGGACGACCACCGTCTCGTCGACCGGTTCGGGATCGGGGTCGGGATCGGGGTCGGGCTCGGTGCGGCGGACGATCACCGTCTCATCCAGCTCCTCGAGCTCGACCCGGTCGTCGAGCTCCGGCTGCTGCTCCTGCTCCCGCTGCTCCTGCTCGCGCTGCTCCTCGCGACTCATACGGGCACCGTGTCCCCGTCGTCGGTCCATCCGGCGGGCTCGCGGGTGTCGGCGGGTCCGGCCGTGCCGGGGTCGCCTCCGGCGAGCACGTCCACGACGACGGCAGTGACGTTGTCCCGTCCCCCGGCGCGGTTCGCCGCCTGGATCAGGGCCGCCGTGGTCGCCGGCGGACGCCCTCCCGCGACGAGGATCTCGCGGAGCTGCTCGTCGCTGAGCTCGCCGTGCAGGCCGTCGGAGCACACCAGGAGGCGCTCTCCGGTGGTCACGGGCATCAGCCAGCTGTCTGCGCGCGCGTCCACGGAGCCGAGGGCGCGGGTGATCACGTTCTTGTCCGGGGCGGAGGCTCTCTCGTCGTCGCGGAGCACGCCGGCGTCGATCCGCTCCTGAACGAGCGAGTGGTCGACGGTCAGCTGCTCGAGGTAGCCGCCGATGAGGCGGTACACGCGCGAATCCCCGACGTTGACGATGAGCCAGTGCGGCCGTCCCTCGTGCACGACCAGGATGACGCCGCTGAGCGTGCTGCCCGCCCCGCGCGCCGTCGTGGCGGCGAGCGCGGTCGCGCGACGCGAGGCCTCGTCGATCGCCGTCGACACCTGCAGCAGGTCGACGACCCCGCCGGTGCACAACGTGTCGCGGAGCGCCCCGATGACCGCGGCGCTGGCCTGGGCGCCCGCTTCGTGACCGCCCATCCCGTCGGCGACGGCGAAGACGGGTGCGACGGCGAGGCAGGAATCCTCGTTGGCCGCGCGGCGTCGGCCCACGTCGCTGCGGGCGTCCGCGCTCAGCTGCACGCCGGAGACGACGGCGGTCATCGGCCGTCCTCCCGTTCGATGCGCAGGCCGACGGTCCCCAGCAGGAGTCGCCCGGACACCGGGGCGGAGTCGCCGGGGGCGAGCTGGCGCTCCACGCCGTCGAGGTCGAGGAACACCCCGTTCGTCGACTGGAGGTCGGTGACGACCCAGCCGTCGCCGTCCCGGGTGAGGCAGGCGTGCTGCTTCGAGAGGGTGCGGGAGGTGTCGGGGACGGCGAGATACTGCACGCCGTGCTCCTCCCCCGCGGGGCGGCGACCCAGGACGACCACGTCGGCCTCCAGCGGATGCCGGCCGCCGTCGTCGGTGACGAGCGTCCAGGTGGCGACGGCGCGACGCTCGACCACGATGGTCTCGGCCGCCTCGTCGTCGAGGTCGATGCCATTTTCGATCGGCTCAGGCGCGGGCTCGGGCGCCGACTCGGGCATGGGCTCGGGATCGGGCACGGCGACCTCCGGGGTCGGGATGTCCGCGGGGGCATCCATGAACGGCGTGCGGATCGGCGCCGGATCGGCGACGGGTTCCGCCGGCGGGGCGACAGGCGCGTACGGGGCGCCTGGTTCCGTTGGCGGAGAGACGGGTTCCGCGGGCAGGGCGACGGGTTCCGCTGGCGGGGCGACAGGTTCCGCGACCGGAGCGGCGGCCTCCACGAGCGAGGCCGGAGCCGCGGGCGGCACCTCAGCCGTCGGCGGCGCGACAGGCACCGCCGGAGCCACCGCGACGGGAGGCTCGACGATCGTCGCCACGGCGCCGAAATCCGGCTCCGGCTCGGGCTCGGGAGGCGCGGTCCGCGCGGGCGGAGCCTCCGCGGTCGCCACGGGCTCGCGGGTGGACGCCAGCACGGTGGCCCAGACCGGCGGCAGCAGCACGGCCAGCGCGGTGGAGCCCGCGCCGCGGCCGAACGTACGGCCGATCCGGTTCGCGGCGAGGGCGCGCAGGACGATCGCGTAGACGCAGACGACGGGGATGAAGAAGAACACGACCGTCCAGGCGGGGCGCCCGCCGAGCCGGAGGATCTCCGCCTCGTTCAGCACGGGCACCCACGCGCGCCACGGTTCCACGTTCCGCCGGGCGAACACCCGGGAGAGTGCGGCGGCGTACCAGAGGAAGACCGCCAGCCCGATGATGAGGCCGACGAGACCCGCGACGAGCGCGAGGACGACGAGGGTGGCGGTGCTGTCGGTCATGCGCTCGCCTTCCGGGTTCGGGGCGCCGTGAGCAGTCGCCAGGAGAGCCGCAGGCGCGGGCGCCCGAGGGCACGCACGAAGGAGGCGGGATTGATCGCGGCGAGCAGCGAGCGCACCGGTCCGCGGTCGGCGCGCAGGCGCGCCCGCTCGGTATCGAGGAGCTCCCAGGCCCGCTCGGCAGCCTCCCGCGTGGGCGGGTGCTCGGCGAAGACGGCGATGTCGGTGAGCGCGGCCAGCTCGATGGCGGCGGGAGAGCCGATCGCGGCCGCGACATCGCGACGCGTCCCCGGGAGGGCCGGATCGCCGCCATCGGTGCGGGCATCCATCAGCTCGGCCCAGGCCCCCACGACGGCGACCTCCGGCACGGGTGCACGGCGACGACGTCCGCGCCGCATCCGCTTGGCGATCAGGAGCACGAGGAAAGGCAGCGTCAGCAGCAGGAGGGTCGCCACGGCGAGGCCGACGATCGCCAGCACGCGCAGCAGCACTGTCACCCACTCGGGCTGCTCCTGCACGACCGCGCGGGTCGCATCCCGGTCGTCGTGCTGGGCGGCGGGCGGCAGCACCGTGCCGACCTGAGGCTGCTCGGGGACGGTCGGGTTCTTGGGCAGCTGGTGGTCGAGCGAGATCAGCGTCGGGGCCTTCTCGAACTGCGGCTCGACGTCGACGGTCGTCCACTCCCCCGCTCCCGGCGCGCGCACCTCGATCCAGGCGGCCAGGTTGGCGCCCGTGCACTTTCTGGAGCAGGCCGGGATGCCGCCGGTCTCGCCCGTGCCCATCCGCACGCCCACCACGACCCGCGACTCGTAGCCGACCGCCCGCGCGAGCAGGGCGCCCGCCGCCGCGAACTGCTCGTCGTCGCCGACGCCCGCGACCAGCAGGGCCGCGCTGGAGGCGCTCCCGACGCGGTTCTGCTGCTCCAGCAGCTGAGCGAAGAGCGCCTCGATGCGTGCGGTCGAGTGGCCGGCGAAGCTCGACTCGAACGGGTAGGCGGACTGGCTGCGCAGGGCGGCGATCCAGGTGGCGGCCTGGTCGTCCTCCGCCAGGGAGTGGCTGAGGTAGCCGCGGTCGCGCAGGCGGGAGATGAGCTCCTGGAATCCGGCGGCCGTCCGCGGCTGCGCCTGCGCCTCCAACCACGCCGCCAGCTCGGGATGGGCTTTCAGATCGACGAGGCTGCTGGTGCCCGGATCCGTCAGCGGGACGGCCGGCGTCCCGGTCCCCTGCACCTCGTAGCTGTCGCCGCTGCGCACGCCGCGCGCGCCGTCGGCGGCCTGAGTGGTGTCGATTCCCGCGCCGGTCTGCTTGTCCAGGTAGAAGGCGTCGGCCAGCGCCGCCGCGCGGGGTCCGCCGAAGGTCGGGGAGGTGCGGGCGTCCGCCGGCATCGGCAGCCAGATGCCCGAGTAGCCGTCGGCGATCGTGACGGTCATGGTCCGCGCGCCGGGAGCGGGCGAGCCGCCGGGCAGGCGCGAGAAGCGGGTGTCCCCCGAGACGAGGAAGTGCTCGCCGTCCCAGTCGTCCAGGGTCGCCAGCCGCAGGCGGTCGATGCTGGACCCGGCTCCCGAGACGGAGAACAGCTCGCGGTCGTACGCGCCCTTCTCGAAGGACGCGCGGTAGCGGCCGAGCGGGGTGGTCTGCTGCTGCACCACCAGCAGAGGCTCGGTCGAGGTGCGCAGTGTCTCGCGCGTGCTGGTGCCGGCGAGCGCCGGACCGGCGGTGAAGCCGGCGACCAGAGCGACCACCAGGAGGCCGGCGCCCAGCAGCCGGCGACGGACCGCGGCGCCGGCCGAGGCCGACCCCTGCCGCACGACGCCGACGGTGCCGCGGGCGGCGGCCAGCGCAGCGCGGCGTCGCAGCCGCGCCCGGAGGGTCAGCCAGACGAGCGACGCCGCGACCAGCAGCAGGCCGAGCAGAACTTCGCGGGGCGCGACGATGCGGATGCCCAGCAGGAGGCGCGGAGCGCCGGGGTCGGTGGCCCCGAAGGCGATGCCGAAAACGCCCATCCCCAGCACGACCGGGACCGCCGCGGCCGCGCGGCGTTCGGGCGAGAGGGCCAGAGCCGCGGCGAGCGCGGATCCGATCAGGAAGAGCGCGTAGACCGGCACGAGCACCGCCTGGTACTGGCCGACCGGCAGGTCGAGGGTGAGCAGCTGCTTCCAGCCCAGGACGATGCCCGTCACCCCGTCGAGGAGGCCGCGCAGCACCTCGAGCGGGGAGACCAGCGCCGAGGGCACGGCGAGAGGAACGACGCCGACGATGTAGAGGCCGGCGACGACGAGGATGTGCACCCACGCGGGCCACCGCCGCAGCCGTGCGACGACGGCGGTCCCGACTCCCACGACACCGGCGTAGGCCGCGACCGCGACGAGGCGCGGCGTCTCGTACAGCGGCCACGCGAGCGCGCAGGCGAGCGCGAGGCCGACCAGGACGTAGGCGGCGGCCAGGACCGTCTGCGGCACATCCAGCCGGAGCGCTGCCGCCCGCTGCGAGCGGGCCCGACGAGCCGCCGCCCGAGCGCCGTCGCCTCCCACCGGCGCGCTCACTGAAGCGCTCCCCGCGCGATGAGCTTGCCGAGGTCGTCGAGGGCGCCGACGGTGAGGACGCTCATGGGGCCGAAGCGCCGGAACGCCGGGTCGGCGCCGAGCTCGCAACGCACGGCGACGCACTGCGTGTCGGGGCCGAAGGCGATGGAGGCTCCGCGCAGCCGGCCCAGCGGCGTGTGCGCGCCCGTGACCAGGAAGACGACCGACAGGTTCGGATTCGACTGGGCGGTGAGCTTCGCGACGTCCTCGAGGCGGCTCGCCCGCTCGGCCAGCTCGATCTCCGAGAAGCCGTCGAGCATCGCCGCCGCGTTGCGCGTCGGCAGCGTGCGGATCGTCACGACCTCGCCGCGCACCAGTTCCGGGCGCTCGGCGCTCGTCGTCACCACCAGGTCGCGACCGTCGCGGACGGCCTGGAGGCTGAGCGACGCGGCCACGCTGACAGCGAGCTCGAACTCGTCGTCCGACTCGTATTCCTCCTCGGCGGTGATGCCGATGGTCACGGCGATGCGCGAGTGCCGCGCCTCCTCGTACTGGCGCACCATGAGCCGACCGGTCTTCGCGGTCGACTTCCAGTGGACGTGGCGCCGGGAGTCGCCCGGCACGTAGTCGCGGATGGCGTGGAACGCGAGGTCCGCATCGACGATCGTGCTCGTCGGGAGACCCTCGAGGTCGCGGATGAGGCCGGCGCTCGTACCCGGGATGACCGCGGTCACGGGATGGACGTGGAGCGTGTGCACCTCCGGCCAGAGCGCCTCGCGCCGCAGCAGCCCGATCGGGTCGCCGCGGGAGACCGAGACCGGGCCGACGTCGATGACGCCGCGTCGGGCGGCCGCGATCGACAGCCGCTCGGTGTGCTCGGCTCCCGCCGCGAGGAGCGGCACGTACGCCTCGGCGAGTCCGGACCCGATGGGCACGTCCACCCGCCCGGGCAACGACGCGCGGCTTCCCGCGTTGCGGACCACGAGCCGCCCGGTCACGTCGTCGCCCGCGACGACCCGCTCCCGGTCCAGGGCGAGCTGCACCCGGTAATCGTGGGAGCCCAGGAGGAAGGGGATGCAGACGACGATCAGCGCTGCGGCGGCCGCAGCGACGATCCAGCCGAGGCTCCAGCCGGCGACCCAGCCCGCGATCGCTCCGGCGACGAGCACGCAGACGACCAGCCAGCCCGGCGCGGTGACGGTCTCCACCAGCCAGCGCACGGAGGCGCGCAGCGCCGAGCCGACGGCCGCCGCGGCCGCACGGCCCCAGAAGACGCCGTCCTCGACGATGCCGGTGCTGCTCCTCGTGACGCTCGTGACCGTCGAGGCACGCGTGCGCGTGCCGGTGACGGTTCGCGTCAGCCGCGAGGAGGTGTCGTCGTACTCTGCCATCCGCCTCAGGCCGCTCCGTTCTCCACGGGCGCCTCGACGTCCAGCAGGATCTGCCCGATCACGGCGTCGGGCGTCACGCCGTCGAACTCCGCGTCGGGGTTGAGGACGAGGCGGTGCGCGAGCACCGGCAGCGCGAGGTCGCGCACGTCGTCGGGGGGGACGAAGCTGCGTCCGCGGGCGGCGGCCCAGGTGGCGGCGAGGCGGGCCAGGGCGAGGCCGCCGCGCACGCTGACGCCGAGCTTGACCTCGCTCGCCCGGCGGGTGGCCGCGATCAGCCGCATGATGTAGTCGAGCACCAGCGGGCTGCTGTAGACCCCGGCGACCAGGTCGGACATCGTCACGATCAGCTGGGCGTCGACGATCTCGGGCACCTCGCGGCGCGGGTGCATCGCGCCCTGCAGGATCCGCAGGGTCGACGCATCGTCGGGGTAGCCGATGGAGGCGCGGATCATGAAGCGGTCGAGCTGCGCCTCCGGCAGCCGGTAGGTGCCCGCCTGCTCGACGGGGTTCTGCGTCGCGATCACCACGAACGGGACGCCGACCGGGCGGGTGACGCCGTCGACGGTGACGCGGCCCTCCTCCATCACCTCGAGCAGCGCCGACTGGGTCTTCGGGCTGGCGCGGTTGATCTCGTCGGCCAGGACCACGTTGGCGAAGATCGGGCCGGTGTGGAACTCGAACTCGCCGCGCTTCTGGTCGTAGACCGTGATGCCGGTCACGTCGCCGGGCAGCAGGTCCGGGGTGAACTGGATGCGCGTCGACGTGCCGCGGATGGTCTGGCCGAGGGCGCGGGCGAGCGCCGTCTTGCCGGTGCCGGGGACGTCCTCGAGGAGGATGTGGCCCTCGCTCAGCAGGGCGGCCAGCACCAGCTCGATCGCGTGCCGCTTGCCGAGCACGGCGCGCTCGACGTTCTCGGCGAGCTGACGGAAGGTCAGCGCGAACCAGGTGGCCTGCTCCTGCGAGATGGTCATGTGGTCTTCCTGTCGATTCGTGTGGGTCAGGGGGTGTTCGGATCGCACTCGTGGCGGTCTCGATGTCATGGCGTCGCTCATCCGCCCGTGCCGCCGGTGCCGCCGGCACCTGGGTCGGGGTTGGTCGGCGCTGCGACGCCGCAGCGGGTCAGGGTCCGTTCGCCGAGCGCCTGGTACGCGCCGGTGAAGGTGATCTTGTAGCTCACGGTCCGGGTCGCGGGGTCGATCGAGACGTCGGTCGTGTACGCCCCCGCCGACTTGACCGCGCCCGAGAACACGATGTCGTCCTTCGTCGGTGCGACCGTGCAGTCCGTCGGCACGTTGACGGTGACCGTCGTCGGGATGGTCGTCGGCGTCACAGGCGCGTTCGCCCCGCACGAACTGGTGCTGTCGAGGAAGCAGTAGCTGTAGGTGATCTGGCCCGGATCGCTGTCCTTCGACAGCGCGAAGTCGTGGGTGAGATTGCCGTTGATCCGGTAGTAGACGCCGAACAGCGACCGCGGCGGCACGTTCGGCGCCGTCACGCTGAGGAACTCGTATCCGCTGGTGAAGGCGCCGGAGGTGATGGTGCGCGACGGGTCGACGCCGACCGTGTAGGTGACGCCGGGGCCGCCGGGCGAGATCGTGAAGGTGTACGCCGACTGCGTGCCGGTGGCGACCGCGCCGAAACCGTTCGCGGCGCACGCCTGCCCGAAGTACCTGGTGTACTCCTGCAGTCCGCCGAAGTTGTTCGAGGCCTGTCCTCCGGGCATCACCGGGTTGCCGTTGCCGTCCATCGAGCACGACGGCTGCGGCGCCCCCTCCCGCCACACCGCGTAGAGCACGTTGACGCCCTTGGCGCTGTGGTTCGGGTCCACCCCGACGTCCTTCAGCTGCAGCGCCGTGTTCGACGACGCGACGAGCGATCCGTTGGACGTGACGATCGGCGCACCCGACACCTGCACGGACTGCGCCCACGCCGAACCGGTGTTGCCCGATCCGAGCGGCGGCTGGAACTGGCTGACGGGGATGACGGAGATGTTCCGTGATCCCGGGGAGGCCGTCCCCGTCCACGTGGTCGTCGCACCGGTGCGCGGCACCTGGGCGACGGGGTTGCCGTCGATGCTGATCTGGAACCCGCTGGTGTCGTCGCTCGACTGGATCGAGAGCGAGATCACGCCCAGCGTCGCCGTCGTGCGCGCCGGGTCGTAGACGGTGCCGCTGCTGCCGCCGCTGATGACCGGGGGCTGGTACGCCCAGGTGACCACCGGCGTCGTGTCGAGCGACTCGCCCACGGCGTTGACCGCCCGCGCGGTGAAGGTGTGGCGCTGCCCGTTCACGAGACCGCCGACGGTGCAGGAGTAGGTGCCCGCCGCGCCGGCGGAGCAGCTCGACGGCACCTGCTGGCCGTTCTCGTAGATCGCGACGCCGCGCAGCCCGGGGTGCGCGAGGGCAGCCTCGCCGAGCGTGACGAGGAGCGTCACGCTCGATCCGGTGAAGCCCGTGGTCGTCACGGAGCTGGGCTGCGCCGGATAGCCCTGGACGTCGAGGGTGAGGGTGCCGCCGCCGGTGCGGCCCTGCGCGTCGGCGACGGGGTACGGGACGATGCAGCTGCCGCCAGCCGGCTTCGGTCCGCCCGGCCAGGTGGCGGTGATCGCGCTGGTCCCGGAGGCGGAGATCGACGCGACCGCGCAGGTCGTCTGCCCGAGGCCCACGAGCTTGAGGCCGGAGCCCTGCTTGCCCTGGAACGGGTCGTACTCCCCCGCCACGCCGATGACCGTGACGGAGCAGGACGGTCCGCCGCTCACCGAGCACGACTGGGTGAAGGTGGCGGCGCGCGGGGCGTCCGGCGGCGCCGCTCCCACGACGAGCGTGACGTTGGCGGTGAGGCCGCCGAACGAGGTCACCTTGACGGTGACGTTCTCGCGGGCGCCGGGGTGCGCATCCGCCCTCGCCGTCGCGGTCAGCGTGCGCCCGGACTGGGTGACGGCGAAGTTGGTCCCCGAATACACGATCGCGTAGTCGAGCGCGCCCTGGTCGCCGACGCGGCCGCCCTCCCAGCTGGTCAGGTCGGCGTACAGGTCGATGGTCTGGGAGGCGCCCGGAGCGACCGTACGGCTGACCGAGTTGAGCTGGGCCTGCGGGCTCTTGGGCTGGATGACGACCGGCACCGGCAGGGCGGTCCAGGTGCTCTGCCCGGCCAGGCGCACCTGTACCGTGCAGGTGTCGGTCCACGGCGCCTCGCGGCCGGCCGCGTATGTTGCGCTGGAACCGCCGCCGGGCGTGCACCGGGCGTTCGCGCGCTGGACGGCGAACGAGTTGTCGTCGCGCACCTGCAGGGCATCCCCGGAGACCAGGTCGACGGCCTCCTTCAGCGGGATGGATACCGACTGCTCCTCTCCGACCTTGTAGGCGGTGAGCCCGCCCGCGAGCTGCAGGCGCATGTCGTCGAACGCGGGGATGCGCAGGAAGCCGTAGCCGACCGACTTGCGGCCGGTCTGGTCGATCCCGGTCAGCGCGAAGGGCACGAGCGCGCCGTCGCGAGGGACCGGCCCGCTGATCCGGTGCCCCGTCACGGTGTACGACGACGCCGACGGCCCCCAGATCGAGAGCGTGAGGTCGGAGATGCTGCCGGAGCTCCACACGGTCTTGCCCGCGACCACGTCGATCCCCGTCGCGAGCTCGCTGCGGTCGCGGGTGCCGACCACGGTGTCCGTCACGACGGGCACGTCGGTCGCGGCCTCCGCCGTCACGGTCACGACGATGAGACCCTGCGCGGTGCTGGAGGTCGCCGAGGACTTCACGGTGTAGATGTACGACTGCACACCCTCCACGTCGCCCGGGAGCAGGCGGACCGTCCCCGACTTCAGGTCGGTGCCGGAGGCGATCAGGCCCTTCAGGCGGTTGTACTCGCTGGAGCCGGGGAGCTCGGGCGCGTTGGGCACGACGGAGACGAGGCTGAGCATGCCGCCCGCCGGGTCGCGGTCGTTCAGGAGCGGCTGCACCGTGAGCGGCGTGGTCGAGCCCTTCACCGTGCGCACCGCGTCGCTGTAGGTGATCGGCGCGACGTCGGCGTCCGCGCTGCCGAGGACGGCGATGCGGATGACCCCGTCTCCGGTGGCGCCCGCCGGATCGCGCAGGGTGTAGCCGAACGACACCTGGCCGCCGCTGACGCCGCCGCCGGGCGCCGTGTAGACGATCGATCGGCCGTCCGGCCCGATGGTCGCGGCGCCCGACCCGGCCTTCGGCTGGGCGAGCGACGAGAGCACCGTGGCGTCGCCGTCCGGGTCCTGGCCGGCCGAGGGAACGGCGAGGGTGACGGTCCCGCCGGCGCGGACGCGGGCGGTCAGGGTCGACGGCTCCGGCGCGCGGTTGGCGCCGTCGGCGATGACGGTGACCGTGATCTCCGTCGAGTCGAGGCGGCTCGGGTCCGATTCGACGTAGTCCGAGTAGTGGAGCGTGTAGACGCCCGCCTTGGTCGGCGCGAGGTAGCGCACGGTGTCGCCGGCGGCGAAGACGAGCTCGCCCGGGGCCCCCGAGCCCTCGATCTGCGAGGAGAGCACGAGGCGCTCACCGCGCGGCGCGATGTCGTTGGCGGTGACCGGGATGTCGACCTGCGTGCCCGCCCGCACCGTCACGGCGTCGGGGCGCGCGATCGGTCCGATGCCGGTCGCCGGGTCGACGAGGAAGACCGTGATCTCGCCCTGGACGGTCTGCCCGGCGCCGTCGCCGATCGTCACCGTGGCGGTGCCGATGCGTCCGGGCCTGCCGTCCGCCGTGGTGCCGCTGACGCGGACCTGGGCGTTGTCGACGACGCTCGCCGACAGGCGGTCCTCGTCCGCCGTGACCGACTGGACGGCGAGGACGCGGCCCGACGTGTTCTGGACGGCCGGGAGCACGTCGAGCGTCGTGTCCTCCTGCGCGCGGGCGAAGGCGACGAGCGGCGGGATGGTGAGCGCCCGGCCTCCCGCCACCACGCTGAAGCGGAGCACGCCGGTCTGCTCGGCCTTGGTCTGCGCGTCCTGCACGGTGTAGCCGACGAAGTACTCGCCCGCGGCCTTCGCCGTGAGCTGGATGGTGCCGGCCGCGCCGTTCGGCGTCACCGTCGCGTAGTCCTTGTCGCCGGTGGTGATGACCGCGTCGGTGAGCCGGTACGAGCCGGAGCCGCCCTCGACGTGGTCCGCGATCGCCTCCGTGCGCGGCTCGCCGACGCCGGTGACGACGGCGGCGGGCACCGTGGTGAGCGCCGGATCGGCCGCGACCGAGACGACGAGCTCCTTCGTCGTCTGGGCGCCGCGCGCATCCACCACCGTCACGGTCACCGCGTAGGTGCCCGCGCCGGCGTTCGGGTCGGTGTGGCGGACGGCGACCCGGCCGTCCGCGGTCGCGACGACGCGGATCGGGGCGGCGGCGTCCGTCTTGCGGGCATCGGCCAGGGCGATCGGATCGCCGTCCGGATCCACCCACGCGGAGAGCACCGGGACCGAGACGGTGCCGCCCGGCGCGAGCGACACGGTCGGCCAGGTCTGCATGCAGTTGTCGATGCCGCACCAGGCCGGGGCGCTGTTGTCCGCGTCCGCCACGACGTGCAGCGTGACGGTCGCCGGCTGGGACTGCATGAGTCCGTCGGTCACCACGTAGCTGAACGTCGCGGTGCCGCTCTGCGCGCGCACGTGGATCGCGAGCTGCTGGTCGTCGGCCGTCAGCGACAGGTCGCCGAAGCCCGGATCGCTGAGGCCGCCCCCGAGCGAGTCGGGCACGATCGAGAGCACGGCGCGCTTCACGGGCGAGTGCGCGTTGAGGAGCACGGGGAGGATGGCGGTCGCGCCCGCGCGCACGCCGAAACTCGACGGCTGCGCCACCGGCGGCATCTCCTGGGTGACCTCCTCGACCTGCGTCGTGGTCTCGGTCTCCTGGGTCTTCTTCTCGTCGTCGGCGTTCCACTGGGACGGCGGGATGAGCGTTCCGTCCGGGATGGTCCAGAGCGTCCCCGACTCGGTCTCGTCGAGCACGGCGCGCTGGCCGTTGCTCAGGATCTGGGGCGCGAGCGAGCGGGCGTCCTCGAGCGTGCCCTGGGGCACCTCCAGCGTCGTGGTGCCCCCGGTGGACGACCAGAGGCGCCCGGCGGTGGTGGAGAGCCACGCGCCGTAGACGGTGCCCGCCACCTCGGTCGGCGCGGCGGGAGTGCCGGATGCGTCGACGGTGCGGCCGGACTGACCGCTGCGCACCTGCACGGCCACGAGCCCGGAGCCGTCGGCGAAGTAGGCGGCGGCGCCGTCGGAGGTGCTCCCGGCGATCGCGTCGCTGCCGAGGCGCACGTCGACCGCGGCATCGCGTCCGGCGATCCACGCCTTGCTCTGCGCGGGCGCGGCGAGCACCCAGGTGCCGCCCGCGAGCGCGAGCGCGACCTTGGCCGAGGCCGGCGGCGAGGAGGCGAGCTTCGCGGCGTCGCCCGTCCAGGTGCCGCGCGCGGCGTCGTAGACGCGCACCGCGCGCTCCTTCGCCGAGTACAGGGCGACCGTGCCGTCCGCCCCCACGGCGACGGCCGTCGCGACGTAGCCCTCGGCGCCCTTCGTGGTGCGCTCCTGCTGCAGCGGGTCGATCGGGACCGGCTTGCCGGCGGATCCCTGCGCGGAGAGCTGTTGCACGTACACCGTGCCCGCGTCGGTGAGGTACGCGGCCCAGTCGCCGTTCGAGAGCACCTGCCGGGTGCCGCTCGGGGTGGAGGCGCCGGTCGAGCCGCCCGACGACGATCCCGAGGCCCCGGACGAGGACGCGGCCTCGGCCGTCGACCCCTCGACGAGCGCCTTCGGGTCGGCCGGATCGACCTCCCACGCCTGGCGGAAGCCCTGCGTGAAGACGATGCCCTGGGAGCCGTGCTGCACGACGCCGCTCGGATCCTCCGCATCCCGCACCGTGCTGAGCTGCTTGAGGTCGGTGTCGACGCGCGCGTACTGGCCGGAGGCCTTCGTCACCCAGACGGAGCTCTCGACGGCCTCCGACTTCTGGGTGTCGTACCCCTGCGCGATGACGGCGCCCGTCACCACGAGCGCGATGGCGGCGACGACCGCGGTCACGGCGGTGGCGCGGCCGAAGCGGCGACGAGGTGCCCGCTGCTTCACAGCACCCCGCCCGCGATCAGGGCGACGCCCACGCCGACGACGGCGACGACCGCCACCCCGGCGCCGATGAGGGCGGGGACGATCGGGTTGCCGGCCCAGCGGCGCTCGCGCACGACGAGGCCGTCGCGGTCGCGCTTGGCCTCCGCCGCGGCCTCGGCCTGCTTGGCCTCGCGCTGCGCACGCCGCGAGTCGGGGTTGACGGTGGAGACGACGGGGCCGCGGCGGTCGCGGTCGTCGAGGTCGATCAGGCCGGCGGCGCGCGCCCACTCGGGCGAGGCGACCTCGATCGCCGTCGGCGGGATGCCGAGCTCGTACTGCACCCAGCGCAGCTCCTCGGCGAACGCCTGCGCGGAGGCGAAGCGGCGGGCCGGATCCTTCGACAGCGCGGTCCGCAGCGCCTCCTCCAAGCGCGGCGGCACGTCGTCGCGGCCGGTCGGCGTGTAGACGGCCTTCAGGATGCGGCCGGTCATCAGGTCGCGCGTGTTCGCCTGGCGGCGGTCCGACTCGAACGGGCTGCGCCCGGTGAGCAGGGTGTAGACGGTGGCCGCGAGGCTCCACACCTCGCTCGCGATCGTGCCGTTCGTGGTCTCCTGCAGGACTTCCGGCGCCGACCACGGGACCGACATCGCGACGTCGCCGTCCTCGTCGTCCGCGGCGGCGATGCCGAAGTCGGCGAGCACGGCCGAGCCGAGCGCCGTGATGAGGATGTTGGAGGGCTTGATGTCGCGGTGCAGCAGGCCGGCGCGGTGCACGGTCTCGACGGCGCCCGCGATCCGCACACCGGTCTCGAGCACGGTCGTCAGCGCGAGGGAGTCGCGTCGGAGCCGCGCGCTCATCGTGTCGGGGCAGTACTCCATCACGAAGAACGGGCGGCCGTCCGACGAGATGCTCGCGAGGTGCACGGTGACGATCGCGGGATGCGCGCTCAGCCGGGCGAGGATGTCCGCCTCGGCGTTGAACGCCCGCAGGGTGTCGTCGTTCACCGCCTCCGCGGCCAGCACCTTCACCGCGACCACACGGCGCGGGAGGTCCTGCTCGTACAGGAAGACGTCGGCGAAGCCGCCGGATCCGAGCGGTCGGATGACGGCGTACCCGGGCAGCACGGGCGGGGAGGCGATGGCTCGTCTGCTCACGCCTCGGCCCTCCGCTCGTTACGACCGGGCATCACGGTCCTCTCCCCCGACGAACCGGATCGTGCGGCCCCGGTCTGGTCACAGGGCCACCGGAACCCCGGCGTCCTCACCAGCCTATTCGATTCCATCCGCCGGATCATCGCCCCGTTCGGGTCGCAGGGAGTGCGA
>ERZ778027.2849-NODE-2849-length-19481-cov-6.302481_pt1 | contig 19481 bp, 13 predicted proteins | sample MGYA00375757_ERZ778027 | MGnify/ENA primary metagenome ERZ778027 (study PRJEB29350, sample SAMN05389817) | bioreactor metagenome | isolation source: Ammonium sulfate bioreactor | place: South Africa: University of Cape Town | collected 2014-02-18 ...
AGCGCCTGATCGCCGAAGGTGTAACGGCGAAGGTGCTGGAAATCGACCGGTTCGGACGGTCTTGCATCGGCCTCGACGAACGCCGGAACGGCTTCCGGCCCGGTTGTCGAGCTTGGCGCTCTATGCATTCCATCTCCCCAGATCGCGACTTCTTCCCCGCGCGGCGAGGTTGGTCTTCTAGTAATTGTGGCAAATGCGGAATAACTCTGGGTAAAGTTGATGTGTCTATTTCGAAGCGTCTCGGTAGGGATTACTTAGGAAAGCTTGTCCAGGCGCGTCACGTGGTCGGCTGCATGGTTACGTTTTGGGTTTCGCCGTAATCCAGCCGCAAACGTCGCTGTAGGCTGCTAAGTGCCAGTGATGCATAGGCATTTCTTATCAAAGGATATGTCTTTGTGTTTTGCGGACGCATATAAAGTCCGATAGTGTGCAAAGAGAGTTTCCGGCTGCCCCGGGCGCACGGGGTATCGTTAGCGGTTGCCGGTTCGAGTGGGGGGCGTTGCGCAATGTCGCAAGATCAGATTGCGAAGCTGATGGCTATCGCCGGGAGGGCGCCTGCAACGGCGACGCCGGTCGAGCCGACGCTTGGCCAGCCGGCAGCAGCAGACGAACCATCAACACCTCCGGCTTCCACATCAATGCCCGCGCTGGCTCTGCCTCCGCCTCTGTTGGGTGGGCTTTCACCGTCAGATCAGCCGAAGCCAGAAAAGCCTGCGCCGGTAGTGGAAGAGGCACCGGCCCGGCGCGTCGCGCGCCGCCGTCCCGCAGGCCCGGTTCGCGGCAAGATCGCCGCCAACGACGATGTGCCGAGCATCGGCGGTCTGATCTACGCGCTCGAGCAGAAACCATCGAGCAAGGTTTTTCGCCTCGCCACCATCGGCAGCATCGTCTGGGCCATCGGCGGGCTCGCGATCGGCGCATTGACGCTCGCGCCGCAGTGGCAGGAAGGTGCTTCGCTCGCGACGCTCCTGGTGCAGCCGACGACGTTCTATACCGCGACCGCGATTATCGCCCCGATCGGCATCATCTGGCTGCTCGCGTTGCTGAGCTGGCACGTCGCCTCGCTGGCGCTCAAGTCATCCACGATGAGCGAAGTCGCGATCCGCCTCGCCGAGCCCGACCGCACCGCCGAACAATCGATCGCGAGCCTAGGCCAGGCGGTGCGCCGCCAGGTCTCCTTCATGAACGACGCCGTCTCGCGCGCCCTCGGCCGCGCGGGCGAACTCGAGGCGCTCGTTCACAACCAGATCGCCGAACTCGAACGCTCCTACGAGCAGAACGAGCAGCGCATCCGCGACCTGATCAAGGAGCTGAGCGGCGAACGCCACGCCCTCGTCGATACCTCGACCAGCGTCACCGATACGCTGAGGACGCTCGGCACCGAAATCCCGATGCTGATCGAAAAGCTTTCGACGCAGCAGGTGACACTCTCGCAGATCATCTCGGGCGCCGGCGAAAACCTCGCCAATCTCGAAGGCTCGCTCGCGACCGCAACCGGCCGCTTCGAAGGCACGGTTGGCGCGCGGACACAGCAGCTTCAGACCGTTCTCGAAGACTACACCGCAGCCTTCGCAACGGCGCTCGGCGCACGAACCGAGCAGATGCGTCTGACGTTCGACGGCTACATGCAGACCCTCGATACGACGCTCGGCAATCGCACCGAGAACCTGCAGACCGTATTCGAGGAATATGCGCGCGCTCTCGACACGACGCTGTCGAATCGGGCTCAAGCGCTCGATATCCAGCTCGTCGAACGTACGCGCTCGCTCGACGAAGCCTTCTCGAAGCGTCTTGAGCTGTTCGACGATCAGATCATGCGCTCGACGACGGCCATCGACACTGCCGTCAGCGAGAAGGCGTCGCTGCTGACCAACGCGCTTGAGCTTCACGCCCATTCGTTCCGCGAAACGATTTCGCGCCAGGCCGCCGACCTCGACGACTCGGTGATGAACGGCATCAGCGCCGTCCGCCGCACCAGCGAGAACATCACCCGCCAGACGATGAAGGCGATCGACGGCCTCGCCAAGCAGTCGGGCGCACTCCAGAACGTCGCCGAGAACCTGTTCTCGCAAATTCATGGCGTGACCGACCGCTTCGAAAGCCACGGCGAGCAGATCCTGAAAGCCGCGAACGTCCTCGACACCGCCAATCTCCGCATCGAGTCGACGCTGCAGTCGCGCCACGCCGAACTCAGCAGCACGCTCGATCGCTTCTCCGGCAAGGCCGACGAGTTCGGCCGCACGCTCGCCGGATACTCGACCGATCTCGAAGGCTCGCTGTCGAACATCGAACTCCGCGCCCGCGCCATCGCCGACGAACTGCGCGACGGCGCCGAAAGCAAGTCGCGCGTGCTGATGGCCGAACTCGACCGCGTCAAGAACGAGACCGAAGCTCATAGCGATCGCGCCATCGCCGATCTGCGCACGCGCTTCCAGAGCGTGTCCGGAGACCTGTCGCGCGAATTCGAAGAGCTTTCCTCGCGGCTGGCGTCCGCCTCCGACGAAACACGTGAGCGTGCCGCCGAGGCGGCCGCGACGCTCGCCCGCGAGCAAGCCCGCATTCGCGAAGAAGCCGCGCGTCTTCCCGCTTCGACCCGCGAGACGGCGGAATCGATGCGCCGCGCCCTGCAGGATCAGCTGCGCGCCATCGAGCAGCTCAATCAGATTTCTCAGCGCGCCAACGCGCCCCGCGATGTCGTCCGGCCGGAGCTGCCGTCCGGCGCACGCTCGCCGGTATCACTCACCTCGGCTCTGAGCCAGCAGGGACCCGGTGCAAGTCGGGTCAAGCCGTCGGCGTCTCCGGACGGACGCGAATCCTGGTCGCTCGGCGATTTGCTGGCGCGCGCCTCGCATGAGGACGAAGCCCAGAGCGCGCACGCTCATGCTCATGCTCAGGCGCCGCAGGCCCCGAGCGCGCCTCCGCCGCCGACTGCCTCGCCTGCCCGCCTCGACATCGCGACGATCGCGAGAGCACTCGATCCGTCGACCGCCTCTGCGATCTGGGGCCGCATCCGCGCCGGACAGCGCAACGTCCTCGTGCGCAGCATCTACGCACCGGAAGCGCGCGCTCTCTTCGACCAGATCACCAACCGCGTCCGCGTCGACCGCGATCTCGAGCAGTCGATTTTCCGCTATCTGACCGACTTCGAGCGCATCATCAAGGATGCCGAAGCCCGCGATCCGAGCGGACGCGCCGCGCAGAACCATCTCGTGTCGGATACCGGCCGGGTCTATCTGTTCCTTGCCCATGCTGCAGGGCGCATCCGCTGATCGCGCAGAAGCGTGATTGCTGCGGATATGCGTTTCACCTCCGCAACCTCGGCTGTCGCTGATGTCCTCGCTCGCCATTGAAGTCCGAAGCGAAGTCTGGCCACTGAAGGAAGCCTTCACGATCTCGCGCGGCGCAAAAACATCCGCGCACGTCGTTGTCGTGACCGTACGCGACGGCCTAGTCTCGGGCCGTGGCGAGGCCGTGCCCTACACGCGCTACGGCGAGACGGTGGAAAGCGTGCTCACGCAAATCAACGACGCGGCATCGAGCATCAAGGCTCACGCTGACCTCACAAGCGTTCTCAAACCCGGCGCGGCGCTCAACGCTCTCGATTGCGCGTTCTGGGATCTCGAAGCAAAACGCACAGGCCGCACCGTCGCAGCGCTCGCAGACTTGCCCGAGCCCGAAGCGGTCGACACGGCCTACACAATCAGCCTCGACACGCCGGAGACGATGGCGGCAAAGGCCGTGGCAGCTCTGAGCCTCCCGATCTTGAAACTGAAGCTCGGCGGCGCGGGCGATGCCGACCGCATGCGCGCGGTACGTCTGGCGCGGCTCGACGCGCGGCTGCTGGTCGATGCCAATGAAGCCTGGACTCCGGAATTGCTGCCGGTCCTGCTCGCGGTCGCCGCCGAATGCAACGTCGAGGTCATCGAGCAGCCGCTGCCCGCCGGTGCGGACGAAGCACTCGCCTCGGTCACGCACCTCGTTCCGATCTGCGCCGACGAAAGCGTGCACACGGCCGCCGATCTTGCGCGCCTCAACGGCCTCTACGATGCGGTCAACATCAAGCTCGACAAAGCCGGTGGCCTCACCGGCGCCATCGCGTTGGAGAAGGCCGCCCAGGAACTCGGCTTGAAGGTGATGATCGGATCGATGGTCGCGACCTCCCTCGCCGTCGCGCCTGCGATGCTGCTCGCACGCAACGCCGATTGGGTCGATCTCGACGGCCCGCTGCTTCTGGCGCGTGATCGCGAGACGCCAATTCACATCGAGAACGGACGCATCGCGCCGCCCGAGCGGGCGCTCTGGGGCTGACGCTTACGACGCCTCCCGCACGATCAGCACACCGCCATTCCACGTTTGCATCAGCCGCACGGCTGCACAGAGAGACACCGTCGCGATCACCGCCATCGCGACATAGGAAAGCGGACCGGCCTCGGCGTAGAAATAACCCGCGATCAGCGTTGCAATGCCCATCGCGACTCCCGCAGATACCGTCGCATAAAGAGCCTGTGCACTCGCGGCTCGATCGCGCGGAACGGCGTCGTGAATGAAATGCATCGCGCCGATGTGCGACGCGCCGTAGGTCACGCCATGCAGGAGTTGCAGCGGCACAAGGATCGCAAGCGACGGATCGCTGGCCAGCGTCAGCCACCTGATGATGGAGGCGAGCCCCGCGATCGCGATCAGCCGCACGGCACCGAACTTTGCCGCGACGCGCCCCGAAAACGTGAAAAGCAAAACTTCCGCGAAAACGCCGATCGCCCAGAGCGTTCCACACCACGCAGCCGACAATCCCTGCTTCTGCCAGATGATCGTGCCGAACGTGAAGAAGGTCGCGTGCGCCGCCTGCGCGAGGCCTGCCGCAATCAGGAACAGCCGGAATTCGCGCCGCGCCAGAAGTTCGCGCGGCTCCGCGATTTTCCAGAACGGTTGGGCAGCGTTGGCGGACGGGCTCGGCGCGCCGCCGACGCCCGGCACCTGATACGCCGCGATCAAAGTCAGTGCGCAGCCGAACGCAATCAGCCAGATGCCTGCCCCGCCTCCGAACTCGGTAATTGCGACGCCTCCGGCGAAACTCGCAGCGACGAAGCTCAGCGATCCCCAGAACCTGAGCCGTCCATAATCAAGCCCGCGCGCACGCGCCCCCTGCACCGCGATCGTGTCGATCAACGGCATGATCGTCGAGTTGCTGACCATCAGCAGGACCGCGAAAATCAGGATCGCCCAGTATGACGGTGCGATTGCCAGCACGAGCACGAATGCCAGCGCCGCCCAGGCGAGCGCAATCAGATGACCGCGCCGCACTCCGCTGCGATCGGCGACAACCGCCACGGCCGGCGTGATGAGCACGCGCACGAACAGCGGAGCCGCAATGACCGCGCTGATCTCGCCCGCCGTCAGTCCCTTCCAATCGAGCCAGACCGGCATGAACGGCACGTACATGCCGTAGACGACGAACAGCGCGCCGTAGAAAAGCGCGACGGGCAGTGCGAAGGCGCCGGCTTTATCTTCGATGACGGACACAAGGGATCCCCGAAATACTCAGACGCGATTCAACCATAGAGCGGCGATGCGAAATTACGACGGCGTCCTGTGCGCCGCCGCTTATCCCTAGGAACGGGGGAGGCACAGTCTGCTCATCGCACAAGAATCGCTTATGCGTTGAGTGTTTTTTGCGGAGCACAAAACGACGATGCAGTCTTTGTCTCTACCGGTCGCCGAGGACGCGGAAACCGAATATCGCGCGATCGAAGCGACGCTTCTCGAAACCGCGCGCGGCCGCTGGTTTCTCGCCGAGCATGGCCGCCGCGCCCGGCGTCTCGACAGCAACCTTCTCGAAGACGCGATCACGCGTCTACAGAACTCGTTGCGCGAACCGCCCGCGCTCCTGGGTCAACTCAAAGCCGAAATCGAAACGGTCAAGGCCGACCTCGCCGAGACGCGCGCCAGGCTCATGGCCCGGCCGACCGTCGATGAAAGCATCTTGCCGACCCACGCCATCCTCAAGGCCGCGGAAGATATTCATGACATCGCGTGGTCGCTCCAGGCCAATCCGTTCGATCCGAAAGGCTGCGAGGAAATCGCCCGCAACGCCGGCAAGCTTTACGCGATGAGTCAGTCGCAGGCCGCGCAATCGCACCGCGCCGTCGCCGCCTCCAACGCGTTGGATACCGCTGCGACGAAGCTCGAAGGCGTCCTCGAAAGCGTGCTCCATGAGCTGAAGGTCGATGACGGCGCGTAAAGGATCAACCACCGGCACATAAAAAAACCGGGCGCGATGCCCGGTTTTTTTATTGCCATCATTCAATGACGAACGCCGCTTACCACCGCGTCCGCATACCGACCGAAAACAGGTCGACGGAAGCTTCGACGTTGCCGGTAAATGGCCCGACGTTCGCAGGGCTTGCGGTATAAAGGTTGATGCCGCCATCCTGGATGAAGATGTGCGAGTACGCAGCATCGAGCGTGATGGAGTCGCTCCATTGATAGCTGGCGCCGATGCTCAGCCAGACGCGGTTGTTGTCCGGGATCTGAACCAGGCGCTTCGATGCATCGTCAATGGGCGAAATCTCGTAGGCAACACCGCTGCGCAGCGTGAGCCTTGACGAATAATCGTACTCACCGCCGACCGAGAAGAACCAGCCGTCATTCCAGTTCGCGGCAACGGACGGCCCCGGGCCATAAGGCGTCGAAAGCGAAAGATCCTTGAAGCGGCTCCAGTTCGACCACTGAGCTGTGCCAAGCAGGCGGGTGGTGGGCGTCACGACCTGCCGCAAGCTCAGCGTCACGATATCCGGCAGGTTGACCGTCCCGATGGAGGGCAGCGTGCCGGTATTGAGGGAATGGAACTTGCCATCGAGATCGTGCGTCATCTGCGAGCGATAGCCGAGACCGATCGTCGTTCCTGCCGTCGGCTCGAGAGTAATGCCGGCGGTCGCGCCGAATGCCCAGTCGGTCCCGCCGAACTGTGCGATGGTGTCTGGGGAATCGCGGAATTGCAGTTTGCCTTGCGCCCATTCAATCTGGACGCCGGCGCCGACGGTGATGCCGGGCGCGATGCGGTAGGCGACCGTCGGGTTGGCGTTGATCGTCAGCAGCTTGGTGGTCACGCCCAGGTATGAGCCGGGATAGAGCGTATTCTCAGGCTTCGTTGCCAAACCGAAGGGCGAGGTGATCGCCATGCCGACCCAGAGATCGCGCCCGACCTGATACGCGCCGTAGCTTGAGCTGGTGGTCGCGTCGATGCCGATGTTGCCGCTACTGCCGGTACCAAGTGGCGATCCGGTGATGTCGATATTTCCGTAGGGCAGAACGAGCGTGTAGGACGATTCCGAATTGAGCCCCGGGAATTGTGCCGTCGCCGCCGAGTTCCAGAACATCGAACCAAGGCTGCCGCCTGCGGCCGAGCCGGCCGAAGCCGAGCCCATGAACACGGTCGACTGCTCGTGAATATCGAAACCGCCGGCGGATGCGGCCGAAGCCCCTAACCCCAGCGCTAGGAGAGCAAAACTTCCAGCATAGGAAAATTTCCGCATGTCGCGCGTGATCGGCATCGTGATTGGGCCCCCTCAGGCGCGCTTCAAGGCGCCCGCCGTATTCTGCCACAATACGTGAACCGCGCCACTCGCGCAGGCCTCTTTCCAACAGCCGCGAATCAAACTGGCAAGATAGTTTGCCCGTGTGCCAGCAGCGCAACAAAAAACCGGCCCGCCAGTGGCGGACCGGTTTTGCTAAGCTCCGTTCCAAGATTCTGGATCGAGCCTAGCGCTCCCCCCGGAGATAATTTCCGGCCACAAGTGCCGGAGCTGCGCGCAAGCTGCCAAAGTGAAGGCGGCATCGCAAGTCTTGACGACAAATGACGAAAACGAGTCTGTCTCTACGATGCTTTGACGCCACAGCAACCGCTGCGATGCAGCAACGATTGCTGGCGCAGAGTGCATCGCAGATCAATGATCGTGCCGGTGCGTTCGCAGTGCAAAGTGATGATCGACCGGGCCGTTGCCTGCGCCGATGCGCCGATGCTGACCGGCATCGAGCGCCTCCCAGACGAACGACTTGGCCCGCGCAACACATTCTTCGAGCCGGCGTCCAAGCGCGAGATTGGCGACGATCGCTGCCGACAGCGTGCAGCCCGTGCCGTGGGTGTTGCGCGTTTCGACCCACGGCCGCCGCAAAACATGATGCGTCGCGCCGTCGAAAAGAATGTCGACCGCCTCCGTGCCGCTCGCATGGCCGCCTTTGAGCAAAACGGCGCCGCATCCGAATTGCATCAGCTTCTCGGCATCGCGGCGCATATCCGCTTCCGTTTCGGCGTCCGAGCCTCCGAGCAGTTTTGCAGCCTCGGGAATGTTCGGCGTGATCAGGAACGCTCGCGGAATGAGCAATTGCTGGATGGCATCGATCGCGTCTGGCGCGAGCAGAACGTCCCCGCTCGTCGCGACCATCACCGGATCGACGACCACCGGCACGGATGGGATTTCGGAAAGCAGCCGCGTCACGATCTCGACTGTTGCCGCATCGCCCAGCATGCCGGTCTTGGCGGCTGAAACAGAAAGATCCGAAGCGACCGAGCGGAACTGAGCGGCAATGAAATCGGGCGCAATCCCGAGCACGCCCGAAACGCCCGTCGTATTTTGCGCCGTAAGTGCGGTGATGACCGACGCGCCGTAAACGCCGAACGCCGAGAAGGTTTTCAGATCAGCCTGAATGCCCGCGCCGCCCGACGGATCGGAGCCCGCAATGGTAAGCGCAATCGGCGGCGCTGTGGGTGCCATCGGTGCTGTAGGCTCCGCGCTCAGGGCGTTCCTTTCTGAAGGATCTGGCCTTCGAGACCGGCCGGCGTGACGAGCGATTCAATCTTGGCGAGGCCCGGGAAGTTTTCGAGCATCCACTGGCTGAACCAGTTCTGCGCGCCGAAGATGAAAAGCAAGCCCATCGCGATCAGCAGCAGACCCATGATCCTCTCCAGCGTCGTGAAGTGCTTTTTGAAGCGCTTCATGAAGCCGAGGAACGGCCGGATCGCGATGGCCGCAAGAACGAACGGCACGCCGAGACCCAGCGAGTAGGCGAACAGCAGCTTCACACCGGCCCAGAGGCTCGTCTCGCTCGCGGCCAGCGTCAGCACCGTTGCAAGCACCGGACCGATGCACGGTGTCCATCCGAACGCGAACGCGAGGCCCATGACGTAGGCGCTGATGAAGCTCGCTTCTTCCGCGGCGTGCGAATAGCGCGCCTCGCTGTAGAGCAGCGGAATTCGGAACACGCCGAGGAAATGCAATCCGAACAGCAGGATGATGATACCCGCGATCGTTCCGAGCTCGGCGCGATAGGACAGCATCACCTGTCCGACCGTGCTGGCTCCCGCGCCAAGCGCCACGAAGACGGTCGTGAACCCCAGAACGAAAAACATCGAAGATACGACGACCCTGCCCCACACGCGGCGGTCGACCTCATCCTCTCCCGTCAGCTGATCGAGCGTCGTGCCGCCGATATATCCGAGGTAGGGCGGGACCAGCGGCAGCACGCACGGCGACAGGAAACTTGCGAGCCCGGCAAGAGCAACGCCAATGTAGATGTGCGCATCTGCAAACATTCTATCGATCTACCTCGCCCTGCAGTTCGCTTTGCGTTGATCAGCGCGCCAGCGCTGCGATCCCTGGCAACTCTCGTCCTTCAAGCCATTCGAGGAACGCGCCACCGGCCGTGGAGACGTACGTAAACTCGTCCGTGACATTTGCGGCGTTCAACGCCGCGACGGTGTCCCCGCCGCCCGCGACCGAAACAAGTTTGCCCGCCTTCGTCAGCGATGCAGCCGCGCGTGCAACGGCAAACGTCCCGTCGCCGAACGGCGAAATCTCGAACGCACCCATCGGACCATTCCAGAGCAAGGTCTTCGTTCCCGCGAGCACGTCCGTTACATGCGCGACCGATTTCGGTCCGACATCCAAAATCATCGCGTCCGGCGGCACATCGTCGATTGCAACGACCTCGCTCGCCGCGCCTTCCTTGAACTCGCGCGCGATCACCGCATCGACGGGCAGGACGATCTCGCAGCCCTTCTCCTTGGCCTTCGCGAGAATCTCGCGAGCCGTTTCCGCAAACTCGGGCTCGGCAAGCGATTTGCCGACGTTGGTACCGGCCGCCTGCAAGAATGTGTTGGCCATACCTCCGCCGATGATCAACTTGTCGACCTTCGCGACGAGGTTCGTCAGCACCGGAATTTTCGTCGAGACCTTGGCGCCGCCGACGAGCGCCGCCGTCGGACGCTGCGGTTTCTCGAGTGCCGTGCGCAGCGCGTTGATCTCTTCCATCAGCAGCGGCCCGGCATAGGACGGAAGATGATGCGTAATGCCCTCGGTCGAGGCGTGTGCGCGATGGGAGCACGAGAACGCATCGCCGACGAACACATCGCCGAGCTTCGCGAGCGCGCTCGCGAACTCAGGATCGTTCTTTTCCTCGCCCTTATGAAAGCGAAGGTTCTCGAGCACGGCGATGTCTCCATTCGACAGCGATTGAACCGCCGCCTCGGCGGCCGCGCCAATGGAATCCTCGCCGAATTTCACCGGCCGCCCGAGCAGATCCTGCAGCGTCTGCGCGACGGGACGAAGCGACAGCTCCGGATCAACGCCCTTGGGCCGTCCGAAATGCGAGATCACGATGACCTTCGCGCCGCGATCGCTCAGCGCTTTGAGGCCCGGCACGACACGTTCGAGACGCGTCGCATCGGTCACCTTGCCGTTCTTGATCGGCACGTTGAGATCGGCGCGCACGATCACGCGCTTTCCCACGACGTCGATGTCGTCCGTAGTCTTCAGCTTGTCCAGATTCATGCCTTGCACCGGTACCTTTGAGCAGCAGCGCGCGTCACGCGCCGCACCTAGTTCGCTTTTTTGGCGAGCGCCTGCGCGACATCGGCAACGTGCGCGGCGGTGATGCCGAAATGCTGGAACAGCTTCGCAGCCGGAGCCGACGCGCCGAATCCCGGCATTCCGACGAACTTGTCGGAAGGTCTCAGCCACTCGTACCAGGATTGCGCAACGCCCGCTTCGATGGCGACGCGCGGCGCTTCTCCGAGCACGCTGTTGCGGTAGCTCTCAGGCTGCGCGCGGAACAATTCGAACGACGGCATCGAGACCACCGCGGCCGAAACTCCGCTCTTTGCGAGTGCCGCCGCCGCCTCGATCGCAACGCCGACTTCCGATCCTGTTGCGATGAGCGTCACGTCGCGCGCGCCTTCGGACGCCTTGACGACGTAAGCGCCTTTCGCGCTTTGGTTCTCCGATCCGTCGCTCCGCAGGTTCGGAACGGCTTGCCGCGACAGCGCCAGGATCGACGGCGTCTTCTTCGCCGCGATCGCAAGCTCCCAGCATTCCGCCGTTTCGATGCCGTCTGCGGGGCGGAAGACGTTCAGGTTCGGAATGGCGCGCAACGCGCTCAGGTGCTCGACCGGCTGATGCGTCGGACCATCTTCGCCGAGGCCGATGGAATCGTGCGTCATGACATAGACGACGCGCTGCTCCATCAACGCCGACAGGCGGATCGACGGGCGGCAATAGTCGGTGAAGACGAGGAACGTGCCGCCGTAGGGAATGAACGAGCCCGACAGCGCGATGCCGTTCATCGCCGCCGCCATGCCGTGCTCGCGCACGCCGTAGTGGACGTAATTGCCAGCAAAGTTCTCGGGCGTGATCGAGACTTGAGCCTTCGTCTTGGTGAGGTTCGATCCGGTGAGATCGGCGGAGCCGCCGACGAGTTCAGGCAGCGCCGGAACCAGATGTTCCAGCGTCAATTGCGACCAGACACGCGTTGCACGCTTCGTTGCGTCGGCGGCGAATGCGGTCTTCGCAGCCGCAATCGCGGACGCAAGCGCCGTGTCGAGCTTCCGCCCGCTGATCAGCGCCTTCGCTTCGGCGTTGGCGCCCGAAAGACGCTTCGCCCAATCGGCATATGTTTTCGCGCCGCGGCTTCCGACTGCGCGCCATGCCGACAGAATGTGATCGGGCACGTCGAACGGCTGATACGGCCAATCGAGACGCTCGCGCGTCGCCTTGATTTCTTCGCCGCCGAGCGGTTCGCCGTGTGCGGACGATTTGCCCGCCTTGTTCGGCGCGCCGTAACCGATGACGGTTTTGCATGCGATCAGCCACGGACGCGAACTATCGCCCTTCGCCGCCTTGATCGCCGCTGCGATCGCCGCCGGATCATGACCGTCGACGCGTGCGGTGTTCCAGCCCGACGCCGCGAAGCGTTCAAGCTCGTTGTCGGAGACGGCAAGGCTCGTCGCGCCGTCGATCGAAATCGAGTTGTCGTCCCAGAGAACGATCAGCTTGCCGAGCTTCAGATGCCCCGCGAGCGAAATCGCTTCCTGGCTGATGCCTTCCATGAGGCAGCCGTCACCGGCGATCACATAGGTATGATAATCGATGAGATCGTTGCCGACGCGCGCCGCAAGCAAACGCTCCGACAGCGCGATGCCGACGGCGTTGGCGAGGCCCTGCCCCAGCGGACCGGTGGTCGTCTCGATGCCAGGCGCATGGCCATATTCCGGATGCCCGGCCGTCTTGGAGCCGAACTGACGGAAGTTCTTCAACTCCTCGATCGTCATTCCCGGATAGCCGGTCAGATGCAGCAGCGCATAGAGCAGCATCGAGCCGTGGCCGGCGGAAAGAACGAAACGGTCGCGATTGGCCCAGCCCGGAACCGCCGGATCGAACTTCAGCGCCTCGGTGAACAGAACGGTCGCAACGTCGGCCATGCCCATCGGCATACCCGGATGCCCGGAATTCGCGGCCTGAACAGCATCCATGGCGAGCGCGCGGATGGCGTTGGCCATGTCGCGAACGCTAGGGGCCGGCGACGTCACCGCCTTCGTCTGGGCTTTGGTCATTTATTGGTCGATCCCGTCTTGTGGCGCCTCGCGCACCGTCATGAAACTTTGACGGACATTTACCGGGCGAACGGGGGGCCGTCTACCGCGGTTAACCCCTGTCAAGGGAATTAGGGCTGGCTTTTCGAGCACTTGACAACCAATGACCAAGTGTCACGCCGCGCCAGCCCGTGATTTCGCCTTTGCCTCGCGGGGCGTCGCCTCGGAGCGGGCAAGCGCGGCCTCTTCGCCCTCATCCTCCTGGAACAGCTTTTCGAGCATCGCTTGGGACGAGCGCGCGCGTTCGATCAGCTTGTCGGCGTCCGAGGTGTGCTTGTAGTCCTCGTTCAGGCGTCGCTCGTCGTGATCCCGGAAGGTATTGACGGTGCGTTCCGCGACCCGCTGCGAATAACCGAGCCCAAGCAACAGCAGGCGCGTGAGGTCGAGAGAGGCAAGGAACGTTTCGCGACGCAGTTCCGCGACGCCGAGATCCAGCAATCGCATTGCATGCATACGATCGCGGGCGCGCGCATAGACCGGCACATGTGGATACCGCGTCTTGACGATTTCCGCCGCGCGCATCGAAGCTTCGACGTCGTCGATTGCGAGGACAAACGCCCGCGCCTTTCCGATCTGCGCCGCTTCGAGAACTTCCGGCCGGCTGACGTCTCCGAAGAACGCCTTGTTGCCGAAGCGTTTGACGAACTCGATCTGCTCGGCGCTGATATCGAGCGCGGTGAACGGAATACCCTTGGCACGCAACACGCGCGCCGTGATCTGACCGAAGCGGCCGAAGCCCGCGATCACGACGTGCCCGTCGTTCTCTGGGATCGGATCGAACGCACGCTGCGGCGCCTGCTTCTTGAACAGCACACGCTCGAGCATCAGCAGCAGCGGCGTCATCGCCATCGACAGCGTCACGACGACCGCCAGGATTTCGGACGGGCGCGTGCCGAGCACGCCAGCTGCGCGACCGACCGACAGCAGCACGAATGCGAATTCTCCGCCTTGCGACAGGGCGAAGGCCAAGCGCCGCGCGGGCCCGGCTTCAAGCCCCTGCCAGCGTCCGAGTCCGAAGAGAATGATCGATTTTACGGCGATCAGGGAGACAGTCAGCAGCGCGATCAGCACCGGCTCAGAGACGAGCAATTTCAGGTTTAGCGACATGCCGATCGCGGTGAAGAATATGCCGAGCAGCAATCCTTCGAACGGCGCGATGTCGGCTTCGAGTTCGTGACGATAGCTGCTCTCGGCCAGCAGCGCGCCTGCAATGAATGCGCCGAGAGATGCGGAAAGACCAACCGCCTCCATGATCAGCGTCACGCCGACGACCGTCAGCAGCGCCGCCGCCGTCATGGCTTCCTTAACCTTCGAAAGCGCGACGAGGCGCAGCAAGAAATCGAGCGCGTAGCGGCCGACGAAGACGACCGCTGCGATCGTCGCCAGGCCTTTCGCGAACGTCAGATAATCGATGTGCGGAGCTTGCTGCATGGCGCTCACGGCGAAGTAAGGCGCGAGTGCGATCAAGGGAATTGCCGCGATGTCCTGGAACAGCAGCACGGAAAATCCGAGACGGCCATGACGCGTCTGGAGTTCTCCGTTCTCCTCCATCACCTGCAGCGCGAACGCCGTCGACGACAACGCCAGGGCGGCTCCGGCGAACAGCGCCGGCTGCCATTGCGTGTCGAAGAACAGCATGCCGATGAAACCGAGCGCGATCGCCGTCAGTACGACCTGCGCCGATCCGAGACCGAACACAGCCTGGCGCATCGCCCATAAACGCTTCGGCCTGAGTTCAAGACCGATCAGGAACAGCAGAAGCACGACGCCGAACTCGGCAAAATGCAAAACCTGCTCTGCGTCCTGCTCGGAAAAAAGGGCGCCGGCTCCGAAAGGCCCGAGCATCACGCCCGCGACCAGATAACCAAGGACGGCTGCTATTCCGAGCCAGCGCGCGAGCGGTGCAGCGAGTGCCAGGGCAGCGAGCAGAATCGCGAGTTCATGGAGAGTCACGCTCGTTCCTCATCTTCTGGGCCAGGGTTTTCTGAAGTCATTTGCAGTACGCGGAATACTACAGGATCGGCGGGTGCACGAATCCGGGCGAACCGTGAAGCAATAAGACGGGCTTAATTCAGGCAAACTCACAGTTTCAGCGATCTTGAATTGCCGAGGTATCTGAGGCGCTTCGCAATGAAGGCTGATAAGCGGGGCGCGTCAATGCACGAGCCCGCATAATCCGCGATTGAGCAACCCTGGCATGCGCTGGCGCGCTGACGGCTAGGGCCGCGGATGAACCTCTTCCAGCAACCCGCCCTCCTCCTGCCAGCCGTCCGAGCCGTCGCGATACCAGTCGACGTTACTATAGCCGTAGGTCAGGGCACGCTTCGCGGCGTTCCAGCTCATCCAGCAGTCCCTGAGGCAGAAGAAGACGAGCCGTTTCGATGTGTCGCCGCCGCTCAGTTCAGCGAGGCTGCGCCGAAAATAGGTGTCGTTCGCTTCCGATAGCACCCCGTAACCCACGTTTGGAAGCCAGACTGCGTTCTCGATGGATTGATGCGTCGTCTCGCGCCACAGCGTTCCGGCCGGCAAATTCGGCGGTTTCGGCGGATGCGGATAGACGTCGATAAAGACGGCACTCTTCGCTTGCCAGAGTTCCGTCGCATCGCGGTTGGACAGGATGGTTGCGCCCTTCAGCGTCAGCGGCACCGGAGAGCGATAATCGTCGGTTCGATAGGCGTCGGGTTCCGGAGGCGGCGTGCGCGGCGTCGAAGGCGTGGGCGATGTGATGGCGACGTCAGCGTCGCCTACTGTGCCTGAAGGCGATGACGCCATCGCGGCCGCTGCGAACAGCGCACAGGCGGCGCCGAAGATGCCCAGGACACCGTATCGCAATCGCATCCGTCGTGATGATTTCATTGCAGGCTTCCGGCACATCAACCCCGGAGCTTTCTGGCATTTTTTGAGATTGCGCGGAAGCTATAAGGGCGAACGCACAATGACGTGCGTTCGCCCACTAAATGAGGAAGTCGCGAAAATCAGGGAGCGGCGGCTGCGGGCTGCTCCGGCGTTGCTGCCGTTGCCGCAGGCGCGGCTGACCCTCCCGCTGCTGCGGTCGTCCGCGGCTTTGTCACCATCTCCATCGATGTATCGTCGTCGACGAGAAGCGGCACGCCGTAGTCGAGCAGCACCTTGTCGATGTCGCCCTGGCGCTTGCGAATGATTTCGTTGAGCTGACGCTTCCACGCATCGTCGCCGTTGCGCACGCCCATCGTGATGCGGAACGAGATCTTGCCGCCGACTTTTTCTTTCAGAAGCGGCACGACAACCAGCGGCTCGCCGCCGCGCGTCGCCCAATAGGAGCCGATCGGCCCCCAAAGAACACCGGCATCGACATCGCCCTTGCGGATGTCGTTGATCATTTCTTCCGCCGGATTGAAGTATCGCCGGTCGACGTTCATCCGGTAGCCGCGGACATTGCTCATCAGACCGTTGGCCGCCACGACATTGCCGCCCGGCGTCCCCTGCTCGACGCCGATCCGCTTACCCTTGAGACGTGGATCAGCGAACGTTTCGAGTCCGTCGAGGCCCGTGCCCTTCTTGTACAGAAGAACCGACGTCGATCGATAGATGGCGTTGGTGTTGAGCACGATATCGTCGCCCTGCCCCCATCCGATCACGAGGTCGCAGCGCTTCGCCGCCAGTGTCATGCGGATGAAACCGAGCGACTTCGGGTACCATGTGTAGGCGACGGGAATCTTCAACTCATCGGCGATGATGTCGGCGATCTTGTTTTCGAACCCCTCGCCTTTCTGATTGGAGAACGGCAGATCAGAAGGGTCGGCGCAGACTCTGAGTTCCTTGCGGTTGACCAGATCGGCGCGCGGCACGTCGGCAGCGTGTGCCGAACTCGTAAACGCCAACGCTGAGATGACTCCAGCGAGAGCGAATGCCAGGACAGGCACGGGCGATAGCGTGTTTGCGATAGCTTGCTTCCTCACAGCGGTGACCCTTTTTTATTTTGCGACGTGGTTCGAACGATCCGTTACGAAAAGGGGCAAGCCGGATCACGACCTGCCCCCACAGTAAATCTGTCGAACGGATATTGGGTGTCTTCCGCAACGCCGAGAGCGCAAGACGCATCAAACTTTAGTGAGCTTGGGAAATTACAGTCCCTCAGCCCGTGCACTCATCAGCTGCTTTTTTCGCTTCGTCCGAAATATCTTCGCGTCCGTTGGGACGGCCCGGAGGCATGATGCCGAGCGAACGAGCTTTGATGTACGTGTAGATGTCGTCGAGGTAGCACATGATGTTCTTGTCTTCGCCGAACGACGGCATGACGAACATCGTGCCTCCTCTATCCTCTTTCTTGCCAGCCGAGACGATGCCGACGAACGTGCTGTAGTCCATCGTCTTCAGCGAGTCGGCCAATGCCGGCGCGAACGTGCTGCCCAACGCATTCGGACCGTGGCAGACGTGGCAAGCGTCATGATAGCGGCGGAAACCGTTCCATGTGCCCCAGTCGACCATGTAGTCCTTGGTCGCGACCGGCTGCGGGTCGCCGTCCTTATTGCGATAGCGGCCGTCCTCGAACTTGTAGCCGTCCTGCTTCGCGAGTTCCGAAACCGGATCGGGTGGAGAAGTGCGATCCTTGATATCGGTTGGTGCAGCGTCCTCAGCAATCACGGGAATGGAGACCGTCGTCATTAGGGCGGCGCAGGACATGACTGCCACCGCGATTTTTTTACTGAACTTTCCCACGAGTTTCCTCTTGTCGTTGTGTCTTATCTAAACGCCGGATGGGTTCGTTGTATCCCACCTTCTTTGTTTTGGTATGGAACTTACGCGCCGCGCTCAATACCCCATTTGCTTGTTTATCCGGTACATGAGGGCGCAGCAGCGGGAGAATTCCTAGCAGATTTCCCGGGAGGTCTCTTGATTTTGCCCATTTGGGCAAAACTTTCGAAATCGCATAGACCGACGGCCATAAAACGTAAAAAGGAGCCGGCGCAGGTTAACCTGCGCCGACCCCCAAATCGTGACCTTCACTCCTATGGGAGAGCGAAGACGGTGAGCGAGCCACCAAGGTTGGTGTACTGCTTGAGGCCAGCGTAGCCACCGACAGCACCCAGACCATCGGTCGGGTTCGTCAAGCCAGCAGCAAGACCGATACCGGCCCAGCCACCAACGCCCGAGAACACGGCGACGTACTGCTTACCGCCATGCGAGTAAGTCATAGCGTTGCCGATGATGCCCGACGGCGTCTTGAACTTGAACAGTTCCTTGCCATCCTTCTGGTCGACGGCTTTGAAGTAGCCCTCGAGCGTGCCGTAGAAGGCAACGCCGCCAGCCGTGGTGAGTGCACCCGACCAGACCGAGAACTGCTCAGGCTTCGACCAGACGATCTTGCCCTTCACGCCATCCCAGGCAATGAAGTTGCCCATGCCGCCATGGCTGTCCGGAGCCGGGAACATGGAGAGCGTGGCGCCCACGTAGGGCTGACCAGCCGTGTACGAAACCTTGAAGGGTTCGTAGTCCATGCACACGTGGTTCGTCGGGACATAGAACAAGCCGGTCAGCTTCGAGAACGAAGCCGGCTGCTGGTCCTTGGAGCCGAGAGCCGCAGGGCAGACGCCCTTCGTGTTGACGTCGGCGCCCTTGCCGTCCTTGAACGTCGAGTACTTGGCGACGCGGATCGGACGTCCATAGTTCTTGCTGGACTTGTCCATGTCGACGCCAGTAGCCCAGTTCACGGCCGGGTCATACTTCTCAGCGACGAGAAGCTCGCCCGTAGCGCGATCCCAGGTGTAGCCGAAGCCGTTACGGTCGAAGTGCGTTGCGATCGCGCGCTTCGTGCCGTCGAAGTCGAGCTCGGCCAGGATCGGCTCGTTGATGCCGTCATAGTCCCACTCGTCGAACGGCGTCATCTGGTATGCCCACTTGGCAACACCAGTGTCGACGTCACGAGCGAACATCGTCATCGAGTAGAGCTGATCGATCGGCTTGCCATCCGGTCCCGCACGCTGAGAAGGGTTCCAGGTCGAGGGGTTGCCGGTGCCGTAGTACATCAGGTTGAGGTCCGGATCGTAGGCCATGTAGCCCCAGGTCGAACCGCCACCGATCTTCCACTGATCGCCATTCCAGGTCTTCAAGGACGAGTCCTTGCCGACCGGCTTGCCGAGCATCATGGTCTTCTCGGGGTCGACGAGAATGTCCGAATCCGGGCCCATCGAGTAGGCGCGCCAGACCTTCTTGCCGCTGTTGATGTCGTAAGCCGTCATGTGGCAGCGAACGCCGAATTCAGCGCCCGAGATACCGATAACGACCTTGTCCTTGACGACCATCGGAGCCTGAGTTCCGGTCTCGCCCTTCTTCGGGTCGCCGTCGACGACCTTCCAGAGTTCCTTGCCGGTCTTCGCATCGAGAGCGACGAGCGAAGTGTCAGCCTGGTGAAGGAAGATCTTGCCGTCGGCATAAGCGAGGCCGCGGTTAACCGTATCGCAGCACATCACCGGAATAACCGACGGGTCCTGCTTCGGTTCGTACTTCCAGATGATCTTCTGCTCATCGGCGAGGTTCAGAGCGAACACGATGTTCGGGAACGCCGAGTGAAGCCACATGG
>ERZ778027.2850-NODE-2850-length-19465-cov-11.488769_pt1 | contig 19465 bp, 16 predicted proteins | sample MGYA00375757_ERZ778027 | MGnify/ENA primary metagenome ERZ778027 (study PRJEB29350, sample SAMN05389817) | bioreactor metagenome | isolation source: Ammonium sulfate bioreactor | place: South Africa: University of Cape Town | collected 2014-02-18 ...
GTTTTGATCGAAGATGCTGGTTGAAGTGTGAAACTTGGAAGTGTAAGACGGTGACTTGACGTATTACTATTCGATGGAGCTGCTGTTGTTGAGTCATTCGTGCATTTACTCGAATTAGATAAAGGTACTGGTTTTTAAGCAGTATCAATACATGAACAACCGTCTGGACGTGGATAACATTTATGACTACCGGAAAACAGATTTACTGTTCCAGATGAACATTTAAGACAGTCTTGACTCGAACTCTCTTTTGTACTATATGTTCCGGATGGACCACCAGTTGCAGAATTCTGCTCAAGCATAATTTAGAATTTTAAAACTTAGTAGCTGCAAAATGATATCAGTGATAGAATAAAATTCAGCTTAAGCAGAATTCTACAAACCCTCTTAGTGATGCTAAATAGTGAGAAGAGTTGGTGTCGTATGATGCTTTTCTCTTACAATGTCAGAATACTGAATAAAAATCAATAAATACAGATTTTAACATTAAGTGATGGCCACTATTATTTCGTCGTGAAAATTGAGCTGCCATCCATTTCACAGTATTTCTATTGAATTTCTTGAATATGTCAGTAAATGTTGCAACACAAACGTATGGTAATAATAAAGCAATAAAATAAGTCAAGAAATAAAAATAAAATTCAGCATCATATCCAGGGGGGAAAAGCGGAAGTACGAGTGCTCACACTCCCACTGTACTCCCAGGCACTCCCAGGTACTTACACTGTACTTCTGGGAGTACAGAAGTAGATGAAGTATCGCTTTTTCCCCCTTGATTTAGATTCGGTTGAATTATTTGCATCCATCTTATACTTCTGTTATTTTTAAAATATCCATCCGTCAAGAAAATTAAGAAGAACAAGACTAATTAGCATTCTATTTCATGAGAATCCATGCAGAAAAATCAACCATATTCTTTTTAGTTATAAATTATTACTTCAAGATAGTGCTTTGAAATCGAATACTAGTATTGCACAACAACATGCAGTGATGACTAAGAATAAGAAAAAAACCCATAGTATATTTTGCGTCGTCTTTGGGCAATCTTTTTTTTCTCGTTCTCTCTTCGATAAGAAAAACATTGGGCAAAAAAAAAGAACGAATACACGCATAAAACAACGTTTTGTTGTGTGTTCGCATTGCAAATAAAAATTTTTTGCATAGTAGTTGGTAAGTAAAGGCCTGATAAAAAAGTATAAAATATGTAATTTTGATTCGAATTGAACGATATAAATGTTCTTAAAAAAACAATTATTTTAGAAATTAGATTTTTTATTGTAGAAGTTCAAAATAAGTCATGTACGACAGTAATGATGACGATGAAGATATAACAACTGAACTGTGGCAAGAAGCTTGTTGGACAGTAATCTCATCGTATTTCAATGAGAAAGGTCTCATTCGTCAACAGCTCGATTCATTCGATGAATTTATTGGCAAATCAGTTCAAAGTATTGTCGAAGATTCCCGACCGATTGAACTTCAAACACAAGCACAGTATACTTCGGCAGCGAGAGAACCACCAAAGAAATATACGATTAAATTCGATCAAATCTATATATCACCACCGATTTATCGACATGATGGTGGAATAGCTCCTATGATGCCGAATGAAGCTCGATTAAGAAATCTGACATATGCTGCACCATTATATGTCGATTTGAATAAAACAGTTCAACGAGAAAATGAAACACCAGAAGAAAAAAAATATGATAAAATTCATATTGCTGATGTGCCAATTATGATACATTCGATGTATTGTCAATTAGCAAACATGAGAGATCTTGAATTAACTTCTATACAAGAATGTCCATTAGATCCCGGAGGTTATTTTATAATTAATGGCAGTGAAAAAGTTTTAATTGCTCAAGAAAAAATGGCAACAAATACAGTCTATGTTTTCTCGTTGAAAGATTCGAAATATGCATACAGATGTGAAATTCGTTCGTTTGTAGAAAATTCTAGTCGACCAACAAGTACACTTTGGATTAGTCTGATGGCTAAAGGTTCACAGGGTGCAAAACGGAGTACGATCGGTCAGACAATTGTTACTATGTTACCGTATATCAAACGTGAAATACCGATCATAATTGTTTTTCGTGCACTTGGTCATGTATCCGATCGTGATATACTTGAACATATTATCTACGATTTCGATGATATGGAAATGATGGAAAAAATCAAACCGTCACTTGACGAATCGTTTGTTATTCAAGATGACATATTAGCTTTAGATTTTATTGGTGCACGTGGTAATAATCCTGGTATAGAACGTCAAAAACGTATTCGTTATGCAAGAGAAGTTCTTCAGAAAGAAATGCTACCTCATATTGGTGTGACACAATATTGTGAAACGAAAAAAGTCTATTTTCTCGGTTATATGGTTAATCGTTTATTGTCAGCTGCATTAGGTCGACGAGAATTAGATGATCGTGATCATCTCGGGAATAAACGTTTAGATCTAGCTGGTCCATTATTAGCATTTCTCTTTCGGAATCTATTTAAACGTTTAGTTAAATATATAACAGCTGCTGGACAGAAGAGTATCAATCGAAATCGTGACATTGGCCATTGGGTTGTTCGGCCCGATATAATCACACAAGGTTTGAATTATTCATTAGCAACAGGCAATTGGGGCGATCAAAAGAAAGCACATCAAGCACGTGCTGGGGTTAGTCAAGTATTGAATCGATTGACATACGTATCGACATTATCACATTTACGACGTGTCAATTCACCGATTGGTCGTGATAGTAAATTAGCTAAACCTCGACAATTACATAATACGCTTTGGGGAATGATTTGTCCAGCTGAAACACCCGAAGGACACGCTGTTGGCTTAGTAAAAAACTTAGCTCTCATGGCACATATAACAGTTGGCTCACAACCGCAACCAATTCTCGAATTTTTAGAAGAATGGTCAATGGAAAATTTAGGTAATACAAGCAAATATCATTTGAAAGATATGTTCGTTTTCGTTTTCTTTTTCTAGAGGAAACTAGTCCATCGAGTATTCGAAATGCTGCAAAAATCTTTGTCAATGGTTGTTGGGTTGGTATTCATCGTGATCCTGAACAATTGATGACTACACTTCGACGTCTTCGTCGTCAATGTGAAGATATTATCGTTCATGAAGTGTCAATGGTACGAGAGATTCGTGAACGAGAAATTCGAATCTATAGTGATGCCGGTCGAATTTGTCGACCGTTGATGATTGTCGAAAATCAGAAATTACTAATCAAACAAGAACATATCAATTTACTTCGAAAATCGATTGTATCGAATTTCGGTTGGCAAGATCTTCTTAAAAATGGTATCGTCGAATATATCGATTGTCTCGAAGAAGAAACAAGTATGATTGCTATGGTACCCGAAGATCTTCAGCCGAGAAGCGAAACAACATATTGTTCAACATATACACATTGTGAAATTCATCCATCGATGATTTTAGGCGTTTGTGCTAGTCTTATACCATTTCCTGATCATAATCAATCGCCTCGTAATACCTATCAATCTGCCATGGGCAAACAAGCCATGGGAGTTTATATGACCAATTTTCATGTTCGAATGGATACATTAGCTAATGTTCTTTTCTATCCTCAACAACCGTTAGCTACGACACGAGCTATGGAATATTTACGTTTTCGTGAATTACCTGCTGGTATAAATGCAATTGTTGCGATTGCATCGTATACAGGTTATAATCAAGAAGATTCGATTATTCTTAATTGGAGTGCAGTTGATCGAGGATTTTTTCGGTCAGTTTTCTGGCGATCATATCGCGAAGCTGAAAGTTCACAAGGCGATCAACATAAAGAAACTATTGAAAAACCACAACGAACAACATGTGCAGGCATGCGTAATGCTATCTATGATAAATTAGATGATGACGGTATCATTGCACCGGGCATTCGTGTTAGTGGTGATGATGTTCTTATTGGAAAAACAGTGACTTTAGCTGATACAGATGACGATGTAAGATAAAAAAAATGGAATTATTTGTATTCGAATTTTTTTTTCCTATTTTTAGTCGAATAGTAAAGTAAAGAGATATGTGAAGAAAGACGCAAGTGTATTTATGCGATCGAGTGAAACAGGCATTGTTGATCAAGTAAGCAAATAAAACAAACAAATAAATAAAATAAATCGAATTCTTTTAGGTTCTTGTTTCGTACAATGATGAAGGTTTTAAATTCGTTAAAATTCGTGTTCGTACAATTAAAATACCTCAAATCGGTGATAAATTTGCTAGTCGTCATGGACAGAAAGGAACATGTGGTATGCTCTATCGAATGGAGGTAATTACAATATAATCGCGATACATGAATAAGTCTAAATTTTCTTTTCTTTTCGTATTAGGATATGCCGTTTACTGGCGAAGGTATAACGCCTGATCTAATTATTAATCCACATGCTATTCCATCGCGTATGACAATCGGACATTTAATCGAATGTTTACAGAGTAAAGTTGCTGCAAATAAAGGTGAAATCGGTGATGCTACACCGTTTAATGATAATGTTAATGTGAAAAGTATTTCTCAAATGTTACATGATTATGGTTATCAATTACGTGGCAATGAAGTTATGTACAATGGTATGACGGGCAGAAAATTAAATTGTCAAATATTCTTAGGACCAACTTATTATCAACGTTTGAAACATATGGTTGATGATAAGATTCATTCGCGTGCACGTGGTCCCGTACAAATTCTCAATCGACAACCGATGGAAGGTCGGTCACGTGACGGTGGTCTACGTTTCGGTGAGATGGAACGTGATTGTCAAATATCGCATGGTGCTGCACAATTTCTCAAAGAACGTCTTTTCGAAGTGTCCGATCCGTATCGTGTTCATGTTTGTAACATATGTGGTTTAGTTGCTGTGGCTGATCTATCAAACAAAACATACAATTGTAAAGGATGTGCAAATACGACGCAAATATCTCAAATACGTATGCCTTATGCATGTAAATTGCTCTTTCAAGAATTAATGTCAATGAATATTGCACCTCGAATGTTCGTCGACTAAAAAGCAACATTTGTGTTGTATTTTTCATTTTCTTATGACGAAATAAAATAAAACTGATCTAGTACGATACGCAAAAAGTAAATTTATTTTTTCAGTCAAATATAGTATCAAAATCAATATATCGTAATCGATAGAGGCGTATATTTGCCTATTGATTGTCAACAATAAAAATAATTTGGCCTATATATTCATTTAAAAAAAAAATATACGCATATTCAAAGAATTCAATATGTTTCTCTATTCATTTTTCTACGCTCTAAGTAAGTAATTTCATTGGTTTGGTTAATATGAATTAAGAAATTGAATTAACGTTATTTTAGCATTGATTTCATTGACACATGGATTAAATTGTATCGTATGTTCAAGTGCAACTGATGTGAATTGTGTCGATCCCAGCCATGCAGATGCATCAGTACTCAATGGTTATACACGTCCTGGCTTTGTTTCTTGTATTGTAAGCAATTATACTTCTATATTTTTTATTCGAATTTTTTGTCACGTTTATTATTACATTAGAAAACAGAATATTGGGGAGGTTATGGTACATATGCTTATCAAGTTGTAATTCGTTCCGGTCAACAAGAAGCTTGCGCTTATGGTTCAACTACGGGTACTGCTGCTACAGCTTATTGCTGTTCCGATAAAGACAATTGCAATAGTGCTACAACTCGATCGATATCTTTTATTTTGTTTGTTTGTTTGCTAACTTTTATTAAATTGAATTAAAAGGTTTAGTACAGAAAGTTCGAGTCTTTGCTCTGCATCAGACGAGTGATGGTGTCGTTTCTTGTCCTCCAACACAAGAAGTGTCTGCCATTGGAAATCGTTCATCATAAATCGGATGTGTTGTTTCTGCATCACCAACAATTGCTGCTTTAGCTTCAGCAAAAGCTGAAATATCTATTCCAATATAAGGTGAAAGTGAGAGGCCACCTGGACATGTGCTCGATCCAGTACTGGCTTCTATAAGATAACCTACGCTTAATTTACTTGCAAAGCCAGCAGCTATTTTAATGACACCATTCAAAATGATAAGAGATAATTCTAATTTAGGTGTGACATATACTCCTAAATCTAATTCAACTTTTGCGTCGAAAGAACTTTGCGGTTCAATTTGACTTGGACTCCAGCCGGTTACTGACGATTCACTTGGACTTTTCAAATCAACTTTAACCATTATTTCATCCCAAGTAAGATGTGCTCCGAAAGTAGCTGAGAATTCCGCGTCGAGTTTGGCATAAACACCAACAACCAATGAAATACTTGGTCCAAGACTAACAACACCAGGAATAATTAGTGGTGTAATTGGTATTGATGCAACTTCTTTATTTCTGTCAAAATCATGGCTAGCACCAAGTGTAACACGAACAACTGCTCTAGCAAACATATTTCCTGACATTTCAACATAACCTTCTTCCATCACTGTTGATACACCATCTTTTTCAAAATTAAATTTACCATACATTCGAATATGTCCTTCAACATCACATTCCTCACAATCGACAGCAATGCTAACTCCATTTGATTCAGTTGCAAAAATACTTTGTGAAGTATCATATTGAATGCTGATATCAAATTCCTTCTCACCATCAACTTCACCGCCGGCGACTGCAGCTTTTATTACAGAGCCAATCTGTTTGACAGTCTCGCCAGCTTTCTTTATTGCTGGAACAACGCTTTTAAATGCATCGCTCAAAGGCTTAGTAGCATCTCCAAGCCATTTGAGAAGGCCACGTCGACGTCGGATTCGAATCTTTTCTGCATTTATTAATCTGAGACTTCGACGACGACGAAGTGGATAACGATGATCAGCAGACGTCATCACGTCAACCTTGATATTTTTAAATTGAAAGATATTGCCGAAATCTTCTAGAGTACGATAACTACGACCACTAACAGCAACACTCTTCGTACTCTCTGATGTAAAACCTGAAGCTAGGTCGTTGTATGCATCTGGATCGTTATAATTACTTCCATCTATGATGTCATAAAGTAAAGCTTGTGAAAGAGAATTGAAATAACAGCCACCTAAGTCATCGAATAGAGTATCACTGCTTGCATTTAAATTGGCATAATAATCGGTATTCAAATTCGCACTATTATTCGAACTAGTGAAGAACGATGCGCTGATATATGTAACATTGGCGAGGTAAGGTTGTGGATCAAATTTGGAGCTATTACTTGTAGAATTATTATTAGTCGCAGTACCGTTTGTATTTCCTCCAATGACCACACTACCACCATTTGTATTGTTTGAAATTGGAGATGTTGTGTAATTTGCAGTGACTGTAAGTGCATTTGCATCATAAATCAAACCAGTTAATGTATAAACATCATGGGCATTTGTTGATAAACATTCACCTTGAAAAACAACACCAGTAGCATTTGATGACCAATTCAGAGCTTGTGCATAAGCATTGGCACTACTAAATCCAAACACAATAATGCTACTTGTTAGATTCATAACGAATATTTGAGAACTATGATCAAAGACAATGCTTGGAACAGCAAATTCATAATCAACAATTGCTCGATAAGAATCATCTGTTGCATCTTTATCGTAAACTGGTCTATAAGATATAGTTTGTCGCGTACTTGGTTGAAGATTACTCAAATCATCTTTGTTAACCGAAGAACTAATAGTTGGTAAGAGAATAGTCGATGATCCTCCAACTGTTGATGCCGTTGAACCAGAATAGAATAAATTAATAACTATAGAATAAAATGTGAGAAAACGTTGAGAAAGAAAATTGTTCTATTTACAAGATGAAGTCGAAAATTGAAGTTGAGAGAGTACAACATCGAGAGCATATTGAACTAGCGCATTCGAACATGCACCACCACATGTCATCATACAAGCAACAGTGATTACAGTTTTTGAACTCGAAGCATTTTTATGCTGATTTATTGTCATGATATCACCTTGAGTAGTCAACTTTGATGTTTGACGACGTATCTAATCGAACAACAATTATGGAATTATCACAGTCTTAGTGATAAAACATACTCGACGAACGGTTTCTGCTGCTTTTGGTATTTTAATTTTACAATGACCTTCACTTGCAACACCAGAACTCGGTTGCAAAACAACTTTCACGATGCTTGTTTTTGGATCTGCTTGTAATTTTCTTTGCATCTAAAATTACACCATACGAGAGAAAGAACGTTGATTGAAACTTACTGCTGTTTGAAATAGGAAACGTTGCTTTTCATTGAGAGGTCCACCACTAACGAGTGCTATTTGTGTGCCAACTGATCTACCAACAGCAACTTCCAAACTTGGTTCGAGTTCATATTTCAAATTATAATTTGTTTGTTTAACCGCTATAAACAAATTCAAGAAGCAGTCAATAGACAGTTGTATGAACAGAAGAGAATTTCCACTTACTGACAACATCTCTCGTCGAAGTATATAAAGGAATGAGAGAAAGAACAATAATTGCTGCAATATTGAAGAGAATTAATCCCAAACAAGTAATCGGTAAACATGCCATCCAACCACTAATGAACGAACAAAAAATGATCGATATGTGTTTACTGAAAGATAATGTTTACCTTCGAGTGAAAGTAATTGTTCTTTCAGGACTTTGAATCGGTATCGGTGGTGTTTTTCCATCCGTATTGTGTTGATCGTCGTTTTGCGTTGAAAGCATTTTCAATGAATAGCTAATATGCGCAATAATTATGTGTTTAAATAGGAGCGTCAAATCAAACCAACGCACTTATCGGTATGAATATTATTTGATACGCATGAAATACATGTTTACTTATAATTTGGGAAATCGACGCAGTTTTATGAAAAAACACTTTTGTAAATACCTGAGTAAAATTAGATACATGTTGTGGGTTTTGAATAAAAATGGGACGGTTTCCCATAAATCGAAAGAGTCATACAGGTAGATATGCACGTAAATCATGATTTCGTAATAAACAAACTTGTCAAGGCTGAATAAATTATCGATAATTACATTTCGTTTATCTCTGTTACTTATATAAATACATAAGACTCAGGTGTATATTTCATTGTTCCTAAAACTATTATTCATTGATGTCGAAACTTTCTGCATCTCCATCTACTCAAAAGTAAAGAAGATTTTAACACATGAACTGTTCACACTTTTGTTTCACATTAAGAACTTGCCCACGGATATTAACTGTCGTTGTTTGTGCTGTTTTAGTAGTTGTGTCGGTTATTCTATTAGATCGTATATTCAAGGAGTTCTCGAACAAGGAATTCGATAATATTAATCCAAATGATTATGACAGTGTGTGCTTTAATTTAACATTCCTTTTCTACTGGATTTATATCTTTTAGATTCGAATTTCTTCGTGTTTCTTTATGAAACGAATTTAACTGATGGAAGTTCTTTCATTATTAAAAATTTACATTCATTGGAAAAAACGGTAAATATATAACCGTTCTCTTTGTTCTCAGATATTCTTTTTATTTCTCGATTTTAGTTAATGAAACAATGGCAACTAACTAATGTTAATATTTTGAGTGCTCAATTTATTCCATTAGCAGCAGAAAATGCTGATCGAAAACGTCGAGAATTAGCAACTAAGTGAGACTAATCATTCAAACTATCGGTATGATAGATCGTTTTATTTATTTCAGATCAAATATTAATAATCAATATAAAGCAAATAAAATTTATAAAGGTGACCCACTTTTAATATCATTAACAGTTCAGACTCCATTCAATTGTATTTCAATGAGTTGTGTGAATAATTTCATCTCTGAAGTTACGAATACCATTGCATTCAAGCATAGAAGTATAGATATACCAATAAAATTTAGTGACAACAAAATAGTTAATGTTCATCTAATGTTTTCTTCGGATCAACAATCAACAGCAGGTTAGTTTATTTTATCCATTATATAGTTACACATATAAATATTAGTTTTCTTTCGTTAAATTATAGAGTATTTGAGAGAAAATAACGAAAGATCTTCGAGATATAAACGTCAGTCATCTAATTCGAGCAGTTTTTTAGTGGATGTTCCTGATCCAATATTTTTCCCGCAGGTTATTGGCAATTTTCAATTGGCTTTGAAATCGGATACATCGATTGTTGTTATTATTGGAAATGACTATAATCTTTATCTTTCGAATACAGCTGTATCAAAAACTTCTGCTACACTTTTATCACTAGTTGACTTAATGGTGGCGAGTGGAACTAATGCTGCTATGATAAAAGATGCAGCTACTGGACGTTTTGTTCATCCTTATGATGATATTCGAGATAATGGTTATTCCCATATTCGAACACATTTAGATAGTCACATGCCTTGTGAAGCTAATATGATATTTTGGACATTTGAAAATGGATATCTTCAATTCTATCGAGGTGGTAATTGGTTCTATGATACTGTTGGTTGTATGGATTCTACAACCGGTTTGGTAAAAGTCTGGCTTATTAATGGACAACAAGGTTTGACTGCTATTCAGACAGCACTTGGTAATTGTGCTTTAGCTCCATTAATTCCTATCAATTATGACTAATCATGAAACATTACGTAGTTTTTCACCTGTGAGCGACTTTTCAATAAATTAATATAATCTTCTCCATTGGAAAAAGATTGTATGATCTATGTATTCCTATCCTATATATTCTCTTTCTTCTGTTACAATAATCAAAACTACTGAAAAAGTCACATCCTCAACTCAAGCCAGCATCCATTTTAATTACATTGTTGAATATGATAAGTGATAATTCGAATTTAGGAGTGAGATATGCTCCTAAGTCTAATTGAATTTTTGAGTCGAATCCACTGCGAGGTTCAGTTTTACTTGGACTCCAGAAAGATAATGTTCATATTCGAGTGAAAGTAATTGTTCTTTCAGAACTTTGAATCGGTATCGGTGGTGCCTTGCCATCCATATTGTGTTGAGTGTCGTTTTGCATTGAAAGTATTTTCGATGAATTGTTGATATGCACAATATACTTGTCTGTTTATAGAAGAAACGAAAGTAAAATCCAAAGCATGCATTTATTGATAGACATGCGATTTAATATCTATGAAATACATATTTACCTGCATTGTGTGGGATCGACCCAGTTTTAATTTAGAAATTGTTTTCAGGGTGATACCGGAGTAAAACTGGATATTTGTGGTGGGTTTGCATGAAAAGGGACGGTTTCCCACAAATTAATAGATTCATACAGGTAGATATAGATATGCACGTAATTCGTGATTTCATCGTAAACAAAATGTTGATGGTTGAATAATTTATCGATAATTATATTCTGTGCACCTTCGTGTCTTATATAAATACATACGATACAGGTGCATATTTTAGTGTCAAAAACCATTATTTATCAATGTCGAAAGTGTCGGCGTCTCAATCTACTAAAACGTAAGCAAGATTTTAACACATGAATTGTTCATACTTTTGTTTCACATTAAGAACTTGGCCACGGATATTAACTATCGTTGTCTGTGCTGTTTTAGCAGTTGTGTCGGTTATTCTATTAGATCGTATATTCAAGGAGTTCTCGAACAAGGAATTCGATAATATTAATCCAAATGATTATGACAGTGTGTGCTTTAATTTAACATTCCTTTTCTACTGGATTTATATCTTTTAGATTCGAATTTCTTCGTGTTTCTTTATGAAACGAATTTAACTGATGGAAGTTCTTTCATTATTAAAAATTTACATTCATTGGAAAAAACGGTAAATATATAACCGTTCTCTTTGTTCTCAGATATTCTTTTTATTTCTCGATTTTAGTTAATGAAACAATGGCAACTAACTAATGTTAATATTTTGAGTGCTCAATTTATTCCATTAGCAGCAGAAAATGCTGATCGAAAACGTCGAGAATTAGCAACTAAGTGAGACTAATCATTCAAACTATCGGTATGATAGATCGTTTTATTTATTTCAGATCAAATATTAATAATCAATATAAAGCAAATAAAATTTATAAAGGTGACCCACTTTTAATATCATTAACAGTTCAGACTCCATTCAATTGTATTTCAATGAGTTGTGTGAATAATTTCATCTCTGAAGTTACGAATACCATTGCATTCAAGCATAGAAGTATAGATATACCAATAAAATTTAGTGACAACAAAATAGTTAATGTTCATCTAATGTTTTCTTCGGATCAACAATCAACAGCAGGTTAGTTTATTTTATCCATTATATAGTTACACATATAAATATTAGTTTTCTTTCGTTAAATTATAGAGTATTTGAGAGAAAATAACGAAAGATCTTCGAGATATAAACGTCAGTCATCTAATTCGAGCAGTTTTTTAGTGGATGTTCCTGATCCAATATTTTTCCCGCAGGTTATTGGCAATTTTCAATTGGCTTTGAAATCGGATACATCGATTGTTGTTATTATTGGAAATGACTATAATCTTTATCTTTCGAATACAGCTGTATCAAAAACTTCTGCTACACTTTTATCACTAGTTGACTTAATGGTGGCGAGTGGAACTAATGCTGCTATGATAAAAGATGCAGCTACTGGACGTTTTGTTCATCCTTATGATGATATTCGAGATAATGGTTATTCCCATATTCGAACACATTTAGATAGTCACATGCCTTGTGAAGCTAATATGATATTTTGGACATTTGAAAATGGATATCTTCAATTCTATCGAGGTGGTAATTGGTTCTATGATACTGTTGGTTGTATGGATTCTTCAACTGGTTTGGTAAAAGTCTGGCTTATTAATGGACAACAAGGTTTAACTGCTATTCAGACAGCACTTGGCAATTGTGCTTTAGCTCCATTAATTCCGATCAATTATGACTAATCATCAAACATCAGTTAATTTGATCCACGAAGCAATATCAGTTTGTTAAAAAACGTTTGCGAATGCAATTCTTTGAAACGATTTTTGTTTAATTTCATGTAAAAGTATTCGGATGTATTTTAAATGAAATGTTCGAAGTATATAGGATACTCTTCTCTGTCGATGATATCATAGTTTTTCTATATAAAATTACGTTTGCACATACTAAACGTGGTTTCATTGGGTACACTCGTTTGAAATACTCTTGCATTCAGAAATTATAATCCAAAGTCCAGGTATAAAAAAAACTCGTGTTATACATTCATTTCATTTTAATGAGAGGAAGAGATACACGCTGTTGGATGAAACATCAGAATTCCGTATAATTAATATAATTTGTATTTCCTTTGCTATAAATAAAAAGTCGTTATAAGAACATCGCACACAACTATTTTCAGTAAATTATTAAACGATTGATTTTATTTAAGTCTGTATTATTACGAATAAAAATAATGTCGACTAATGACAGTCTAGTATCTTCTCTCAATTATGCAACAACGCAAATAAATCGTCATGGAGCTACATTAATGCTTCTATTTGGCACCATCGGTAATCTAATTAATATCTATGTACTCAATGAACGTTCTCTCCAGAAAAATCCATGTACAATCTACTTATCATGGTCATCTGCAACGAGTTTCGTATTTATTTGGTCAGGATTTTTAACACGAGTTTTACAAGGGTAAGTTACCAATAGATTGTACTAAACTGAATGAAAATTCTAAATTCCTATAGTTATAATGTGAATTGGCCAAATGAAAATCAAATTATGTGTAAAATTCGTCAGTATTTTCTGAATGTTTCATGGGCAATGGGCATTTGGTGTCTTGTTGGAGCAAACATCGATCGATATTTATGTAGTCATCGAACGCCTGCCAATCGTCGTCTGAGTACAGTTCGAACGGCAAAATATTTTATCATTGGAAATTTTATTTTTTTCGGAATACTCTTCATTGAAGTCGTCTATTGTTTCGAAGCAAGTGTGCCTGGTGTTCCTGTCGCTTGTTATGGTCGTAATATTGCTTGTCGAATTTTCAATGATTGGGCAGCTCTATCATTCAATATAGTTTTACCGAGTATTTTCTTAGCCATTTTTGGTGCATTGACAATACGCAATACTCGATTACGAATTGTTCAACCAATGATCAATTCAGTTAACACAAACAATATTAATAATAATACTAATGATCGGAATCTTACTCGAATGTTATTAATTCAAGTATTGGTTGTTCTTCTCTTGGATTTGCCATTCGGTGTTTATCGACCCTATGTCAGTCTAACATCGGATATTTCGAAAAGTAAATATCGTTTGGCTGTAGAAAATCTGGTTTATGCTATAATTGTTCTATTGGTTTGTTTTACTCACTCAACTTCATTTTATTTATATACACTTACCGGTTCAGTATATCGTGCAGCGATGCGTCATGTTGGATGTCGTTTTCTCAATTAAAAAAAAGACTAACTAACGCATAGATATGATCACTGTTTTTATTGTAAACACAATAAATATTCGATGTTTCACGATTCATTGTATTCAGTAGTACAGTAACCTGGACCGTTGACTGGTTCAGCTGGAATACCTCGTCTTATATATCGACATCGATGTTCTTCAAGTCGACCTGCTGCTCTTGTTGGATCATTGATTGAAATATCCGACCATAAACGTTCAGCTACAGCTGATGCGCATGGTCATAATCGTGGAAGAAGATTGGCTGCATCAACGAATACTGAAAAAGAAAAATCTTTGTCTGCTTTTTGTTGTTCGTTTAAACTTACTTCCCCACAGACAAGCTTCTCCGCCAAGAACTAATTTCTTTTGTTCGTCAGTGCCAGTAAAATTATATGGATCACATTTGTAATAGTTAATCCAATCTGCACCATATGAAATACGATTTAAATACCTAAAAAAATCGATGGTTTTTTTTTCCAAAACAAACAAATACGAATAAATCTACCAGCATGATGATAAAAGTGTACGATAGCCCAATTTAGTAACATGTTCCAATTCATCTGAATATGGATTCTAAGACAAATGTTAGTTAATTGTTGGTACGTATATGAAACTCACTTTCCAAACTTCTACAATCGTATCACTCTTAACTTTGACATTATTATCGATAATTTCTTGCCAAACAACATAACCTTTGCCTGTTTTACCAACAATATCGATTAAACTATAAAGTAAACAAAAGAATTACATATCCATTTTCAATGAAATTTCTTACATTTGCATATAATATTGTTCAAGTAACGTAAAATCCGTTCCAAAACCCATTTTATGCATGAATGCTAGCACATTTGGATTGCTTTGCCTATATTTTAAAAACAAAACACATCATTCGTTTGGTTTGTCTTTTTGAATATTACCAGCAAGTAAAATTGACTTCATCACCACCTAAATGAATATATCGATCAGGAAAAACATTGGCAATTTCAGTGAAAAGTTCTTTTAAGAAAGTAAATGTAGAATTTCGAGTTGGATCCATTGGTCCGAGATCACCATTCGGTTGTTCACCATTGTAACATTGTGTTAGAACATTAATACCTTTTCCCAATGATTGTGTATGTCCTATAATTAAAACTCATTTCCTGACTTTCGAGAAAATACGTATATTCAAACCAGGCGAATCGAATTCAACAAAAACTCGAATTCCACGTTGACGTGCAAATTCAATTAAATCAGCGAGATCGTCTTGTGAATAAACATGCGTCGCATCATAAGCACCAGCTTCACTCAATTGAGGAAATGCACGTGATTGATAGGGAAAAGCTTCGTCATCAACAATATGAAAATGAAATACATTCATTTTACTTTGTGCCATGGCTTCCTAGAAGATTTTTCTGCTTTAGTTTAATCAATGAATATTATTTTCGTTTAGTTACTAAATTCATTTTTAATGTTTTCAATGAAACAAAATGACGAGATGAATCGAGCAGTACTCCTCGATGTTGAAAACGGGGATAATCATTGATCATTGTTTGATTTATAGCAAACTAGAATTGATTAATATAGAAAACTGAAAAGAAAAAAATTCTCCATTGATTTTACTCCAAATATTTCATCTCGATAGACAAGTTGACTAAAAGTTTCAAGTCCACGAAGGACACCCCATACTGATACAGCTTCAAGCATACTATTCTCTTCATTGATAGTTAGTGTATCTTGAAAAATAATAAAAATAAATTCGAATAGCAATTATCTTTGAAACTCTACGTACATGATTCATTTGATTCAAGAGTTGGATATTGTTCGCATGGCTGTTGAACGAAAATATTCAATCGTTTTAACATTGGTACATCATGAAGATCATTTAACTTCGTTTTCAATTTCAATATTTGCTTTTGTTTATTGATCAATTCAGGATGAAATATATAATTGAAATATGTGTGCGGAAAGAATGTCAATTGATAATAACGATCCAATGCACTCGTCAAAAGATCACATGTTTGACTTGATTGATTTACAAGAAAGTGAAACGCCTCTGGGTGAATAGCAAATTGTTGATTAGTTGTATTCATTGTTTGTGGCAATGGCCATGGTTGACCAACAGTTCGATCAACTTGAATAGAATGTAAAGAACTACGAAGTTCTTCATTCGAATTCGAACAATTCGATAGTACAATAAAACAGAGCAAGAATAATAAAACCGTAAACGAGCGCATTAGTAATATTTGTCGTCCACACCCTTAGAAAAAAAGGCAAATAAATTCTTTTCTTATCGTGCCACATTTTTCTTTTTTCATTTTTTCTAGCTGATAACAAGACAAATTTCGACAAAACATGTCCTCGTCGTTGCACACATTACCAATAGAAGTCGTTTACCGAATTTTGGATAATCTAGATGATAGAACAGTCATATTATCATGTTTCAACGTATGTCAACGACTCGATAAAATTATCAAAACATACAATCGATACCAAGTAATTTTTATTTTTCGTTTTTAAGAAATGAAAGAATATTTTCTTGTTATGTAGGAACTCAAGAAACTTGACCTATGGAAATATAAAATTGGAGTTCAAGGAGCGCAACATCTAAGCATTGTATTACGAAGCAATACAGTAAAAATTGATAATCTCTTATCATTTAATAAATCGTTGTTTCTTTTTTAAATTCATATAGACACTTGTCGAATTAAATCTTTCTACCAATAAAATTGGAAAAGAAGGTGCACAATATATAAGTTATGCGCTACGATATAATACAGTTTGATAAATATTTCTGTCTCATTAAACACTTTCTTTATCTGTTATAAAGGCACTCAAAATACTAACTCTCTCTTTCAATTCAATTCAAGCTATAGGGGCGAAATATTTGAGTGATGCATTAAAAATCAACACAGTAAAACAAATATTCGTTTCGATGTTCATTTTACTTTCATTAATTCATTTTAGACACTCATAGAACTAAATCTCTCGGGCAATATGATCAGAGTCGAGGGCATGAAATATTTGAGTGATGCATTAGAAACCAACAAGGTTGAACAAAATACTTTTGCATTTTATATATCATATTCAGATATTATATTTGTTGATGCCATACAGACGCTAACAAAACTCAATCTTGCCAATAATAGAATCGAAGATGAAGGAATAAAATATCTAAGCAATGCATTGCAACATAATAGTGTAAGATAGCTGCTTTTTCTATATTCAAAATTATGCCTTCTTTTATCTCATATAGACACTTACAGTACTGAACCTTTTCGGTATCAATGAAATCGACAGTAACGGAGCAAAATATCTTAGCAATGCATTGCAAATCAACAGAGTACGATAAACATTCTCTTTCCGTTATCATTTCTACTTTATCTTTTTATTTTGTTATAGTCACTCGTAAAACTCGATCTTGGTGGTGATCCTTATAGTCCGGCACGTCAACTGCGTAGAAACCGTATCTATTCTCATGGTGCACAATATCTGTTTGATGCATTACAGCACAATACAGTAATATATACAACCTTTCAATATTTAATTATTTATTATCTCATACAGACACTAACCGAACTTAATCTATGGGGTAATTGGATAGAAACTCAAGGGGCATTATATCTTAGTAAAGCATTGAAACACAATACAGTTAAACAAAAATAATTGTATTATTTATTAGTAAATAATCTATTCTTATTTCATACAGACACTCAAGAAACTTTCTCTTGAACATAATTTTATTCGAGAGACAGGAGCAGGATATTTACGTGACGGATTAAAACACAATTCAGTAAAATAATTGTATACTCTTTAAGCATTCAATTCTTTCTTTTATTTCAATCCAGACACTCACAGAACTCAATCTTTGCGAGAATGAGATTTGTAATAGTGGAGCAATGTATATCGGTAGTGTATTATTACACAATACAGTAAACTAACATATTCTTCTGTTGATTATTTCATTCAATTTTATACAGACACTTACAATACTTAGCCTTTCGTGTAATAGTATTGGACAATCTGGAATGAGCTATCTAGCTGATGTACTACAAAATAATACAGTTAAATAAATCAAATAGTTCTTTGTTTTTTAAAAAATATTATTCAACTCTTTATTATTTTCATACAGACACTAGAGAAACTCAACGTCGGAATAAATGCTACATATGCCCCACCATATTTCGAAGAATTGACAAAAAAGAATACATGGTTAAAAGTTTATTTTTCATAATATATTAAACAACATTACTAATCGAGAAAGACTAACAAGTTTATAAAATATCGATACATTATTGCTACCCCGATTCGCAATAATAATGTTTTCATATTTTCGAATTGTCCACAACTATAGAAATTAAAAGTGCATTCAATATCAAATTTCAATCTTTTTTTTGTGATCATGACAATACATAATAGAAAAGCAATCTATAAAAAAGTATTGCAATAAAAGAAAAAGCTTGACGCATATAGTTAATTAATATTCAAAAGGTTTCGATTTCTATTCGATTTGAGCAGCGATATATTTATGAAGTATGATAATGAAATTTGGTTGCTTTTTTATATGATTAGAAAGTAATGAAACAAAACAATCGTCGAAAACATCGTCCGAAACGGAAAAACAGTCGATCTAAACATAGTATAAATGTTTCGATTCGATTATCAAAACCTTCTGTACCAACAAATTCTTTTAAAATATATCCTGTAAGTTTTTATATGATTTTATTTCACTTTCATCAATAATGAATCTTGTAGGTAAATGATAAAAACAATATTTCATCTGTCCCAAATACCTCGAACTCGCTACTCAATGAAAAAACTTGTTCTAACAGTGTTCATAAAATCGATTATGACTCTCAACTATCTTCAGTTATTCCTTCCTCCCCTTTAGTAATAAATAATCGACAGATACAAGAAAAAAAATATGATATTTTATTTCTAGGTGAAGGACACATGGGCTAATCCAGTCGATTATAAAAAAAAATATAATAAAAGTGATAAAATTAAAGAAAAGTTTGTTTGATTTATTCATATTAATTTCATTATAAACAGAAAAAAATTGTTTTCGCGTGCAGACATAGACGTCGTCGATGTTTAACCGCAGTCGTAGTAATAAGCTGTGTTCTTATTCTTGGACTTATACTACTTTTGATAATGTTACTTCATAAACCATCAGTCTCAGTCCAATC
>ERZ778027.2875-NODE-2875-length-19270-cov-6.549154_pt1 | contig 19270 bp, 19 predicted proteins | sample MGYA00375757_ERZ778027 | MGnify/ENA primary metagenome ERZ778027 (study PRJEB29350, sample SAMN05389817) | bioreactor metagenome | isolation source: Ammonium sulfate bioreactor | place: South Africa: University of Cape Town | collected 2014-02-18 ...
TTTTCGATCAGGACGACGCGCTGGCCGAAGGCGGCCGCCGCCGCCGCGAGCGCTAAGCCGCCCGATCCAGCCCCGATAATGCAGAAATCGGTTTCGATGGTCTGGCTGTCGGCTCCGCTTTCCGGGTTGTCCTTCGGCATCAACGGTTTCCAAGGTTGCAAGTAAAAGTTGCGCAACGCGGCGCGGCATCAATAGGGTTGACGCTAAAGCCGATCGCCGAAACAATCGAGAGCAGGTCCCGGGGAAGTTGTGCGCGAAGCTGGGCTTGACCTTCTCGGCACGCGCTCCGGACCCAGCGAGACTGGCCCTTCAACGCGTTGACTTGCTCACGTGCCCAACTTATAAGAGCCCGAATTCCGGAGAAATCGCGTCCCGTCCTGGCTTTTTGTCAGGCGATGCGGACTTTCTAAACATCGGAAAAAGCAACATTATTCGCTTCGCGCGTTATCGCGGCGGAAGCGAAACCTATTTGGACGGAGAGTTCCGTGAAGCGCACGTATCAACCGAGCCGCATCGTTCGCAAGCGGCGCCACGGCTTCCGTAAGCGCATGCTGACGGCTGGTGGCCAGAAAGTTCTCGCCCGCCGTCGCGCGAAGGGCCGCAAGCGCCTGTCCGCCTAGTTTCGGCGCGAACTTGCAGACATTGACCATTATGTACGCGCTGGAGACTGTTCCCGGCGCGTATATTTGCATGCGCAATCGCAACGTCCTGCATGCCGACGAAGCCGCTTACCGCGCGCCGAAAGCGTCCGTGATATAGTCGGCGCTGTTCGCGCATTTTGTCGCGGCTCCGGCGGCCTTTGCGCGGCCGTCAGTTCTGGAGGCTCGAATTCCGACCCTGCAAACCCTGAAATCGCGCTCGGAATTCCTCGCTGTCCGTGGAGGACGCCGCTCCTCGACACCCGCGTTTCTGATCGAGGTGCGCGAGCGCCCGGCAACGGAAAACGGCGGCACGGCGCGCTTTGGCTTCACGATTACGAAGAAGATCGGCAACGCCGTCACCCGCAACAGGATTCGCCGCCGGTTGAAGGCCGCGTTCGCGGCGGCGGCTGAAGGCCGTGCCCGCCCGTCCTGCGATTACGTCATCGTCGCCCGCCATGCCGCGCTCGACCGCCCGTTCGCGGCGCTGCTCGAAGACGTCGCACGCGCTTTCGTGGCATTGCATGACAATGCTAAGCGAAGCCGTTCCGGCGAAGCCCGCCCGAGACCCGGAAAAACCGTGGCCTCGAAAGGTTCGACGTGACGGGGTGCCCCCTTCCGTTTATGAGCAGTTCGCAACATTCCTATTTCCGGCTGAGACAGTCTCGCCAATGCCGGCGCTGACCCGAGGACTTAATGACTTCCCCGAGAGAACCTAAAGATCAAAACAACCTGATGTTCGCGGTTGCGCTGTCCATTCTTGTCCTCATGGGCTGGCAGTACTTCTTCGCGCGCCCGGAACTTCAGAATGAGCACGCGCGCCAGGAGTTCAATAAGAAGATCGAGGCGCAGAATAAGGATGGATCGTCCGAGACGCCGCCGAACGTCGCGAGCACACCCGTCGCGCCACCGTCGACCGACGCGCCAACCGGTGCGCAAGCGCCCGCGACCGCGCCTGTCTCCCGCGAAGTCGCTCTCCAGGGTTCGCCGCGCCTCAAAATCGAAACACCGTCTCTTGAAGGCTCTATAGATCTGAAAGGCGGCCGCCTCGACGATCTCGTGCTGATGAAGTATCGCGAGACCGTCGATCCGAATAGCGCGCGCGTCATTCTGCTTTCGCCTTCGGGATCGCCCGAACCTTATTTCGCCGAATACGGCTGGGTTCCGCAAAGCGGCAGCGCCATCAAGGTTCCGACCCGCGACACGCTCTGGACCGTTGAAAGCGGAACGCGGCTGACGCCCGAAACGCCGGTCACGCTGATGTGGGACAACGGCGGCGGCCTCGTCTTCCACCGCACGGTCTCCGTCGACAACGACTACATGTTCAAGATCAAGGATGAGATCGAGAACAAAACCCAAGCCGAGGTAACGCTTCTCCCGTACGCACGCGTTCATCGCAGCGGCCACCCGCCGTCGCAGGCTTTCTACGTTCTGCATGAGGGCCTCGTCGGCGTCTCAGGCGATCATGGACTTCAGGAATTTACTTTCGCCGACGCTTTGAAGAGCGGCGTGCCGACGACGTTCGACAACGTCACGGGCGGCTGGCTGGGCATCACCGACAAGTATTGGGCGACCGCGCTCGTTCCCGAGCAGAGCGAGCCTTATCGTGCGATGTATTCGGCGCTGAAGGCACGCGATCCGGCAGGCAAGGACGCCTTCCAGACCGATTACCTGCGCGGCGCGCTGAGCGTTCCGGCGGGCCTGCGCAAAGGCGTCGAAGGCCATCTCTTCGCGGGCGCCAAGCAGGCGTCGCTGATCGACGGCTACGAAAACGCGCTCGGAATTCTGCGCTTCGACCGCATGATCGACTGGGGCTGGTTCTACTTCATCACCCGCCCGCTGTTCCGCTTGATGGAATTCATCAACGGCCTCGTGCACAACTTCGGCATCACCATTCTGATCCTGACCGTGCTCGTGAAGGCGGCGTTTTATCCGCTCGCCAACAAGCAATACGAGAGCATGGCGCGGATGAAGAAGCTGCAGCCGGAGATGCAGCGCATCAAGGAGCAGTACAAGGACGACACCCAGCGCCAGCAAAAGGAAATCTTCGAGCTTTACCGAACGCAGAAGATCAATCCGCTTGCGGGCTGTTGGCCCATCCTGCTGCAAATCCCAGTCTTCTTCGCGCTCTATAAAGTGCTGTTCGTGACCATCGACATGCGGCACGCGCCGTTCTTCGGTTGGATTCACGACCTGTCGGCGCCGGACCCGACATCGCTATTCAACCTGTTCGGGCTTCTGCCGTTCGACTCGCCGACGTTCCTGCACATCGGCGTCTGGCCGCTGATCATGGGCGTCACGATGTGGATGCAAATGCAGCTCAACCCGCCGCAGCCCGACCCCATCCAGCAGCAGATCTTCCAGTGGATGCCGGTCGTGTTCACGTTCATGCTGGCGAGCTTCCCGGCTGGCCTCGTGATCTACTGGGCATGGAGCAACACGCTCTCGATCCTGCAGCAGGTCCGCATCAACAAGAAGAACGGCGCCGAGGTTCATCTCTTGGACAACATCAAGCGAACGTTCCGGCCACTTCTGAGACTCTTCGGCGCCGGCAGCGGACCTGGAAAATAATGGATCACAGGAACGCGCAGGAGCGACCCACTGCATGAGCGCCATGCCCGACGCGGATGAGCACTCGGCGGAAGACATCGAAGCGGGCCGCCTGCTGTTCACGCGCGCCTGGACGTTTTCGCGCGGCTCGCCCGGCCTTGATCATCTGCCGCCGGACGACCGCCCTGAAATCGCGTTCGCGGGCCGTTCGAATGTCGGCAAGTCGAGCCTGATCAACGCGCTCGTCGGTCAGCGCACACTGGCCCGCGCGTCGAACACGCCGGGCCGGACGCAGGAACTCAACTTCTTCACCGATCCGAACGCCGACCTCTATCTCGTCGACATGCCCGGCTATGGCTTTGCCGAAGCGCCAAAGGATAAAGTCGCTGCCTGGAATAAAACCCTACGCAGCTTCCTCGCTGGCCGGCGCACGCTGCTCCGCGTCTTCGTGCTCGTCGATGCGCGACACGGATTGAAGCCGGTCGACGACGAGATCATGGCGCTGCTCGACGGCGCGGCAGTCTCTTACCAGGTGCTGCTGACGAAAGCCGACAAGATCAGCCGCACCGATCTCGAACGCGTCACCGCGAACACGACGAAATCACTCGCAAAGCATCCGGCCGCCTATCCGCGCGTCATCGCGACGTCGTCCGAAACAGGCATGGGCTTTGAGGATTTGCGCGCCGTCGTCGCCAAGCTCATCGCCGCGCACGGCGGATAACGAGACGCTGCGCAGCTTCACGCGCGGCTTACTGCATGAACTTTTCGAGCAGCGCCTTCGCGGTCGTCAGACCGGATTCGCCGAATGTCGAGAGCGCACCGCCGACGATCGCTGCGACGCTCCAGCCGAACAATCGCGCAAACGTGCGCTTGAGATTGCGGCGAACCTTGACCTCGATGACCTGATCGGGAAGAGCGGTCTCGGCGGCGACGCCATCGGCGCCGATCGTCCGCGCTGACACGACGATCTGCAATTGCGACCAGCCCCGCGCCTGCGGTGTGATCAGAAACCGCCAGCTCGCGAAGTCTTCCGCACCGTATCCGAGATTATTCTCGATCCATTGCGTTTCCGGCAACGCCGTCTCGATGTAAAAGCCGCCGTCCGGCGCACGCACGCGCACGGCCATCGCCTTCGTCACCGTAATCTGATGCTGCCAGGCGGCTCCGCCACCATCGAGGTTCTCCGCCAGCGACTTGATCGACGCCTTGGCGATGCGCACTTCCACACGCTCGGTTTTGCCGACACGCATGGTGCGGGGAATATTCTCGGCAAGCTGGCCGGTCTCCGCTTTCGCGTTTCTGCCACGTTTGCGGCCTGTGCTTTTCTCTTTCGATGGGGAGGATTGCGCAGGTGCAGGTCCGACCGGCGGCTGGTCTCCACGCGCCTCGGCCCTGAGACCGGAATCGGCCTGCATAGGGCTCTGCGGCGCGCCCGGTGAGGGAGCCGGCAAGATTGGCCCAGGGAAAGGGCTGCGCATCCCCGGCGATCCCGGCGCGATCGGCTCGGGAATGGGCGGCGGCGGTCCACCCGTCGGGCGCGGACGCGGAAGTTCGCCGGGATAACCCTGCCCCGGCGGCGACTGCGGCGGCTGCGGCCCGCGCATCGGCGGAGCCGGGACATGAGGCTGCCCAGGCAACGTCGCCCGCACCGATGGCTGCGCGACCGTCCGTTCATGAAAATCCAGCGACGGCTCGAACGGCGGTTGCTGCGCCGGGTATGGCCGATCCTGCGGGCCGCCAGGCGCACCCTGCCCAGCGCTGTCCCCATCGCGGCCGCGCGGAGCCTGCGATCCGAATTGTGGGCTCGGCCGGCCATCCTGCGTTGGAGCGGGCCGTTGCGGAACTGCCGGGTTTGCATCCGTCGGCTGCGGTTCGAAACGCGGTGCCGGGGACGGACTCGGTTCAAGGGGCGGTTCCGGCACGGATGGCGCTCCGGATGCCGGAGACACTTCCACTTCCGGCTCGGGATGCGCCTGCCCGCTTGCGCCCGGTGGCGCAGGCGGCGGCGTCGCCGGTTGCGGCATATCCTTCATGAGATCGCGCAACGATGGCGTCGATCGCGACTGCACGCGTTCACGCGCCCGCGCCAGAACGTCATCGGCGACCGGAGGCTGAGCGGCGGGCGCGCGCTGTGGCGCAGGTGCAGACGCCAGCGCCTGCTGGAGCGCGCGAATCGCGCTGTCGAACGTCAGGCCATGCGCCTGCAAAATATCCGCGGCGAGACTACGCCCATCGCCGACGATCGCAGCGAGAACGATGGCCCCGTTGATATCGCGCCGTCGGCTGCCACGCGCCGCCGCGGCAGCGGCTTCGAGAATACGCCGCACGTCCGCTGACACGCCGAGGCTCGTCGGCGCCTGCTCCGGATCGAAGCCCGGCTGAGAAAACTGCCCCACCACATCGGATTTGAGCGCCGCAGTATTAACGTTGCTCGCGTCGAGCACCGCGATCGCGTCCGAATCGTCGCACAGCGCCGCCAGCAAATGCTCAAGCGCGACATCGGGCGCACCCGCGCCGGCCGCGAATTCGGCCCCGCGCGACAGCGTCGCGCCGAGATCCGGCGACATCGGAATTTGAGCAAGGTCAGCGGCGGTTACGCCCACGAGATCTCCAGGCCAGCAGTCAAAAACAGCGTCTAAACAAGCTCACCTGGCAACGCTACAGCATTGCCACGACGGTTGGCAGGCCGGAATGGTTTTCGTCCCCAACCCGTGTCCGCGGTGCGTCAGGACCGCCCCAAGCCCCTGCCGATGCCGGAAATCCGTTGAGGCTGCGGGCCGCCGCGCTATAAGACCGCCACGAGAGCGCCCGAAGTACCTGAAGCGCGTTTATCCCACTGTCCTATGGCATTTTGGGGAATCCCGTGACGTCAACGAACAAACCTCACGAAAAAAGCGCCGGCGTCGTGGAAGACCGGCCGAGCGCCCATCTGCAAGCGCGCATTCTGGCCGAGGCCATCCCGCATCTCATCCGCTACGACGAACAGACCGTGGTCGTGAAGTTCGGCGGCCACGCCATGGGCGACGAGCAGCTCTCGAACGCCTTCGCGCAGGACATCGTCTATCTCAAGCAGTCCGGCATCAATCCGATCGTGGTTCACGGCGGCGGCCCGCAGATCGCGAGCATGCTGAAAAAGCTCGAGATCAAATCCGATTTCGTCAACGGGCTGCGCGTCACCGACAAGCCGACGGTCGAAGTCGTCGAGATGGTGCTCGCCGGCAAGATCAACAAAGAGATCGTCTCGGCGATCAACCGTCAGGGCGGCAAGGCGGTCGGCATCTCGGGCAAAGATGCCAATCTGATGATCGCCAAGAAAATCACGGAGATGGCCGATCCGCAGTCGAACCTGATGAAGGCCGTCGACATCGGCTTCGTCGGCGATCCTCTCGAGGTCAACCCGCATATCGTCGAGGTCATTTCCAAGTCGGATCTGATCCCGGTCATCGCACCGGTCGGCATTAGCCGCGACGGCGAAACGCTGAACATCAACGCCGACACATTCGCCTCCGCGCTCGCAGCACGCATGCAGGCAAAACGCCTGCTGCTCCTGACCGACGTCGCAGGCGTGCTCGACAACGATAAGAAGCTCGTGCCCGAGCTGACGATCGATGACGCACACGCCATGATCAAGAGCGGCGCAATCTCCGGCGGCATGATCCCGAAGATCGAAGGCTGCATCGAAGTCGTCGAGGCCGGCGTCGAAGGCGTCGTCATCATCGATGGCCGCGTGCCGCACTGCGTCCTGCTCGAACTCTTTACCGAGCACGGCGTCGGCACGCTCGTGCGTCGCGCCGAACGCAAGAAGAGCAAAGGCTGATGGCAGCGACGGCCTCACTCTCCGCCACGGCCGCCGCGACCACGACGCGACGTGGCTTCGACCACGTCGATACCTGGATCTTCGATCTCGACAACACGCTCTATCCGGCGTCCTGCAATCTTTTCGCGCAGGTCGACCGGCGCATGAGCGAGTATATCGCCAAGGCCATCGGCGTTCCGCGCGAGCACGCCCGGCATTTGCAGAAAGCCTATTACCGTCAGTTCGGAACGACGCTCGCAGGCTTGATGCAGGTGCATAAGCTGAAGCCGGGACCGTTCCTCGACTATGTGCACGATATCGACGTTTCCGTCGTGCCCGAGTTGCCGGAGCTTGCCGCAGCTATCGCCCAGCTTCCGGGCCGCCGCCTCATCTTTACGAACGGCTCCCGCCGGCACGCGGAGAACGTCGCGAGCCGCCTCGGCGTGCTGCATCTCTTCGAGGACATTTGCGACATCGCCGCGCTTGAGTACGTGCCGAAACCGGAGCGCGCCGCCTTCGACCAGATGCTGAAGCTGCACGGCGTCGCCCCGGCGCAATCGGCAATGTTCGAGGACATGCCGCACAACCTCGAAGTCGCGTCCGACATCGGCATGACGACCGTGCTCGTCCATTCCGATTACATCGACCATCCGGCGCAACTGAAAATCCGCGACTGGCGAGAGTTGCCTGGCCACATCCACTATCTGACGCGCGACCTGACCGGCTTTCTCAAGACCGACGCCGCTCCGAAAGACCTGCCGATCACCCGCGTCCGATGAACGGCATGGCCGTCGCCATCACGTTCATGAACTGCACGTTGGCTTCGAGCGGCAGATTGGCGATGTAGAGCACCGCATCGGCGACGTGCGCGACATCGATGCGCGGCTCGCTCCGAACACTTCCGTCAGCCTGCGGAACACCGACCACCATCTTCTTCGTGAAGTCGGTCGCCGCGTTCCCGATATCGATCTGCGAGCACGCGATGTTATGGGCGCGTCCATCGAGAGAGATGCTTTTCGTCAGCCCCGTCAGCGCATGTTTCGTCGCCGTATAGGGCGCTGAAAACGGACGCGGCGCCTGCGCTGAGATCGACCCGTTGTTGATGATCCGGCCACCCTTCGGCGTTTGCGTTTTCATGATGCGAATGGCTTCGCGCGCGCACAGAAACGGCCCCGTGAGATTGACGCCGACAACCCTCTGCCACTCGTCGAGAGAAAGTTCATCGAGCGGAACGCCCCTGGCGAACGTCCCGGCATTATTGAACAGGAGATCGAGCCGCCCGAAGCGCGCAAGCGTCTGGTCAAACACGGCTTTCACCGCAGCTTCGTCGGTCACGTCCGCCGGAAGCAAGACAAAGCTGCCGCCTCCGGAGCTGCCTTCAGCCGCCGTCTTCTCGAGCTCCGCCGCGCGACGGCCGACGAGCACGACGTCGTAGCCGGCACCCTGAAGCTTCAACGCGACCGCGCGCCCAATCCCCGATCCCGCACCCGTGATCAACGCGACGCGCGGCAGTCCTGTCATGACCTCATCCCTTGCAATCTCACCACAACGATTGGGATAACGCGGAACATCGGCGCGCGCCAGTTTCTGCGGCCACGCCGCCATGCTATGCCGAACCGCTTCACGAGGGAGGCTCGCGAACGTGGGGAACGCGGAAGAAGCTCAAGCAGGGTTCTGCACGAACTGCGGAACCGCCCTGGTCGGACCGTTCTGCGGCGGCTGCGGAAAGCCGTCGACATCATCTGCCAAGCCACGAGCCGAAGGCTGGAGCGCGCTCACCAGCGAATTCATGAACGGCCCGAAACAGGTCGGAATGCACGCGGTCGCGTTGTCGTTCCTCGCGCATCCGGTCCGCACCATCCTGCGCCTGACCGACGATCCCACATACCGTTCGCATTGGAGCTTTCTGACCGCCTGCGTCGGCGCCCAGCTGACACTCGTCTACGTCATTCTTCCGCGCGTCTATTCCGCGTTGTTCAACGCGCCCGACGCCGCCGACAGCTCCGCGGTCATTACGAATGAGATCGTGCAATACGTCGGCATGGCGATCATGACGCCAATCCAGTACTACCTGTGCCGCGCCCTTGGATCGATCCCTCGATCGCCAATGTCCTACATCAAGCTTTGCGTGCTGAGCGTCAGCTATTGCACGCTGCTCGGCATCATCACGGCTTTCGCCTACTTCGGGATTGTCTTGGCCGACGCCAAAGCCGGCTCGGTTCTCGATCTCGGCGAAGTCTGGCAGGCGCTGACCGTCGCCAACATGGCTGCGATCCTGGTGTTCGTGACGCTCACGCACCGGCGCTTCTGGGGCCTGTCGTGGGTGCGCGCGACGGCCGTGACGATTGCGATCGCCATCATGTCGTGGGTCGTCGTTTATCCCGGACTGACGTCGCTGCTGGAAAAAGCGAATATCGGAAAAACGCTGACAAGCCTGACGGGTTGAACCCGTCTAGCGCGTCGGGACGGGCTTCTCACCACGATAGTCGTAGAAGCCGCGCTTCGTCTTGCGGCCGAGCCAACCGGCTTCGACGTATTTCACCAGAAGCGGGCACGGCCGGTATTTCGAGTCCGACAGCCCTTCGTAAAGCACCTGCATGACGCTGAGGCAGGTATCGAGGCCGATGAAATCGGCAAGCTCCAGCGGTCCCATCGGATGGTGCGCGCCGAGCCGCATCGCCTTGTCGATCGCCTCGACCGTGCCGACGCCTTCATAGAGCGTATAGACGGCCTCGTTGATCATCGGCAGCAGAATGCGATTGACGATGAAGGCCGGAAAATCTTCCGCGACCGCCGTTTTCTTTCCGAGGCTTTCGACGAACGCTTTCGCCGTTGAGAACGTCTCGTCTTCGGTCGCGATGCCGCGAATGAGTTCGACGAGCTCCATCAGCGGCACCGGATTCATGAAGTGCATGCCGATGAAGTCTTCCGGCCGGTCGGTCGTCGCCGCCAGCCGCGTGATCGAAATCGACGACGTATTGGACGCGAGCATCGCCGTCGGTTTGAGATGCGGACAGAGCGCGGCGAAGATCTTGTGCTTCAGGGCTTCGTCTTCGGTCGCCGCTTCGATGACGAGATCGCAGTCGCCGAACGCCTCGAGGTTCGGGGCGAAACTGATGCGCTCCAGTGCCTGATCGCGCTCGCTTTCCTGGATCGAACCTTTGGCGATCTGCCGCGCTAGGTTCTTGCTGACCGCTTCGAGACCTTTGTCGAACGCCTCTTTCTTGAGGTCGTTGATCGCCACGTTGTAGCCCGACAGCGCGACGACGTGGGCGATACCGCTGCCCATCTGGCCCGCGCCGATGATCCCGACCTTGCTGATGACCCGCGCAGGCCGGATACCGGCTTTGCTTTTTTCCATCAGCTTCTGGGTCTGCACCATGAATGGATATCCTCTAGAGGTCCCAAGGCGCTGCGTTCAACGGCCGGCTTTCTGCAGCTCCGCATCGAGTTCCGGCAAAGCTTGAAAGAGATCGGCGACCAAGCCGTAATCCGCAACCTGGAAAATAGGCGCTTCCGGATCCTTGTTGATTGCGACGATCACCTTCGAATCTTTCATGCCCGCGAGATGCTGGATCGCGCCGGAGATGCCGACCGCAACGTAAAGATCAGGAGCGACGACCTTACCAGTCTGCCCGACCTGCCAGTCGTTCGGGACAAAGCCCGCATCGACCGCCGCGCGCGAAGCACCCATCGCAGCGCCGAGCCGATCCGCGACAGGCTCAATATATTTGGTGAAGTTTTCGCCGTTTGCCATACCGCGCCCACCGGAAATGATGATCCGCGCGGACGTGAGTTCCGGCCGGTCCGACTTCGTGAGTTCCGCATGCTCGAACGTCGAAACACCGATAGCGGACGGTGCGGCGACGGTTTCGATTGCAGCCGATCCACCTTCGCCGACAGGCTGAAAGGCAGCCGTGCGAACGGTGATGATTTTCGTCTTCTCCGACGACTGCACCGTCTGGATGGCGTTGCCGGCATAGATCGGCCGCTCGAACGTATCGGGCGACACGACCTTGATGATGTCGGAAATCTGCATCACGTCGAGCTTGGCTGCGACGCGCGGCAGAATATTTTTGCCATAAGCCGTCGCCGCCGCGACGATCGCAGAATAATTACCGGCAATGGACACGATCAGCGCCGTGACTTCTTCGGCGAGGCCGTTCGCAAGCTGCGGCGCATCCGCGAGCAGGACCTTGGCGACGCCATCGAGCTTGGCAGCCGACTCGGCCGCGGCTTTGGCGTCCGTTCCCGCAACGAGAACATGAACGTCGCCGCCGAGTTGCTTGGCAGCGGTCAGGGCTTTCGCCGTGGCAGGCGCCAGCGCGCCGTTTGCGACTTCGGCAAGAAGAAGTGTCGACATTACAGAATCCCCGCTTCGGTTTTGAGCTTCTGAACAAGCTCGGCAACGCTGCCGACCTTGACGCCGGCCTTGCGCGTCGGGGGTTCAGTTGTCTTGAGAACTTTGAGGCGCGGACTGATATCGACACCGAAATCTTCCGGCTTCTTGACGTCGAGCGGCTTTTTCTTCGCCTTCATGATGTTCGGCAACGAAGGATAGCGCGGCTCGTTCAAGCGCAGGTCCGTCGTGACGACTGCGGGCAGCTTGAGCTTGATCGTCTCGAGACCGCCGTCGACTTCGCGCGTGACCGTGACGCTTCCCGCGTCCGTGACGACCTTCGACGCGAACGTGCCCTGCGGCCAGTCGAGGAGGCTCGCGAGCATCTGGCCCGTCTGATTGCTGTCGTCGTCGATCGCCTGCTTGCCGAGAATGACGAGATCGGGCTTTTCGGCCTCAACCACAGCCTTCAGAAGCTTGGCGACCGCCAGCGGCTCGACGTTCGTGCCGTCCGCCGTTTCAATGAGGATGGCGCGATCGGCGCCGATCGCGAGGGCCGTACGCAGCGTTTCCTGCGCTTTCGCCGGGCCGATGGAAACGACGACGACTTCCTGAGCGCCGCTTTTCTCTTTCAACCGAACCGCTTCTTCGACGGCGATTTCGTCAAAGGGGTTCATCGACATCTTGACGTTCGCCAGGTCGATCCCAGAACCATCCGGTTTGACGCGAATTTTGACGTTGTAATCGACGACGCGCTTGACCGGCACAACGATTTTCATGCCATCCGCCAGCTCACTGGCGCTCCCAATATTGTTGTTACCGGCGTTTGGACTGCCGCCGGCTTTTGCGGCGCCACACGCCGCGAACAGATGTTCGGACTGCTGAACTTTACCTGCCGGACAGACCTAAAGCCTCTCGGCAGCATCGGTTCTCGCAACTGCGAAGACCGAAAATTAGGGGCCGCTTCCGTGCAAGTCAATCGCCGCCTCGTCGCGGCGCACACCCTGTCGGGTCCAGGGTAAATAGGACCCGGAAGGCGTGCTCTGCCTACCGGTTCTTGCCAGGCACCCACAGGATGTCGCCCTTGCCCCGCTCGTTGACGTAGCGGCTGGCGACGAACAGGAAATCCGACAGACGGTTGATGTACTTGAGCACCGGCGCGCTGACCGGCTCTCCCGGAATGGCCGCCAGTTCGACGATCATGCGTTCGGCACGCCGCGAGACGGTCCGCGCCACATGCAGGGCTGCCGCCGTCGCGCTGCCGCCCGGCAGAATGAACGAGCGGAGCGGCGTCAGCGAACCATTCATCAGGTCGATTTCCTCCTCGAGGCGCTTGACCTGCGCATCCGCGACCCGCAGCGGCTCATAGGGCAGCTTTTCGCCGCGATCCGGCACGCAGAGATCGGCGCCGAGATCGAAGAGATCGTTCTGAACGCGCAGCAGCATCGCATCGACGTCCGGATCGGCGTTCGCCAGGTGAACGCGCGCCACGCCGATGTGGGCGTTCGTTTCATCGACGGTACCGTAAGCTGCGATGCGCGGCGATGTTTTCGGAACCCGTTCGCCCGAGCCGAGCGCAGTCGTCCCGGCGTCTCCGGTTTTCGTGTAGATCTTGTTGAGGACCACCATCGGTCAAAGGCTCCTGGCATTGATATTCGGGACGAAGTTTCGGGTCGCGCGCCGCTTTGAGCCATCGCGGCCTTTAGCGGGACACAAATGCATAGGCAAGAATGATCAGAATGGCGAGGAACTGCAGCGCGATACGCCAGCGCATCAGCTTTTGGCTGAGGTTCGAATTATCGCCTTTCATCAACGTGCGCAGGCCGTAGAGCAGTACGGCGAGTACAGCGAGCGTCGCGACGGTCGTGGCATGGTAGAGAAACGTTTGCATCCGGCTTATCCGCCTCCAGTATTCCGGATTGGCTTAAGCCTATGGACACGCGGCGGCAATTGCCAAGACTACGCGGAAACGACGCGGCACGCGAAGTTCTTCGCTGAAATCGCCCCGAATAGGGCTCGCATTACGCATTTGAAATTTGCGCTCCTCGGCAAATGTCTTAATCCTTGCGACGCATCATATTTGGCTCCGGCCCCGAGGCGGATTTCCCCTCACTCCCCGGCCCCATGCGCTTTTCGACCTGAGGCCCAGTGAACAACCAGTTGTCGGCATGTCGGAACACTTGGCGGCGGCGCCCCGGCGCTGGCCCGAGCCTCCGCATTCTTGCAGCTGCAGCGCTGTCGATGGCAGCGGTCGCGCCGCTCGCGGCACAGGATACTGTTCCGACGGATCCCGACACGGCCCGCAAGGTCCTCGATCAGAAGCGCCAGCAGCTCAATGAAAACGCCGCCAAGGAACTCACGATCCGTTCCGATGTCGCGGAACTGGATGCCGAGCGCGAACGGCTGAATTCGCGCCTCATCGAAACGGCGCACCTGATCCAGCGCGGCGAAGCAAAGATGACGGCGATCGAAGGCCGCCTCTCCGAACTGGGCGAGCAGGAAAAAATGGTTCGCGGTTCGCTCGAGCAGCGGCACGGCCAGATCGCATCGCTCCTGGCGGCCTTGCAGCGGATCGGACGCAACCCGCCGCCGGTTCTCGTCACCCGTCGCGAAGACGCGCTCAAGATGGTGCGCAGCGCGATGCTGCTCTCCTCGGCCTTTCCCGAATTGAAAGATCAGGCCGTCAGCCTCTCGGCGAGACTTAGCGAGCTGCAGAACGTGATGGCGAGCATCCGCACCGAAGGCGCACACCTTCGTGCCGAAACCGATCGCCTGAATGAGACACGCACGCGCCTCGCGAGCCTGATGGAAGCCAAAAAACTGTCGCTGGCCGACCGCCAGACCGAGTTGGCCGAGGTGCGCGTCGCGGCGGGCGAGATCACGAAAAACGTCGGCAACCTGACGGAACTCATCACGCGCCTCGATCAGACCGTCACCGAAAAGACCGGCCTCGGCGCCTACAACAGCCCGCTGAAAAACGACCAGCGCGCCGCCGCGCCACAAGCACCGGCATCGTCCGGACCGCAGATCATCACGCCGCCGCCGGAAGCGCCCGAAATTGCGAGCGCCGCCGCCGATGCGGCAGCTGCGAAAACGCCACCCTCCGCGACAACTGCCGCTGCCGCCCCCGTCGCCGCAGCATCCGGCGCAGCGGCGGAAGCGGTGGCGCCTCCGGCCAAGGTCGCCATATTGACGCCACCGCCTTCACCCAAGCAGGCGATGGTCGAGCTGGCGCCGTCTGGCACGTCGCTCATTCCGGGCAATGCCGGCCGGATCAAACCCGCGATCCCCTTCGCATCGGCGCAAGGCAAGCTGCCGCTCCCGGCGCAAGGCCGCCGCGCCTTGTCGTTCGGCGATCGCACGCAATACGGCGGCCAGTCGAAAGGCACTGTTATCGAAACGCGTTACGCGGCTCAGATTACGTCACCCTGTGACGGTTGGGTCGTTTACGCAGGTGAATTCCGCAGCTACGGGCAACTCTTGATCATCAACGCGGGCGGCGGCTATCATGTCCTGCTCGCTGGCCTCTCGCAGATCGACGTCCGGTCCGGTCAGTTCGTATTGGCCGCAGAGCCTGTCGGTACAATGAGTGGCGGTCAGAAGAATACGCCGTCTTCGGCGCAAATAAGCGGACCCGTTTTGTACGTTGAATTTCGTAAGGACGGGCGTCCCATCGACCCCGGTCCCTGGTGGGCATCAGGTCAGCAGAAGGTACAAGGCTAATGCGCAAGACTGATTATGCTTTCTGGACATTCCTGCTGATGACAGGCTTGGCCGGGGCGACGACACTCCTCAACGTCACGCAGACGTACTCTGCGACGTCATCGCAAAATTCCGAGCTCTATAAGCAGCTCGATCTTTTCGGCGACGTCCTTGAACGCGTGCGCTCCGACTACGTGGAGAAGCCCGACGACACGCAGCTCATCGAGTCGGCGATCAACGGCATGCTGTCGTCGCTCGATCCGCACTCGTCTTACATGAGCCCGAAAAACTTCCGCGACATGCAGGTGCAGACGCGCGGTGAGTTCGGCGGTCTCGGCATCGAAGTCACGATGGAGAACGGCGTCATCAAGGTCGTCTCTCCGATCGACGACACACCGGCTGCGAAAGCCGGCCTGATGGCGAACGACTTGATCACGCATCTCGACAACGAAGCGATTTCCGGCCTGACGCTTGAGCAGGCCGTCGAGAAAATGCGCGGCCCCGTCAACACGCCGATCATGTTGACCGTCGTGCGCAAGGGCAAGGACGATCCGTTCGACGTCAAGGTCGTGCGCGACGTCATTCGCATCAATCCGGTGAAGTCGCGCGCCGAAGGCGATATCGGCTACATCAAGGTTTCGACCTTCAACGAGCAGACACACGCCAATCTCGTGAAGGCCGTGGAAACGCTCGACAAGCAGATCGGCCCGAACCTCAAGGGCTGGGTCATCGATCTGCGCAACAACCCCGGCGGTCTCCTCGACCAGGCCATCGCCGTTTCCGACGACTTCCTCGAGCAGGGCGCGATCGTTCTGACCAAAGGCCGCAATAACGAGGAAACGCAGCGCGCCAACGCCCGTCCGGGCGACATTTCGGACGGCAAGAAGATCGTAGTGCTGATCAACGGCGGCTCGGCCTCGGCATCCGAGATCGTCGCCGGCGCCCTTCAGGATCAGAAACGCGCAACGATCATCGGCACGCGTTCGTTCGGCAAGGGCTCGGTGCAGACGATCATTCCGCTCGGCGCCAATGGTGCGATCCGTCTGACCACGGCGCGCTACTACACGCCGTCGAACCGTTCGATCCAGGCCAAGGGCATCGAGCCGGATATCGTCATCGACGAGGCGATCCCGGACGATCTGAAGGACAAGATCGGCGCCGACAAGCCGCGCGGCGAGGCGAGCCTTCGCGGTCACCTGAAAAACCCCGACGGCAGCGCCAAGGAAGGCAAGGATGAAGAATCCGGCTCGTCGTCATACGTTGCCAAGGATGCCGACAAGGATACGCAGCTTCAGTATGCGCTGAGCTTCCTGCACGGCACCGCCAAAGGTCCGGAAGCGGCGAACAACGCCTCTACCGCTCCGGCAGCGCCCACGACCCCTCCGGCGGCAAACAGCAGCGGCACCACCACGCCGACGCCGCCCGAAGAGAAGAAGACGACGCCGAACTGACATCGCGCCGTCAAACACCCAAGCTTTGAAGGGCGCCCTCGCGGCGCCCTTCGTTTGCGCAGAACTTGCCAGGAAGGCCCGAACCGATGACCGAGAACTCTGAGAAACTGGTAGATCCCAACAGCCTGCCGTATCGCCCCTGCGTCGGGCAGATGGTGGTCAACTGGAACGGGCATGTCTGGATCGGCCGCCGCGCCGGCTCGCAGAACGACTCGGAGGGCAAAGGCACATGGTGGCAGATGCCACAGGGCGGCATCGATCCCGGCGAAGAGCCAGCCGCCGCCGCGCGACGCGAACTCTTTGAGGAAACAGCGATCCGCTCGGTGGACCTGATCGCTGAGCTTCCGCGCTGGCTGACCTACGATCTCCCGCCCGAATTGATCGGCAAGGCCTGGGGTGGCCGCTATCGCGGACAGAAGCAGCGCTGGTTCGCGTATCGCTTCCTCGGCGACGATAGCGAAATCAACATCACGCCACCGCCCGGACACGACGCTGAGTTCATCGAATGGCGCTGGAGTCCGGCAACCGAACTCCTTGATCTGATTGTGCCTTTCAAACGCGACGTCTATCGCGACGTGCTCGCCGCTTTCGTGCCGCTGGCTAAGCCGCTGGCGCGATAAGGTCCTCGAAGCTCACACCCCAGATCGTGCCGAACGCTCGCGCGCAGCAACGCGCGATGGCGCCTGTGAATTGTCTGCGCTGTTCCAAATGTGACAGCGTAATGTCATACGGCTGCTATCTTTTTCTGGACAATGGCGAATCATGCCATCCATCTGTCCACAGGTTATGCACGGACTGTTCATATGACGTTGCTGCCCAACCCGTCGGAACTATCGCGCGCCGTCCTGCCCTTCCGGTCGTGCGTCGGCATCATGCTGCTCAATCGGGATGGACTGGTCTGGGTCGGGCGCCGCCGTCCCAAATGGGCGAGCGATCACATGGCCCACATCTGGCAGATGCCGCAGGGCGGGATCGACAAATATGAGCCGCCGCGCATCGCGGCACTTCGTGAGCTGCGTGAGGAAACAGGCGTCACCAGCGTCGAGGTCATCGGCGAACATGCCGATTGGCTGACCTACGAGCTTCCCGAGAACCTGCTCGGCATCGCCCTCAAGGGCCGCTACCGCGGACAGCGGCAGAAGTGGTTCGCGATGCGCTTTCTGGGCGACGACAGCGAGATCGACATTGCACCGAAAGGCGCCACGAAAGCCGAGTTCAACGCCTGGCGATGGGCACCGATCGAAAGCGTGCCGAAGCTGATCATCCCGTTCAAACGCGACGTCTACGAACGCGTCACGTCCGCATTCGGACATCTCACAGGCTGACGGCTCTGCAGCACTTGCAGCCAAACAAAAAAGCCGGACGCAATGTCCGGCTTTTGTTTAATCGAGAATTTCTGAGCGAACGATTAGGCGGCCTTCGCCGACAAACGCTTCAGCTCGTTGACGAGCGTATCCGCCATGCGCTTGGCATTGTCGTCTTTCGCAGCGGCCAATTCGGCTTCTGCCGACTTCAGCTCTTCCGCGATCGCCGAAGCAGAAAGTTCTTCGACGTCGTAAGCTTTTTCGGCCAGAACCGTCAGGCGGGACGGATCGACCTCAGCGAAGCCCGACTTCACGAACAGCCGGCGCTTGCTGCCGCCAGCCGTTACGTCGAGAACGCCCGGACGGAGCGTCGCGATCACCGGCGCATGACCGGCGAGAACGGCAAACTCCCCATCGGAGCCCGGCACGACGACTTGATCGGCGTCGATCGAAAGCAGCACTCGCTCTGGCGAGACGAGTTCGAATTTGAATGTACCTGTCATGTCGTGTCCGTTGTTCCCGGAACCCTAATTCATTTCTCGAGACGCAGAGCGGCTTAAGCGCTCTTCGTCTCCTCGTCGTCGTCGCCTTCCGCTCCGGCCTTGGCGCGAACCTCTTCCGGCGTCTGCAGCTTGGTTCCGCAGAACGGGCAGAAGAAAAGCGGATGGTCGACGAGACCAGGCTCTTCTTCCTCGAGATCGACCAGCCCGACAGTCATGTAGATCACGCTGTCGGGACCAACCGTAATCAGGGGTTCGAAGTCGCCGCCCTCGAGAGCCTCTTTCAGCTCCTCGCAGCAGCTTCCGAACGATGTCGCGGCATCCGCCATGTATTCAATCTCCTGGGCCCGCGACGATGCGGGCTGTTCGCCCGCAGCGCTTGCCGGTTTTAAGCGGCTTCTGCGAGCTTCTCGGCCTTCGCGATCGCCTCGTCGATAGTACCAACCATGTAGAAGGCCGGTTCCGGAAGGTGATCGAATTCGCCGTCGCAAAGACCCTTGAACGCCTTGATCGTATCCGGCAGCGAGACGAGCTTGCCCGGCGAACCGGTGAAGACTTCGGCCACGTGGAACGGCTGCGACATGAAACGCTCGATCTTACGTGCGCGGGCGACCGTCAGCTTATCTTCTTCGCTGAGCTCGTCCATGCCAAGGATGGCGATGATGTCCTGCAGCGACTTGTACTTCTGGAGGATCGCCTGAACCTTACGAGCGACCTGATAGTGCTCTTCGCCAACGATGCGCGGGTCGAGCATGCGCGACGTGGAGTCGAGCGGATCGACGGCCGGATAGATGCCCTTTTCCGCGATCGAACGCGAAAGAACGGTCGTTGCGTCCAAGTGAGCGAACGAAGCGGCGGGAGCAGGGTCGGTCAAGTCGTCGGCCGGCACGTAAATGGCCTGCACCGAGGTGATCGAACCCTTCTGCGTCGTGGTGATGCGTTCCTGCAGCGCGCCCATGTCGGTCGCGAGCGTCGGCTGATAACCGACCG
>ERZ778027.2876-NODE-2876-length-19268-cov-12.405663_pt1 | contig 19268 bp, 19 predicted proteins | sample MGYA00375757_ERZ778027 | MGnify/ENA primary metagenome ERZ778027 (study PRJEB29350, sample SAMN05389817) | bioreactor metagenome | isolation source: Ammonium sulfate bioreactor | place: South Africa: University of Cape Town | collected 2014-02-18 ...
AAGGAAAGAAAAAAAACGATGCCTCCACGCAGGATCGAACTACGGACCTCCAGTTTACAAGACTGGCGCTCTACCACTGAGCTATAGAGGCTTATTGACGGTTATTACAAAAAACATGTCAAAATATCACTGGCACATTAATTTTTTTCTTATGTCGTTGGTTGGATGTTTATAAATATGATAAAAACGATTCATTGCAACGTGGATATCAAGAATACAAAAAAAAATGTCTCTGAATTTGCAAGCATTGCCAATAGAATTGGTATACCGTATATTAGATCATTTAAGTAATGCAGCATTATTTCTATCAATGATCAATGTATCTCAACGGTTGAATGCTATTATCAATGCATACCAACGATTCCAAGTAGATTATGATTTATAAGATTTTGTTAAAAAGTTGATTGTTTTCTGAAGATACAACAATTGCTTTTTGTGAAATGGCGAAAAATTGGAGATGAACGCGTACAACATCTTGCTAAAGCACTATTCAACAATATAGTGATGAATAATTTGCTAACTTGTTGATATTAAACTGACTATAATATTTTCTTCTTTCGTAGACAATCACACGAGTTGACCTTGAAAAAAATCGTATTACTGATATAGGTGCCAAATATCTTGGGCAAACATTACAATTTAATAAAGTAACTCTAAATATATATATTAGTTGTGTGAACTAAAATTCAACATTCTCATTGCCTACAGACACTTACAGTGCTCATTCTAAGTTCAAATCGCATTGCAAATAAAGGTATTCAATATCTATCACAAGCATTGTACCAAAACACAGTAATCAACATCGAAATGATTCTATATTCATATTGCTAAATTTGTATAGACTCTTATACAACTTGATCTTTCGAAGAATTTGATTTCATCAGAAGGTTGTCAATATATTGGCGAAGCATTGAAACACAATCGAGTAACAATTGGATTATTTATTATCCTAGTTCAATTTTTCATCATACAATAGACACTTGAAAAACTCAACCTCGCAAATAATTTAATCGGTAGTGAAAGCTCTCAATATATCAATGGCACATTGCCACAGACCACAGTAATTCATCAATTGTTTCTCATGCAATGCAAGTTATTTTGTTTTCGTTTTTATTTTTGAAAGATACGTAAAAAACTGAATAAGTTATACGGCATCATTCATGATAAAAATATTCAAGATTTATGTACAGCACTATTGAATCAAACAGTAATATTTACACTATGTATTCATTTTTGTCATTTTTCGTTTTCAATAGACACTCTCCGAAGGTAATTTTCAATGTAACGATATGAAAGAAGATGACGGTGTTGATTGTCTCAACGAAGCATTACAATACAATTCAGTGATAACGAATCAATTTGGTTTCTTATTGGCCTAAACTCAACTTTCGTGTTTTTATAGACACTTGTATCTCTCGATCTTTCATACAATCTAATTGGTTCTAAAGATTGTTCATATCTCAGCAAAGGATTAAAACACAATTCAGTACTATCGAAACTCATTTCTGTATTTCAAACATGTTCAATTTTCTTTCTGTCTCTAGACTCTTCAAACATTTAATTTAAAACATAATCTAATCAACAGCGATGGCATTCAGTATCTAAGTGAAGCATTACAACACAATACAGTAAATACATCTAATTCATTTTCTTAAATCGACTCTAATTCATCATTTCCGAATAGACAATTACAGAGCTCAATCTTTCATTGAACGATATCGACGTCGCACGTCTTCATTATCTTGGTGAAATATCTCGACGAATTTTGTTTTGAAGCTAATTAGTTTTTTGAAATAAAAAAAAAGACTATATACGATGATGTTGATAGATGTCGTCGATAATCGATGTTAAATTAACGATTGGTTCTATTCATTTCAGCTGTCCACCAGTCATGCATTGATTAAAATATGTATAAGGAAAAGAAAATAGAAAAAAAAAGAATACATGAAACTTAATTGAGTTTAGTTTAGTCTTCTTTTTGTTTGTCTCAAATTTGACAATGACGTATTTGAATCGAAAACTTTTAGATGTCAGTAATAAGAAAACGATGAGTTCAGGACAACCGGAATTTCTTTTCTTCGATACGATTATTCATGATGGAGAAATTGAACAGGTAGAATAAATAGAGAAATCAATCAAATTTCCATTTTGACATGTTCGTTGTAACTTTCAGGTTCTTCGAGTAGATGAAATTAAATTCGATCAACCCGTATATATCGATGAGATTCGTATTTTACCAGCTGGTTACAATGTCAATAGTTCCGAAAGATCGTCATTACGTGTTGGGTAAATTGACAAAAATGAGCTTTGTTTTTATTCGAATTCGGTCTTTTGAAGAGCAACTAAACCAATGCCATGTGAATTGGAATTCTTTGGTAGAAATTTAAATACACGATCGATACGTGATCGAGTGAGATATCGACGATTAGGAAAGTAAGATAACTTATCATAGTTTCATACATTCGTATATTTTATTCGTCAAATAGAAAAGTTTTTCATGATGAAAGTGATATGGCTTATTGTCTACGCGTATCCGTAAGTCAAAGAAATCATTTTTTTCAAGTTTTAATTTTTATATATTCGGTATAGATTCCAACAGATTCAATGATTATCAAAGGAAAATATGAAGTATTAACAGTCGCGATTGTCGGCGTATTAGCTCGTCCGAAATCTCCGGTAAACACGACGATCCTCTTTCAAATCTCATAAGAAAACTTCATTGAAAATATTTTCAGCAACCTCGACACGATCCTCCGAGCAACAATAAACAAATAGTTGAATTTCTCCAGTCAGCTGTTCCATCCCAACGTGCACATCCAATGGACACGTTATCCTTAGCAATAGTTCCACCTCAAGGTCAACAACAACATGCACATGGCTCATCAATGATAGATAATACACTATCTTCCGATGGAGTCTGGGTCGCTCCGCCGGAACAACAAATTCGACAGCAACCTCAGCCTACACCGAGCTTTTCACATTTACAACCACAACGACCTCGTCAAAACGGTGCGAAAACATGCTTTGTCTCTCTCTCTTTCTATTCAATTCTCCTTTGATTTAGATGAACATATGCATGACTACAATCCTGCAGCTCGTTCTGATGAACAACAAATTCGATTACAACAGCCTCCACCAATGTTCAATTCTCGTCAACCACAACGCACTAACTTTTCTCCATCGTAAGTCAATCGAAGTTTCATTCAAGCAAAAAAGAAACAATAAGAATCTCTCGTTCAGTAACTATCCTCACAACGAAGAACTCGATGATAAAACAGCTCGAATTCCATCGTATCATCCACCTGATGATCCATCATTTGCTCATCCATCGTCAATGAATGACGTTTCTCGACGTTCTCAAGAAAACACTTTTCAACAACAAACATCGACCGTATGTGCCGCCTTTCATCACAAACCTTTGTTTTTTTTTCTAAATTTCTACAAATAGGACGCAGATTCATATATGTCAGATGAAAACACATCGGAAAGTGAGACATCAAGTGTGCACGGTTTATCATTCACTGAAGATGAATATCAAGCATTAAAAGTAGAAAGAAAAACATTTCATTGGTTTTCTATTGAATTTCTTCTGTTTAGCGTGAGGCTTTGTGTAATATACGTAGTGCAACACGTTTTACTACTCTGAAAGTAAAGAAAAAAAATGGTTCTTTTGCAAAAATAAATAATAATAATTTAGACATTTCACTCGCCGATAAAAACTCCCTTTGAAATCGAACGTGAAAAAGCGCATCATAATGCATATCGTCAAGCAAACGAAGAATTGACTCTTCATTTTCGAAAGATTCTTTCTCGTACTTCTATTGATCATTGTGATCTATCGTAATTACAAAAATTCACATTTCTATTCAACTAACCGATTATCATTTTGTGTTTGTTTTTACAGACTTCTCGAATCGTTAGAAACAATCTGTACAACTCTTCCAATAGCATTAGCATGTCTAGATTCTAATGAAGATTTAGGTACTAAGCTGAAATATTCATTGATTTGTTTAATATATTTCGATTTTTTAGCATCAGCAATCGAACGTCTAAGTGATTGGACATTAAATCTATTGAATATTGATTATATTCTCGACAAACAATTTGTTGATATCAACGAAACATTATTAAAAATTCGATTGATTAAATGTGGAATTCGTCTTTGCGGACATTTGAGTTTATTAAACGAAGATTTGTCGAATAATTGGATTGTTTGTTGATGAAATTTCTTTTCGTATTTTAAAATTTTCTCTTGTTGCTCTAGAAAAACGATGTTCAATCAAAATTATTAAATCTCTTTGACGATTCTCTGATTTCACCATCAGTCAAATATTTAATCATAAAAACTCTTGATCAAACCATCTTTTTCAAGACTGGTTTACTTTGGTTTACCGGTCAACATTCTGAACTCCCCAAAGAAAATTTCATTTCACCTTATTTTCGTTTAATAAAAAAACTACAAACAAATAGTGAAGTCAAACATTCAGCAGCGTTGATCAATCGTTTAATACGAAAGATTCATTTCAATGAAGAACTTTCCGCTTTTCAAAATCAAATGAAACTTCTCTCGAATAAAGATTCGTCTTGTTTAACAAGCGAACAAACTGCAATCTTGGATAAACTTTATCTTTCTCTTTCGACAATTCGTGATGTTCTAATTAATAATTCGGATTTATTATCACAAGAGAAATCCTCTCGTCTCAGTCCATTTCAATCGATATTGCCAATTGTATTTTCGAAACAATCAAACGAAGAAAATTCCTGGCCGATCATTCTTCGATTCATGATCGATAATGATTTCTTTCAATCATTGACTGTTCTCATACATTTATCGATATTAAATCAAAAATATGAATTATTCTATTTAATCGAAGATATTTTTCGAGAAATGCTCAATTCATTGGATGTTTTAATCTATCTTTTTAATCAAACAACGATACACAATCATCTTTTCAAAGCTTTTTATTTCGCTAAAACGAAATTCGATAGTGGAAATCACGATCCAATCGGTTCGCAATTGATGTGTGCATTTCAAACATTAAATTCTCTTGATGAATTGAAATTGTTAAGTTTAAACAAGAGTTTAGAAATCGATCATCATCATCTATTAGAAGTTCTTCATTGTCTATTATCATTGATTTTATTTCATCATTACATAAGAAAAATTTCGAATAAACGTCGAATTATCGTTCAAGTTCTTTCAATGGACAAGAACTTTTCAATTCTACTGTATTTTTTCGAAAATCATGGTTTGTTTTGAAGAGTTTTCTTTTTTTTTCTCTCTTGACAATCTGATTTTATCTTTGATTAGATGATGAAACATTGAAAAATAGTATTCAAATGAAATATTTATCGAAGATTCTCTATGAAATATTCGTCATATCGGACTCGATTCTTCTGTTGGAAAGATATGGCGTTCGATTGTACGAACTTTGTGAAAAATGTAGGAAAATTGATTTATTGTTGAGAGAGAGAGGAGAAAATTTGAATTTTTAGTTTCAACTCAACGATTTGTTCGATTGAAATCTTGGTTTTCACCGTTATTGAAATTGAAATCGTTCGAGCCAACGGATGAAACAGCTGAAATTCTCATGAAAGAATTCGAAATTCAATTCAATGAATCGATGAATTCCGGTGAATTTTCGCCGAGTTTAGTGACTATTCTACGTTTAATTCAACATTTTTCGATTTCACCGGAAAATCAATACACTCTCGGTGCTCAAATTCAACTCAAATACGATTATTTACTTCTGAAATTTTATCATCAAGGAATTTATTCTCTTTTAATCACTTTACTTCAGGTAAATTTCTGTTTTTATTGTTTATTTACGTATTTTTTAAATCTTCTTTCGACAATAGAAATGTGCAGATGCATTATTACGTCCATGGCAAATCGGTTTAACCATTAACTATCACAATCGGTTGATTCTCTACGGAATAATTCAATCGAGTTTAATTCTCTTCAAAACACTTCTACAAAAGTTAATTCTCGATCGAAAGACAAAAGTTCGAGATGAATTTCGTTTTTATTTTCATCGAATGATTTGTTTTTGTTCACTTTAGCTCGTTGATTTAACACCGATCAATGCATTATTCTCGATTTATACGGTAACACTTTGCGCATCGCCATCAACTGATGTGACTGATGTCGAAATCATTCGAACGAACATCATCGATTCGTTCCTCGCGTATTCATGGTTGAATCAAACAGATAATCAACCGAGTAAAATAAAAAGCAAATAAACATTTGAAAGCATTATTTATCTTTTCTTTTGTTCAAAATCAGTTCACGTTGAAAACTGTCCATGGACTAAAGTGATTCAAGAGATTCTTCGTTTAATTCAACTGTATCCATATTCAATTCCATGTGGTCTTTGTCTTTTAACCGAACTTCTGCCAATTCCACTTCCACATACTGTTCGACAAGTAAAATCGCCGCTCGATTTTCTTCGTTACCATCGATTCGTTTCGTTTCGTTTCGTTTTTTCTTTATTATTTAGTCTCTATCCGAACAGGAGATTCAAGTGATCAAAGATGATTTTCATCGATATTACACCGTCATGTATTTCATTGCTACACATGATTCGAATCATCAGTTCGAAAAATTACTTCAATCACTTGTTCACACATCGAATACGATTGTACAAGAGATTCTTCGTCGATTTTTCGTCCAACTAATCGATCTCGGACCGAAACTAGCGAAGTATCTTCTCAAATTGCTAATGGATGAATTAGTTTCTTCTTGGAAACTCGATCAAAACGAAATATCGAAGAATTTGAAATCGTCAAACAATGACTTCGGTCGTTTAGTCGCATTTCTCGCCTCGTTAATCGCCACTCGATCTGGCAAATGTGCTGTTCTCTCGATATTAAATTCATCGGATGACAAATATTCGAAATTATTCAAAGATATGTTCGAATTGATTCATTTACGTGCTGAATCGAACGAAACATGTCTTTGTCAAGAAGCAATCATGTTGATTATTCAAAATCTTTGCGATGGAAATCAATGTCTATCGAAATCCTCGGAGAATAATCTCGAAAATCTTGCAAATGCGCTGCCCAATGACGAGATGCTCTCGTTGATTCTCACGAATCTATGTCGTTTCCTTTCGAAAACGAAAAATCAGCAAACTTGGACGCAAACAACCATGGCGATACGAACGATGATTTCACTGACCGAACATGATTACGGTTTGCAGAAGATTCAAACGTAAATTTCATTGAATTGATTTTTATTGAAAATAAAACTTAAAAATGCTTTTTTTTAAAGAGCTTTGACGGAAAACAAAGATGTTTTCTGTACGTTAATCGCAGATTTTGACCTGCGATTCGACAAGGAACAACCGGATTATCTCGAAGCTGTTTCAGCTTTGATGATACTCTTTCAACGAATGATTCTCACGGATTCCATATCCGATTCATCGTAAGATTGCAGATTGCTTTTCCTTTGCCTTCAATCGTCGTACTCGTTCTAGTTTCACTCGAACTCGAACGTTTTCCATTACATTCTTTCGTGAATTGCTCGATATTTCGTCAACAAACGAAAGTCAATTAGAAAAATTCGTCGATCTCATCAACGCAGTTGTTACTGACGTAAAAAAAACGTTCCTTATCAAAACAAAAACTGAATTGATTCGTTTGTTTTGCTTTTTTTTTCGGTTAGGATTCATCCGGTGCACATGAAAACGATGTTAAACAAGCATCGAATCTATCTGCTGACAATTTAGAACAACATGAAGATCTTCAAACGTTGCAGAAGATTTTCGAACGCGCAAGTAATCTCATACAAATCTTAAAAAGTGACACTATCGATGAGAAATCTCAATTGAATCGACTTGATCTACCGAAATCACAATCGATTGAATATCAATTCGAACATCGATTGATTTACACGATTGTTTCGGATTATACGGATGATCGACGACGATCGAGTTTGTACTGGTTTGGCATTCCGCCGACATCGCTGATCGATGATGTCGATTATGTTCAAGACGAAACAACGAATCCAGATGAAATCAATGATAAAATCAAATGTGATTTAGAAGATTTTATTGGCAAATATTGTGGAACATTTAACTTTTTCGATGAGTATCAAAAGGAAATCATCGAAAAAATTAATAAAAAACGAAAGTAAAAGGAAAAAAGCAAAAAAATCAAAAGAAAAACTTATTTTTATTTCGAGTAGATCGTCATCGAAGAAACGTACAGTTTCTGTTGAACCAACATCAAATATCGACACGTCGATCATAACAACGAGTGTATCCAAAGGTCGAACACCGTGGAGTGCACCTATGCGTGGCAACAATCGCCGAAATGTCCGGCCAGGCGGCAATCCCAATCCACCGAATCCTCCGAATGTCAATCTTCAACGACGCATCGATCATTTTCGTAATCGACCGTTGAACACCAGTCGGCCACCATCGATGCACGTCGATGAATTCGAAAAGCAATTCAATAATGAAAATTCCAATGTAAATAATTCATCAACAAGCAACAATAATAATGATAATAACACGAACAATGCCAATAGTGATAATGATTTATTAGCAAATATTCAATCGAATACGGATGGACCGAGTGAACGAGTATGAGAAGATGTTTAGTTTCGACGCAACAAAGATACATTTTTCTAGGATCATTGGCCACGACGTGGAGGACCACCGCCACCACATTTTCGATCGAGTTTAGCATCGAATTATCGACATTCATTTGCAGCAAATAATATTGGCTATCCTCTTGGAGGATTCGGTTTACGCGAGCGATTACCATATGGTTATCCACCATCACGTTATCCGTATGTTTTAAACGTTAATTTTCTGTTTTTTTTTAAATCTCTTCGGTTATTTAGACCTTATGAAATGGATTATCCTCCATCGTATTTTTCTGTTGATGAACTGCCAGATGATCATCCCTATGACTATTATCCTATGGGTTTACCATTCGATCCAAGCCGGTAGGAGATTTTGTTTTTGATAAACCAAAAAAACAATGTTCTTATCAATTTTCGTATATTTAGATATCGAGGTCATTTTGGTCGTTATGATCCAGGCGGTTTTCATTGATTTCGACAAGCAACAATTCTCTCTAGTCGTTTGTTTGTTTTATAAATAGCAAGAAAAACAAAAACCATCACAATTATTTATCACATTAAATAAAATCTGTGCCTATTGTCGAAACTTTTTGTCAGAACATTTCGTGTTTCTTCTCTTGTTGTTTTTGTTTTTCTCTTGTGATCGATATACAAAATAGATTATTTAATTGAAAGATTCTCATAGAATCAAATGATCGATCAAAAACTGCACCTCTAATACCGTATCAAATATCAGGACACTCAGAAGGCTATATAAACGATTTACGTCCAAATACCGAAAATATATTTTTCTTAAAATAATGAAAATCATCGTTATCTTTGCATTAGCCTTCATTGCTTGTACTCAAGCAGTCCCTATTTCGAAACGTTCGACATTCGAAGAAGGCTTTCAATGTCTTATACGTGTTGGTTACAACGCCTGTGCCCAAGGAAAAACTGATGCAGATACGGCTGCTGCTGCTGCAAAAGAAAGTTATCCAGCTAATACATTATCTGACGGTACGGGTGATGCGTTTCGTCATTGTTATTGGAATGCTTTGATGACAATGCATATTAGTCGTGATGCAGCGAAGAAAATAGCCGATCTTCATGAGGAAATGAATACAGTTGGAACTGAAAGTCAACGTCAAATGGACTTAAAAAATAATGAAATCGGACGAGAAGTCGGAAGTCAATCGACAATAGACGATGAAGCTCGTCAAAAATGTCAAGAACATGTTGAAACTGGTTATTTACAATTGAAACCATAGATCAGACACAACGAAATCAAAGTTTCAATTGATTGTCATTTTAAATATTATTATTCAAATAAAAAAAAATGTGAAAAATCTTGTTTGTCTGCTTGTTTTTTCTTCCATGAATAAAAATAAAATGAAATTTATACAATCAAACGCGAAAAAAAAGTTTATTTTGCATTCGAACGCCGACGGTCAAGTAATCGACGACCGACAATCGTTGATGGTACGGTCCAATCTTGCTGAAATTCCATATTTATTCTTCGTACTGGTTCTCTTAACAACGGAGGTGATAACAGTTGAGAATCTCGTCGTGGTTGTTGTCGATTAACTAAACTATGAGCATTGATTTCCAGTGGAGGTTGAAAATCGTTTGTTGTCGGAGCAATTAAAGGTCGAAGTGGAGCACGCATATGAAGACGTCGAAAACGTTGATTTAGATCTGCATTTGTTTGAACATTCGATGAACGAATTTGATAGGGAGTTACGGATAAACCCATGTCCACAGAAAGTAAAGAGGAAGAATTCGATGTTGATGGAGGTTTTGTCGATGTTTGTCGATTTCCAACAGGTGCAGAACTAAATATCATTGATTTATTTTTCTATTTCATCGATAAATCGATCTTACCGTTTAGCTTCTCTTTGTTCACTTTCCATTTCTTGACTCCAAACAAGTTGTCCATCAACCGGACATGTTGGATGACTGTGTAAAAGCCAACCATCTAAATCAATACGGATTCAAACACTCGAAATCTTAGTCAATCTTATTACCAATGCAATCAATATGAAATTTATGTCGACAAGGTAAACGTCTGACACGTTCACCTATTTGATACGATCTCAAACACAAACGACACTGTTCACCAGGTTGTAACAAACGACTTCGTTCATGTACACGTTCTGTTGGCAGAGATTTAACAATATTCTCTGGTATACCCATGACTGCAGCATTTTGTGCATTTTCAAGTTGAAGTAAAATATCATAATCGTTCTCTGTAATATCTCGATTGACTAAAATTTGATGTAGTGCATTCGGTAATGCTGTTAAATGATCTCGAGTTGCTACTTTCCATCGTTGAAATGATTTCTGAAAACGAGAGATTACAATTCAAGTGAACGATCCAAATGAAAATGTCTCTCACTTCTCGATAGTCAAAACTATGTTCACTATGAACATTCGAATTGAAACATGTTTGACAAAGAAAATAATCATGACATGTTGTACATCGATAGCATTTATCAGCTATAGGACATGCACGACAACGATGACAAGTGTAACCAAGATGAATCGATGATTTTTCTGCTTGTTGTGCGCCGCTTGTTCTTTTTTTTTTAGAAAGAAAACGAAATATTAATTTCAATTGATTTTTTGACAATGTACCGAAATTCTTGTTTGAGTTGTTCGGGTGTGCCGAATGTTTCTCGACACAACGGACATTTGACTGTTTTTTCACCGGTTGATACCTGATGATCAAGCCAAACTTTCATACATTTTATATGTACATTATTTCCACAACCATGTCTACACACTCTCAACAATTTTAAGATAAGAAAAAAAAACGATTAGTTTATCAAACCGGCAGTAAGTTATCGGTAATTTTTTCACTAAAAATTCTTCTTGACATATTGGACAAACATCCGATTCACTAATTGGTCGTTGCTCGACCTCACTATCACCTTCATCATCATCATTATTCTAAACATATGAACAAAATAAGTATTCATATCAGTTCATTTTCCGTTAAAGATACGTTTTCTTTACACAATCTCAAATATCCAATGTTGATATTTGAGAACGAGAAAGAAGGATAACATTCGTCAACAATTTATATTTTCTATGGACAATATTTACTGTTATTCTTTGTTAAGTGAGTTCAGCTACTACTACTACTACTACTACGACTGATAAGTAATCAAATAATTGCATTACACACATCTAATATTCTTTTTCTACTTCAAGAACAAAGATATTCAATGTACTCATATATAATAATCAAACTAATCAAGAAAGCAAAATCGATCAATCAGATCTACCTTTGATTTATTATTATGATTGCTTTTATTTCGTTCATCATCTTCTCGTATTAATCCACGTAGAAGTTCATTGATTTCTCGTTCGACCAGACCTTTCTGCCAAACCACTGAATAATATTAACGATTCAACAACAAGATCTTTCTTTTCGATGATCAAAAAACGGAAGCTTTTACTTGAATTTGTTCTGGGTACACGGAATCTTTTCAATAAAAGCCAACAGAGATGTTTACATAGATCACGATCTCGTTGAAATGCATTGCAAGTACATTGATGTTGATCACCAAGAAATACCTTTTAACCATCAAGTGTCGCAATGATTCTCTGTTTAAAGACAATATTTTACTTTGTATGTTCGTTCGTCTTCTTCTTTGAGAACGAAAGCTGTTGGACCTGTTTGTCTTAGAATGAAAAATGTTGAATTCAAAGCTTCGTCTTGAGCATGAAGACATTTCTCTGGACATTCGAGACGATATGGAACAGTTCGTGACATAATATCGTTAGTACAAAAAAAATCAATTTGATAAGTTCAATTTACTATTTGAAACTGTTTTTAAAAAAACGCCATTTTTCTGTTACATTTATTTGAGTTGTTTCGCAAAACCTCTGTTTCGCGCAAAAAATAATAACTCAAATAAAGAATTTAAATGGTTCATATATTTGCCCAATCGTTGACATTGATGAATCATTCATCGATCGAATCTGTTCAAACATGAAACAAATAAATCACCCTCAATAATACCACTCCGTTTGTATGCTATTGTTCTTAGTGGCTTAACGGAATAACAAAACACCAAGGATTCTTTCTTTCGAAGAAAAATAAATCGTCCATCACTCCTAAGTACATATTTTTCCGTCTGTTTTTTTTTGTCAATAATATAATTAGTTTATTATTTAATTAGCATTTGTTAACTGCTTTTTTTTGTAGTAATCAATTGGAATCAGATATTTCTTTTCGAAGTTAACTGTCATTTATAATAGCTGTTAATCTCCGAAGGAAAACGCACATTTTTCTTCTTTTCTCCGGTCTTTTGAATAAAAAAAACATTTCTCATAGTGTTATTTCTTTTCATATTTCATGCGCTAATTCAATAAACCTCTCTATGCTCTTCATAGTTGTCGGCGCGCATCGTCTCTTTACTCTAGAAAAAGATAAGTCAATCAATTGACTTAGGGTTGTTCTTTTTTTTTTCGTTGTTTAGAGTTTATTTTCTATTCCATCGCATCTTCTTCTTCTTCTTTTAGTCTTTCAGGTTGACAATTCGATTCCTATCGAACGAATCATCTGGAAAATATTGAATTCTATTCATTTGTAAAGATCATGAACGACTGCATACACATTGAATACGCACATCCTTCATTTTTCTTGCCAATTTGTCAAAAAAAAATATATATGTAGTTTTTGTTCTTCTACTGCTCCTTTCGATCGCTCATTTTTTTTTCTTCTTTTTTCTTATGTGGTTCTTTAGTCATTGCGCCAAAGTAAAGAAGATGGAGAGAAAAAGAAAAGGAAAAAGAATATTTCGGAGAACAGCGATTCTCGTCGTCAGTCTCATGAATGTGTTCTCATTATCATTATTGTATTATTTTTTTTCTAACTCATGCGTTTTTTTTTCTTCTCTTTTCTCTTTGTGTTTCTTTTTGATCTCGCTTTTTTTTTCTTCACTCTATTCTGCTTGTGTATAGCCTTGTTGTTGTCATCAGTCTTCTTTTTTTTTTTCTCTCTCTCTCTCTCTCTCTCACTCGTTCTTTCTACGACTCGTATATACACGCGCTCACGTCAGCTAGAGAGAATAGTAACGCTGTCGTTTTTCACTGTCCCTCGTTTAACGAACGAGTATTTTGCTCGTTTATTGGTTCACTGAGATCTTTGTGTAAAAGGAAATCTGACGACTAGAATATAACAAGTAACAAAAATCGAGGTATAACATATTTTAATGACTACTATTCAATCATAAAGTGAGAAGAGATACTTATGAATGATGTTGAAATCATGTTTATTGATTATTACAAACATTTAAAAAGAATAATTTCTCTCCATTTCGTTTGAAAAAAAAGAGGAAAGTGCACGAGAAAAAACAGGATAAGAAGCTTTTCTTCTTTCTTGTTCCGCATTTATCCACTCATACAAATCAAACTTGTAGTAAGTTTTCTTTGTATAATAGACGAATCGAAATGTTTTCTTTTTCTCTATTAAATACACTTAATCATATTTCTTCTTGTCATTTTTAGACAAAACAAAAATCTGTAAATGGCATCATCTTCCTCTTCATTGTCCTCCTCGTCTGCTACACCTAAACTAATCATTCCTGAAGACAAAGCCTCTAGTAATGCAAACGATTCTTCTTCATCGTCAGTCGATGCATCGACATCGACTGCTGGCGTCGTTATTCCACCAACAAGCGGAACAGCAACAAAAAAACTAACAAAAATTCTTTCAACACAATCAAGCTTTGATCGCCATCATCCGACACATCCCGTAGCGAAACGTTTTTCTATCGATGCTGATCCGTCATCAATCATTTTGAATACACCAGTTACTGATCTTTCGAATAACCCATTACAACAACCCTCAACACCGGATGCTGACGAATCTTTATCGGCTCATACATTTTCAAATATTGGCATTGGCAAAGATCCATCGCCTGCTCGCTCACCTTCGTTAAAACAAAGTGATAGCTTCTTAGAAATTCCCTATGAAAAAGGCGAAATCGTCGATTTGATCAAATTAGCGGACGATCCAAATGCAGCAGCACATATTACTCATGACGGACATGAAGTATTACTTGAACATGGAGCTGTTTCCCAGTGAGCTGTGCAAATATTACTTTCTTCTTTCTACTGATGTTGCATGTTGTATTCGTTCGTTGTCGGTCTTTTTCTATTTAAATATATATATATACCTGTATGTGTGTGTGTGCAAAGGAATAAACAATGTTGTGGTCTCATTATGACGTACGTCACACAATTAGTATTCAATAACAACGTCTTTTATCGTTAGAAATTATAATATAAAAAAAAAAAGAATTGAGTTCTTTTCACACTTCTTTCTTTTCATCTGGAAATTATTAAAAAGGATAAAAATATTGACATTTTATAGTCTGTTGTAATATAGCTCTGATTACAAAACAACATCATATGATTATTCATGCAGAAAACAAAATGTCGCGAAATGAAAAAGACAGAATTAAAGTAACATATTCTATTATTCTTTACTGATAGTATCAAATCACAAGGAAAATACTTCTCGGCCTACTCGCAACGCTTTCATTTCCGATCATCTTCTTTCAGAAAACATCCATTTCATCTATATATATATATTTTTTTTCTTTTTCTTTTTGCTATTTCTAGGACACTCAATTGATGCTTCAATAACCCAAAGAAAACTCACTAGTACTTCATTTATACTCTTAGATAAATTGAACAGAAATTAGTTTTAGTCTGCACGCCTTTTAGTATAAACAAATACTCAATTATTAGACAATGCAAAAAACTTTTGACAAATTTCGTACAATAATATGATCTATCCGCTTTTGTATATTCTTTACATTGTTTTCCTATGTCTGTAAAAATATTTGATTAATTCGAGACAGTACGAGCATCATGCAGTACATTCCCAGATTTATTTATTTCGGTTCTAATCTATTTTCAGATATAAACAACTTCTTTTTGTCGCACATTTATTGAGTTTCTGTCTATCGTATGACGTCAATATATTCGAAAGATAAGATTATTGTTTAATCAAAGATATTCTTTTGAAATCAATCTTATATTAATCTTAACCAGACCAGTGTATCGTCTGTCCAGCTGAAATTGTTACACTACCAGGATATTTGACGTCATTCACTGATAATTCATTCAAAGATAAACTGCCAAGTGATAACGTTAATGAATATGACGTTTGACCGTTAGCAAGTTGAGTACCGCTGATTGATCCAAGTGTTTTTGGTATTAGAACCGGTAGTACAAATGGTGTTGGTATTTTTGGTGAAAACGATAATACACCTTTTGGAAGATTAGTATATTGACCAGATAGAGCGAATGGTAAATGCCATAGAACCATATGAAAACCATAATGAGATGTTACCCATGGTTTACCACCGATACCATATCCATCACCACCGTATATACCATGTGTATTCCATTGATCATGTAGAGTTTCTCGAACATGATTCAAACTTTTTTCTGATTGAGATAATGCATCTTTAGCATCTATACCGAACCATAATTTTAAAACAGACCAATCTTGCGATCCACCCATCCATATACAATTGTCTTGAGGATTTGTTAATGGTTCTCGTCCAGTCAACATTCTTAATCCATACGGCGTATCAGCTAATCTAACTTCACTATCTAAATGTTTTTGCATCGCTGAAATATTATATAATGGACCTAATCCATAAGTAAATGCTAATACTTGACCATACAAAGCATCGGCAAAAATTGCTTGTTCACCTTGACCACCTGTGTATGCTAAGAAATAACCCGTTTCGTCAATATCACTATACCATAATATTTCATTGATTTGACTAACTGCTCTTCCATATGGTTCATAACATAGATTATAAGTAGTTGAATCATTCATCACCAGTGCTAGTTCTGCACATGCTCGTAATACAGCTAAATGTAAGAATGAATTGAATGTGGTGGTTGGATATTGAATCAAATTCGGTATATCATAAGTACAATCTAGATGTTCAGGTAGACCAAATGATGATGAAACACTGAGTTGCCATTTGATACCAGCAACAACATGTGGATACATATCCTTGACAAAAGCTAAATCATTTGTCCATCGATATAATTCTAAAGTTTCTATTATAAATATACTAGTAACATCACCCATTCGTCGTCCACCATGTTGATCATATGGAACTGTACCGCCAAGACATCCGACTGCTAATGTTTCTTGTATCATTCCATCGGCTTGTTGATATTTCGCCCAAGAATACATTTTATTTTTTTCTGTTTCAGGAAAATAGAGCATATAAGGTAAATGTCGTTGATGATCATTATGAACACTGTCAACATCATTGCAATCATTTGCTTCCCATTGTCGCCAATCACCATTCGTAAAATACATAGCACTTCGTACATGCGAAACACTATTGATCAACGTGTCTTGGAGATATTCTGGTATGCTAGAATTAATATAAAGATCATGTACATTTTTAATATCTTTAATGATTATATTGAGTTGAGAATCATCTTTATCAACACCCAAAGATTGACCAACACTTAAGACGTCCTTAAATAATAATGAATAATAATTGTCCAGTGGTAAATCTAACCAATTATGATGTGGAAAATACCAAGCAAATAAGATCGATAATGTCTTCTTCTCACCTGGTTGTAATATTGTTGTGACGGATACAGCGCCATGTACAGCAGATGTACTCACTTGTGTTTGACCCCAAGCGCCATTCAATGAGAAGTTACCTAAGATGTTATTGATGTCGTTATCAACAACGGCAGACATTGTTTTATCGGATGAAAGAAACGGCCAAAGAGCATATTGACCATTGGCAGGCATATTACCTGTACGATCAACAACTAATGGACCATTTTGACCATATGTCCATTTTCCACGAACGCCACTTGCAGTTCCGCTTACATAAACATTATTGCCTACATCACTGTATAGAAAACATGCATAACCATTTTGTGTTGGTTTCCATGTCCATGAAGCACATTGTGCATTTCGATCGCAAGCTGCTACACAATCGGCATATTCAGTACTTGGGACTTGTTGTATCACATTATTTGATAAACGAATATGATCAACTTGTGCAGATAACGGTGCGTTGAACATGAAATTAACTTCCAGTGGATAACTTTTCGAATTTTCTACATTTAATGAATAAATGATTGCTGGTGTCATCGATCGATTCAAATCACCTGCTTTGAATACAGAATATGCATACAGTTGAACATTGGCAGTAAGTGAACTATCAATAAGTTCAAGTTTACTCACAGGATATGCACCTTGATATTTAATTGCATCAACACCTTTAAAATTATGATTGGGTTGTGTTCGTATAAGTCGTGCGTGAGTTTCATTTGTTTGAATATTTTTAAATCTGAATGCTAAGAGCGCATCATCAACAACACCGTATTTCGCAGCACCAGCAGGTGATTGACTTTCAACTGTCCAATCATGAAAGGTTCCATCTGCTCGTAATTCGATCGAACCAGTTGTAACACCACCGATAGGTACAGCTGATCGTAGACCACTTGGTGGATGATCATATGGATCAGCACGATCCATTGTAGCGGAAAGAATATTTGGATTGGCAACTGAATTTGGAACATAGAGTTTCAAATAGCAACACGGTTGTCCTTTTCGACAACCGTTAAAATCTATTCCTGCTACCGCAGCATATGACCACGCATTGCATGATAAATATTGACAACATAATTGAACACAATGAGTTGGATCTGCTGATGGTGGTATGATGGATAAGAAATCAGCACCAGGTAAATCAGTTCCTGACATTGTTGGATTTGCATTACATTTGGCTGGTTTATTTGGATTAGTTTGATATAGGTATGGTCGGACGACTTCTTCTGCCCATGTAAAACGCTCGCGTGTAACATTTTCAGGTTCAGTATACATCGTATATTCATATTGAAATTTATAAATATCCGAACTTGATACTACACCTTCGTTTAAGAATGTGAGTGAATTTAATGTGTCATACAGTGTTTGACTGTAGACTATTGATAGAAGGATACAAGTAAAAAAACTTGTATGAAAGACAAACATATCGAACGTTTAAAAATGTGGTGTGTTTTGACGAAAACGCAAAAAAAATCTTTCTTTTTATTAGAGAATCTTATCTATACTTTTTCTTCTTTGTTTCAACCAAAAAAAACTTATCAAGAAATGTTATATTTATTTACAAGCCCTCAAACCCACCTTCTCGAGATGCCTAATTTTTTTTCTATTTCGAGGTTTTTTTTATTAAAATCATTGAAAAAAATTCATATTCAGTAAAAGAATCAGCCAAGCCATTGTACTGATTGACCAGCTAGAATGCTAACATTACCAGGATATTGCACGCCATTCACTGATAATTCATTCAAAGATAAACTGCCAAGTGATAATGTTAATGTGTAAGCTATTTTACCACTTTCTTGTGGTACACCACTCACGGATCCAAGTATTTTCGGTAAAAGAACTGGTAACGAAAATGGAGCACGAATTTTCGGTGCGAATAATAATACGCCCTTCGACAAATCTGCATATTGACCAGAGAAAGCAAATGGTAAATGCCATAATACCATATGAAAACCATAATGTGCAGTAATCCAAGGCTTGCCACCTACACCATATCCATCACCACCATACAAACCATGTGTATTCCATTGATCATGTAGAGTTTCTCGAACATGATTCAAACTTTTT
>ERZ778027.2883-NODE-2883-length-19202-cov-10.377239_pt1 | contig 19202 bp, 17 predicted proteins | sample MGYA00375757_ERZ778027 | MGnify/ENA primary metagenome ERZ778027 (study PRJEB29350, sample SAMN05389817) | bioreactor metagenome | isolation source: Ammonium sulfate bioreactor | place: South Africa: University of Cape Town | collected 2014-02-18 ...
ACTTCAAATTGGGTTTTGTAATGTATTCGGACGTAATACTGATTAGTATCAATTACAAAAACATAAATGCGTCCCATATCCGCGGATGTACGCCATTTTTTTTGTGAAAATTAATTTAAAAAAAACATAATTTTAATTATTTCGTTCAATAGCTAGTCAAAAGACTTTTCTTAGCATATTAGCGAACTATCGATCTATCTTAACTTTTAAAACTAATGGGCGTTATGTTTGAAAGGTCCAAGACGTTTTAATACTCTGTAGAATAATGTCCTCTGGAAGGGACACCAGGTCGTAAAGGGTTATATTTATATATATATATGATTTAATTTTCAAAAAAAACCAACAAAAGTAAATACAAAAATTATTGATAAATCTTTAAAAATGCTTTAATTTCTGACTGACACGTTGGACATGATGATAAACCATGAGCACAGATGACACATGCCGATAGATGAGTACATGGAATAAATACTATAGATCGTTGATTTCTGGAACATACAATACATAAACTTGAAGATTGGTCAGTTGAATTTTCATCGGCCATATTGACTGCTAACTAAGAATATCTGAAACTCCAAATGATTTCATAACAAAGCGCCCTCAATCTATCAAGGGTCGAAGTCGATATAAAATGACGTCACGAGAACTTTTTTCTTTCTGTTCTCGAACATATTATGTTTGATGAGTAATCGCTTGAGATATTATTCATACATATTAGTATAAAAAATCAATGTATCTTTGCAAAGAGGAGAAAGAAGAACATTCAGGAAAGATTTTTATACTGTCATGTGCTTCAACAAATGAATCATAGCCACGTAGAATAATTTCATAAGCATTTGTAACGGTTGCGTTGGAATGATGAAATCTATTGTTATTACATAATGCTTGCGTGTCATTTCAGTCATCGAACATTTCTAACTAAACTAATTTGAATAATAAACATTAGTTTCTAGATTGAATATTATATTTATTGAGGATAAATATTGATTGAATAATTATATAGAAATGACTAGTAAGTATGATGAATCATCATAGACACGTGTTTCAATAAGAAAAAAAAATCGACGTTTTCTTTTACAGGTGAATATCGACAACGGTCATTCATTCAAAGACAAAGAGCTCTTATAGATTCAGACACATATAGAACAGCTCGTTCTCACACTTTCTCGTATTCGCCATATTCGTTTTCTTATCGTCGGCGATTATTCCATGCAGGTTTTTCATACTGCATTGTCAATCGTCGAGTTATTTGTATATGTTGTGGCTTGATTTGTGACAAATGGAATGAACAATCAGATGATCCGTGTGAAGTGCACGAAAGGTTAAAACCGAGGTGTCCGTTTGTTCAATCAATGTCTTGTTGTCATCCATGGCGATTCGAACAAATCATACCATCGGCACCAAAACATATCGATTACACAGATAAATCAAAACGTTTAGAATCATTTCCATTTGAACAATTTTCATTAAAATATCAACTTGCTCATGCTGGATTTTTTTGTGAAAATGATCAAACTAAATGCTTTTACTGTGATGGTTCATATGAATATTGTCAATTGAACAAACCACCTCTTGCCGAACACATTCGATTGTTTCCATTTTGCCCTTATGCTAGAAACTTATGTGGTGAAGATTTATTTCATAAAATTCAACAATCCATTGAACATGAACGTCACGCTATTGAAACTTTGCCTGACAAACCAGAGCCTATTCTGAATACGATCGATAGGTCTATGAGGGTATATTTACTTGGAAGTCATCAGTTCTCACAAAATATTGTCAGTAGATGTCAAGAAGAGCAGTGCAAACTACGATGTAAGATTATTTTCTTGGACTTTCTTTCAATGTATTAGATTATTGATTTAGATAAAAATTTTGACAGCAGCGTTGATCTGCTATGTGCTTGTCAAATTCTACAAAAACAAGAAGAATTAACTGTGTTAGGTCATTATGAAGTCGTCATTCCAAGTGTAGAATTACAGCACATTTATGAAAATCCAGCTCGTCTACCGATAATTAACTCTGCTGAAACCTATGAAGGTAAAAGTGAAATACTTTTACAAACAAATGATCTTATATTTTCAATCTATGCTAAGATCGATTACAATCATTTGATCAAACTATTGAAACTCATGCAGTCAGACAATCAGGTAGAAATAAACATTTATATGTAACGTTTTTCTACGTTTCTTTCGAAATCATAGAAAGTCATAGACAATTTATCGAAAATGAAAACGATGCAGTTAGACGAGAACGCTCGTTTCATAAAAAATCTGAAAATCGACCAACAAAGAACGATTTGTTCAAAGGTGGCTGGCTTAATTGTGATACTAATAATGGCACTACTCAATGCTTGTATTGCCATGTCCAATATTCTCAATGGAAGACAGGTGATAATCCTTTGGCTATTCATCAATCTTTAGCACCTTTGTGTCCATTCGTACTTTCATCAAATCCATTGACAACGAATGAAATACAAAAAATTCAATTAAAGGAATACTTTACAGATGAAGTTATTCAAAATGCTGCATCTCAGCCGTACAACGGTTTGACTCCAGCAGCCTATGATGATGTAAAATCTATGATTACAAATCGACTAAAGTCTTTCGATGCTCAATCAGATGACATTCAATTAGATGTAGCCAAATGGGCGAAGAATGGTCTTTGCTATAATGCTCAAAATAGAACCATTGAATGTTTTTACTGCGGACTGAAAATAAGCGGAGTTTTCTATGATGATGATCATCTTCATATCGACGTATTCAATCGCCTGCATTGGTTATCGTCATGTATGTACATAAAACAATTAAAGGATCGTGATCCAGTTGCATCGACATGCAAAAGTAAATAATAAAAAATTATTCAATACTCATTTTTGCTTTTCTTTCTTTCTTCTTTCTTAGATTCTACTCAATGTACATGGTGTATGTCCGCACCAAGCAGTCTCGTTGCTTTACCATGCCGGCATTTATGTCTCTGCTTAGAATGTAGTAAAATCAAAAGATTCTGTCCAAAATGTGATCGAAGTGTCACAAGCTATGGAACTGTCTATTGTTCTTAAAAAGAATAAAACCAGTGCTATTTGGCATTCTTGTTTTTTTTTATATAAATGTAATCACGAGTATAAACAAAATAAAATTTTGTGGTTGGGTGGGTGGAAAACAAAAAATAACTTGTTACTTCAGTTGAATATTCTTAGTAGAGCGTTAATCGTTGAACCACATTTTGGACATATTTTCAAACCATGTCCACATACCACACAGGCAATAAAATGACTGCATGGTATAAATGCTACTTCTCGTTGTCTTTTTGAACATATAATGCACAGATTTGTAGATGTTTCTGCTAAAACTTGCTCAGGTTTTTCATTAGATTGGGTTTTTTTCAATGTTGCCATTCGTCGATTCTTCTCTTACATACCGATCAAATATCACTCGTAAACTTTCCAAGCTGATGATGACACTGTATCTTTATTCGATTATAATTTACCAATAATAAACTGTGTTTTATTTTCTCGATTAGTTTCAATGAAATATTTAATTCTATTCAAATACTATTTCTATTTGTAATATTATACTTTTTCTCCTCGTTAAAATTTCGTTTGTCAAGATGTCACCTCTGGTATTTTCATACGAATCAAATAGAAGATTTTTCAGTATTTATGGAAAACGAAATCTTTTGAGTAACAAAAGAAAACAAAAGAAAACAAAAAGAAAGATAATCACTAGAAACAATAACAAAAGAAAACATATTAATTATTGTTATCATCAAGTTAATTTCGTAAGTATATCAAAAGCACCAGTACCACATCGAACCATACGTCCAGTGACTAATCGAGATGATGGTGATTGCAAATCTTCATGTTCACCATGTAAAAGTGCTTCTTTCAAATAACTAGTCGATGTTTCGAATGTAATCTTTTGTAACGGACTTGCATTTGTCTTCAAACCAATTCGATTACATGGTTTATAAATTCCTTCATACGTCATATAATCAGCTAACAATGATAAATGTCTGTGATCAACTTCGATACCATAAGCACCGAAAACACGATTGATTTCATTGATTAACGTTCGATTGGCTGCTTCAATGCCGAAGATTTGTGCCATTCGATGAACATTATTCGTATAGAGTCTACGTAGATCAAATACTTGATAATATGTCATAAGAGCATTCAAATTTTCTCCTTCAGTCGAAAGAATATATTCGGCATCATTGACATTATTTTTTGCTTTGACACGATATTCTTTATTTTCATTGATAAAACAATTTTGTATGCCGACAATAGATGTAATCGGTGTTCGAGATGCTTCACTACGAATCAACGATTCTAGATCAATACGTGGTTGAGTTGCTGGAAAGACCATAGTCAAACAACACCAGAGATTATTCTCCAAATCTGCAGTATATTCATTGATGTAGTCAGCTTGTTTACAAACATTCTAAAATAACAACAACAAAAACTCTTAAGACGATAATCGAGTATTAACATACGCCAAATCGTTCGTTATAAGTAGCATCGAGTGATTTTTTCGATTTTTTTCTCGGTGGTTCAGCAGTATCATCATCATCGTTGTTATTCGTTGGTACTTCTTGTTCGTCATCATTCTCCATCACTTCTTCTTTCGTCATATCTAATGCTGTAATCAAATTTTATTTTTCCAAAAAATTCAAAATGAATCTCTTCTACCTGGAACATCATCATCATCATCGATAAGATCTTCTTTAATCGTTGGTTTTTCTTCTTGCGCTTCTTCATCACTTTCATCTTGTCCACCTTCATTATTATCATCGTCATCGTATTCTTTTTCATCATTTCGATTGTCTTTTTCCTTGGCAACATTGGCTTCACCTTGAGTTTGTTCATCGTCGTCATCATCATCATCGTCATCCTGATTCTCCTTCTCAGTTGTTTCGTTTTCATTGTCTTTGTCTTCCGAAGTATTAATCGTGATTTTGTCTCGAATATTCGCCGAACGTAACAAACCGCTCGTTGCTAATTCACGTCGTTTTTTGTTAATTGCTCGACACAATCGTGCAATGAAATAGATTTCAAACGCTCGTAGAATCTCAGCCGATTGTTTTTTGCCGAATTTCTCATCGAAATGAAATTCGATTTTGTACGTTCGTTTTTGATCGTTTAATTTCAATGTTAATTTTTCGTGAATATTTAAATTCGAAATCACCTGAGAGAACAATCGTCGTGACCAACGACGTTGCAAACGTTTGGCTTTTTTCAACGCCGACGAACTTTGCAGAATCGGTACTTCCATCGTCGGTGTTTTGACGTTCACCGAAGCGACCATAAGTAATTCACGGAGACGTGGCACACCGAGTGTTACGTTCATTTCACCACGGCCAGCGAAATGAAATGTGTTCAATGTCATTTGAGTACTCGGTTCGCCGATCGATTGTGCCGCTAAAATGCCGACGCTTTCGCCTGGATCGACGCAGGATTTTAAGGATTTAAAATGAATCATTTTCTCGAATGTTTTCTTGTCCATTTTCGTTCGATCGAGTTTGCCATTTGTACCGATATAATTTCGGATTAAATCATCTAAACGTTCGGTAATCGCGCCTAAATTCGATGCCGGAGAGTAATTTTGTGTGACAGGCGAGTAGAATTTCACAACGCCGTGATTGTATTGTTCGCGTTTGTCATTGGAAAGATTTCGCCATGTTTCGACCATAACTGTTCGAGCTTGGTTGAGATCATTGGTTTTCAATGAACTCATCAATGAATTTAGGTCGAAAAATCTCGAATAATTAATAAATGGTGTCATACGAATTTTTGTTTCATCACTGAGTTTAACACGTGTTGAATCATCGAAATTAGTTTCATCGTCAGCTAATTCTCGAGTTTTCTTTCTCCAAGCACGAATTTTCTTCAATTGTTTCAAAACTGGTCTATCCTTGTTCGAACCACACGTTTGCACAATTCGTTCGTATTCATTTTCCCGTAAAATCGACGATTGATTAGCAACAAGAAACGGATAATACGCTTCTTTCAAATACGTACACTTCTCCACAGCTAATCCGTCTTCACCATATTGAAATTGAACAACACTTCCGTCACTATCCCGCACAGTTAAATCGTAATTCACCACTAAACCTTCGAGATGTTTCATCAAACAACGTTGTAAATACCCGATACGAGCTGTTTTAACAGCTGTATCGATGAGACCTTCTCGGCCAGCCATGCAATGAAAGAAATATTCTTGTGGTCGAATACCACTGAGAAAACTTCCGTCGACGAACCCGCCGGACCGAGGCGAACATTCGTACGGACGAAACGATGGCAAAGTTCGGCCACTCGGCATCATCGGTGGTCGTTTGCCTTCTAATTCTTGTTGACCGAGTAAACACGACATTTGCATGGCATTGACTGACGAACCTTTTGCGCCCGATTGAATTAATAGCTGAAGATTATTGTCGGGAAATTGTTTGAAGAGATTGTTCATGCAGTTTTTGACGATTTGATTTTGATATTCGTCGATAACGGTTTTGTAACTCATGTCCATATCTTTGGAAACATATTCGTCGAATGCTTGTGAACAGAAAGCTTTAGCAAATTGTTCGTTGAGAAGTTCGTCGTTCGAGTTCGATGGAAGTGAAAAGGCTTTTTCGAGAGCTTTTGATCCGGCTTCCGCACGGCATTGTTCGATAACACGACGACGAAACGACGATCCAGGTGGAAGTAAAAGAATGTCTAAAAAAAAACGCAAAACATTATTTGAATTGTTTCTCGAATGTCGATCTACCTTCGATGCCCAATGTAAAACCTCGATAATACTGAAGATAAAGTGTAAATAACTTCGAAAACGCCGAAATCAAATCAGCAGCACAACGTTTGCCGTATAATTCGTAATAACAATGAACAACCGACGCCAATGTCGAACCACAATGTGCTTTATCGATGAGACCGGCAAGGAGTTGTCCTTGACGAATAATCACATCGGTATCGGCCATGAGATCGATGTTTGTTGCATTGGGCTTCGATGGCCACGACTAAATCAGTTCGGTGTGTTTTGTTTTGTTTTAAAAAAAGAAAATCGGATTTACTTTCATCGAAAGTTTCGATTTACTATCGAGATTCAATGGCGCATCTTTAGCTGGTTGAATGTAAAGAAGAATTGTTGAAATAATCTATCAAAAAAAAAAAACAAATGAATTCAAAAGATGATTGAGAAATGAATCGAACTTGTTTGCCAGTCCAGAGTTCTTTTGGTTTGAGAATACACGGTGGTAATAAACGAATCTTTCGCCGTGAAGTCGATCCAATAGCTGAATAGACTAATTGTTGATAATCAGCTCTAAGAGAACAAACAAAAACATTTTGAATTACGATCGATTTCAATTGAATTTACTTTTCGAAAAATCGGTCACGCATTGTCAGAGTTGTACCAGCAACGACATGATCTTGAATAAGACCTGTCAATGGTGTTCCATCTTTACTCACAAGAAAATGTTGATATGTGATCACTAAATACAGAATCGTCGTGTTTTTTGTTGTTTTTTTTGTAAAATCGAGAACAACTAACTTAATTCAGCAGCTTCAGCTCGTGTTAATTCACTTTGTGGTAGATGAACGTTCATTTCATCTCCATCGAAATCAGCATTATAACTTTTGCATTGAGCATAATGTAATCTCAAAGTTTTCTCTCCTGGCAAAACTCGTGCCTAAAAAACCAAGAAAATTCTTTGATTTATTCGACTAAAAAATGTCTCTCGAACCATATGAGCTTGAATACTCGGTCGATGTAAAGTCGGTTGCCGATTGACAAGAACATAGTCTCCCGTTCTCAGATGTCTGTAGACTTTCTTCGTTGACATTAACGTTGCATTTGTATGTTGTTTCTCTCTCGTCAAAAGAAGTTTAGCAACAGCTGTTCGTTGCGAAAGATTATTCGGCAGCAAACGACGAATAGTTCCATCTTCAAGTTCAACAAAATTCGCGCCCGGATGAACATCAGGCCCGTTCAAAATCAGCTGTCTCAGTTCGTGAACATTATGCGGTGTGACCAGTTCAGGATAAGTTAATTTCTTAGCAAAAATTTCCGGTACACCGACTTCATACGTCGTTATAAACGGATCCGGTGAAATAACCGATCGACCGGCGTAGTTAACACGTTTGCCCATCATATGCATACGAAATAGACCTTGTTTCTTTTCGATGACTTGTCGAATGCCTTTGGCAACTCGGCCACCGGCTCGATTGTCCAGCGAACTGTCGAAGATTGAATTGACGGTGATTTGCATTTTAAGCCAGAGATTATTGAGTTTCTCTTCGTTTGTCGTGCCTCGTAGTGTGTTGATTAAGGATGAGGAACGATTCTGAAGCAAAAATTAAAAAATAAAGACAATCGATATCTTCGTTCTTTTGATTATTACTTCAGTTGTTTGTTTTTCTTTTAGTAGTAGAAGTTCTTTGATCAATTGATTATCTTGAATAATCGTTGAATATCGAACTGTTTTCGGATTTTCGAATTTTTGATCATTGAACGCTAAAACCTGAATCATAAAAAAAATATAATATCATTTCAATTTAAAAGAAAATCAGTCGTACAGGTCGAAATTTCGATGGTAGAACAGGCAAAACTTCGAAAAAGAATAAACTAATCGGATTATTATGAATATCCGTCAATGCATGATGTGACGATTTCAATGTTGCTAAATAATCAGCTAAAACTAGTTTTTCATTAGTCCAGATTTTTTCTAAATGTTTGAGAACATCTAATGGTGTTAAATACATTTGACTTGACATCATTTTCGTCATTGTTTCTTCGTCGAGTTCTTCGGTTATTTCCTCTTCATCGCCTTCGATTTTCTTCGTTTGTCTAATATAAAAACAAAATTCTTTGACTGTTCGTTCAATGAAATCAAGCGATTTTACCGAGCACTTGACAATCGTTGCTGATAGGCTTTGATTTGTTTGGTTGAAACTGCCTGAGAATAGAAGAGTTTCGTATGAGAATCGGCACGAAGCGATCGAACAGGTGTGTTACAAGTTGGACAGAATTTTTCTAATTTAAGCGAAACGAGAAAGTTCAAACGTCTATCGAAGAAAAACACGACTAACTTTTCGTTTTAAAAGCTCGTGATTCGAAATCTTTGATCAATTGTTGTCTCATAGCGAGAATATTCTTTGTTGTTGCTTCGATTTTTGTTGCAGCCGGTGGGTTGGCTTTCATATGTTCATCGATGAGTTCATAGAAATCATCGAGTGATTTCTTTTCTAACACAGAACGCTTGTAAATCGATTGTAACTGTTCGATTTGACTGGTTTGCCCGTGTTTTAAATAGAGCATTTGCATGGTGAATAAATACTTTTCTGAATGTGAACATTGAATTGTATGACAATGAAGACAACAACCACGAAGGAGATTAACAAGATTTCGAAAGAAAACTGGATTGTAGACAGGTAAAACAAGAGATATATGACCGAGATGACCTGGACACGCGACAAAACCTTGTCCACAAGTGAAGCAACGGTCGTTTTTGTCGAATGGTCCCAATGAAAGATCGTAGGGACCACCGGGAACAGGTGCACCGAGACGGTCGATTGCCTGAGATGATGTGAGTTCTTTGACGCTTAAACGACGAATTTCTTCAGAAGTATAATTGGTAAATTGAAGACCGCTAATGGTCGTGTCCGATGGATAGTAATTAATCGTATCCATCAAGGTTTTCTGTTTGCTGAATAGAGATAAATACTGAAAAGCAACAAAAAAAAACGTATTTCGTTAGTTAGAATTCGAACTTCAATCTGAATGGTTCGTTGTTGTGAACCGATAAGAACTAATCGAGAAGATTTCCATGGAAATTTGAAGAAAATTTAAATGAAATTCTTTGAAAAATTTTCGTTTATTCAAAATGAAATCGATTGTTCTTGAAATCGGGTATTTTCTTAGAGGTCGCTAACTGCTGTTCTAATCGTAATAATATAAAATAATCTGCTTATAGAAAAGCCTTCGACTATTAAACATGTTTTCTCTTAAACAATTGATTCTTCACGAAAATCTTATCGAACTATCCGATCGATTGTATTTCATTCCATTTTATCTCAAAAACTAGTCTTCAACGTTGAAGTATTGCCTATAAATTAATCTATATAATTTCATCAGTTTAATTTTTTCAATTTGTTTAGTTTTATCTATTGTTTTTTAATTCAATGTTGTTTTTTTTATTGATTCTCTTTGTTTTACCACTGAGAAGGAGTACATTGTTTCCGAGCGACATCTATAAATCATAAGATGATGATTATTTTCTTCAGTTGAAAAAAGATCTTGATTTAAAATGAAATTTTCGAATTAAAACTAAAAAAACTGTCGAACAATTGAGTTTTTCTATTGTCAAAATTCGGTTGGTCAATTTTGATCTCCATTCTCACAAAATTGAACCAAGTCGAGAAGAGAGTGGAGAGAAAAAAAATCTATACATCAAGTTTATTCAATTAACTCTTTCTTCTAAAGTTAGAGTTCAACCAAACATGACAACATTACCATTGATTCAACCTCGTCCCATCATCTGTAAAACTCCCACAACAACCACAAATTCTCAATCATCCGTTTTTCTTCTTCATTCAACTGTCAATAATAATAATAATAATACGAATTCCGATCTCACAACTAATGTTAATAATGTTAATAATAATACTAATACCACAAATTTATCACAAACACCTCCAATTCTTTCGTCGTACGAAGAATTTCTCAAGCGTCTCCGTGAATTTCATCGCATTCGTCAAACAACCTTTCGTTGTTTACCCTCAATCGCCGGTCAAGTTGTCGACCTGCAAGCTTTGTACACCACCGTCGTCGGTCACGGTGGTTGGGACAAAGTCAACGATCGACAACTCTGGTCATCAATTGCCTTGAATTTCGGCATCGATTCCACATGTTTAAACGGAACTCAAGCATTGAAAAACATCTACATTCGATATTTATACGCTTTCGAGAAGATCAGCAGCGGAGAAAGCATCGATTCACGCGACGACGATGACGAAGATACCAAACGTCGAAATGTTTCGCATTTGCAACGCGTTCCTCAGTCATACAATCAAGCTCAACACGTCGTTTCGGACTCTCTTCGCAGTCAATTCGGTCTTTTCCGTGATTTTGTTCGTCGAAATGAATACGAAAAACTCGAACTCGCACTTCTCTGTGGTTTTCCCAATGAACTAACGTTCACTCTCAATACTCTTCTTCTTCTTTCGTCAACAACTCCACCGAATTCGTCTCCATTTCACTTGTACAAATGTCCTCGTCTGCTCGATATTCTCTTCTGTCACATCGGTTTGTTCTCGTCGACGAACGAAAATTACGAAAACCTCTGGCTCAAACATTTCGACTATCAATTCGAACGATTCTGGCTGCAAAATTGTCCGAAACAGCTCGTTCAACAACTTCTTCACATCGATACATCGGCGGAAAACGAATTTTTCCATGAAAATCCTCAACAACAACTACGCATCGAACAAATCCTCATGATCCTTCGAAATCTCTCGTTCGATCGGACCAACGCGCTCTATCTCATCGATACTTTTCGCTCATCGAACTCCTTGGCACTAAAATTCCTTCTGTTGATTTCATATTGCGAAAACAAAGTCGAATTGCAGAAATATTCGTTCGATATTTGGACGAATTTAGCGTCCTACATGAATTTACCATCTCTCGGCGACGAACAAACTCAACTAATTCGTCAATTACTAACTCACATGTTGACCGGCAACGAAATCGTCCAGCAACAGGACCGTTTTCCGATCATTCGCGCGTTGGAAATCCTCTCGAATTTGGCGCAATCGGGCCAGGAAAACGCGGTTTATCTCATCGAGTTTCTCGATCTGCTCGTTCAGCGATATTTGCACGTCGCCGATATTTTAATCTTAGTTCATACTTTGGAATGTTTGTATCAATTATCGGAATTAGGCGAATTCGTTTGCAATGCCATATTAAAAGTGCAATCGTCGGTGTCGATTCTCGCGACTCTGATCGATTTTTTAACGATCGAAGCGCGAAGTTTTTCGTCTCAAACAATCAAAACCATCAAAATCGTCGAAATGTCAACGGGACCGGTTCTCCTTCAGTCGTATCATCAACCACCACTCGTTGCTCAAACGACACAGTCAGTCGTCGTTCTACCAGCGACAAACCAACAGCAGACCTATGCCGTCGAAAATACAGAAATCAATAAGAGTTATTATAGTAACAATAATAAATTAATTGTTCAACAATCGAAGCCAGTCTCGGTGATTTCGACGGGCAATCTTCTCGCCACGCCAATTGTCAATCAAAAACGAAAACACGATTGTAAATAAGAGCAAAAATTCTCTCGAGAATCTTCTGTTTTGTTTTTCAGCAATCTCCGAAACAATCGCGGCTGTCGTCAACGGCACGAGCTTATCGTCGCCATCGCCGCCGCCCCCGAAACGTTCTCGACCGACTCCGACGAAGAATCGCGTCATCGTCGCGCCAACTCGTTCGATCGAAGACGATACAAGCAGCATGGAAAGCACGAGCAACAGTATTCAATCGACGATCGCTGATTTACTCGATCGTTGTTGTTCGATCGACGAAGATGTTCGAACTTGTTTGAACGATCTTTGTCAACGAATTGTTTTGCTCGATGATCCGTCGATTGTTTACAATCCGATTCCATCGCCGGTTTTTAAACGAAAGCTCGAAGAACAACCGGCAACACCAACGACGACGCCGAAGAAGAAACGAAATCGAACGTCGAACAAGAAAACGCAACAAGAACCGAAAAAAGAACCGGTCGAACTCGAGATCAAACCGACGAATGTCAACCAATCGGATTACATCTGCGAATGGGACAATTGCCGAAGGTAACACGACTCTCTCTCTCTCTCTCTCTCGTTCCCAGACGAACGAAAACCGATGTTCTTTCGTTAAGATCGTTTCCAACAGCTCGATCGGTTTTTCACCACACTTGTTCGAATCACGTCAAATATCTAACCGAGTACGTTTGTCTTTGGAATGGCTGCGAACGAATTCGACGGCAAAAATGGGCGTTAATCAGTCATATTCAAGTAAGAGCTCAAGATAAATCTCTCTCGAATCGATTTTTGTCGTTTTTTTTTAAGGAAAAACATTGTTCGGAAGTTGCTTTTCGACAAGCCAAATTCAAACCAACGACTAACGGTCCAATGATGACAACAACAACAACAACGGCGACGAATTCATCAACTGCCGGATATGCGCCCGATGCAGCTTGGCTCGCCATTCGTCGGCATATGCAAAGCAGTTCTTTCGATGATTTAACTGTAATTTCACTCAAAACGAACGTGTTTTTTTTTTCAATTGATTTCTTCGCTTTCTTTAGATCAAAACCAAAGAAGGTCCATTGACGAAAAGCATTCGATTAACAGCGGCTTTGATACTACGCAATCTCGCTCGACATTCATCCATTGGAAAACAGTAAAAAAAAGCTCAATTGAATTTTCTATCGAAATCAAAAACAAATTTTCTTCTCGTAGAAATCTACGTCAATACGAACAACATTTAGCTTATTTGGCACTCGAAACCAATGAAGCATCCAGTACACTTAGTTCATGTTTATTTGAACTTTATAATTAAAAATAATCTTCGATGTAAATGCATATTGTATGCATGTATCTCTTACGATTCATCTTCAGTTTTCTTTTTTGTACTATTTTTCTATTTGTCTTGGAACAAAATTAAAAAAAAACCTACGCAACGACAACAACCAGTTGAAAATGTATAAATAATAGATTAACATTAAAAAGACGAGAGAATAAGTCGATTGATTTTGATATTCTGTACAAGTAAAATGTCATTATGGGTAATTATCTATGAATACATGACAGAACAGATGTATGACATCATATCCATCTAAAATGACAACGAACGCGAGATTTTGAATGGATTCGAAAGAAAAACAAACAAAACAACGAATTCATAATGAAATTAGATCAAGAATTTTCGTTAATTGCAAATCTGCAAATGTCTGTCGGAATATTGAATTATAAGACATGACAAATGGTTGTGCCGAAGCTTTTCTTTTTAATATCGGATGATTGCTCTGCTCCTACGATCCCACATATTCCCACGAACTGTCACACATGCCATTCTCTATCTCCGCCGTAGTTGGTTCTCTATTATTGTTGTTTTCTTCTCCTTTTATTATTCATGTTAGTCATTTTTAATAAAGATATCTTGATAACATCGGAACAAACATGTTCTTTGTAATTTGTCCAAGTGCACTTAAGTAGAAATACGCATCTTCTTTTCGGATGATTGCAAACGTAATTGATTCATGTCTGTTTGTCTCATTTCGTTGGAATTTGTCGACGTCATGATTATCAATATTTTAAATACTTATTTGCATAATAATACCGAATCATCCTAGTAGAAATCTGATGAGAAATAAATCTAATGGATTCTATTCGTTGTCTTGTTTTTCCCTTTTCTTTCGGTGGCCTTCTTCTTTTTTCAAAACAAAATTTTTCAAGTTTTTTTCTTTTTTAGCAAACGCATTAAGTGTAATCTTATTTCCTGCACTGCACGTCAATTGATCCTTCCTGTTTCTCTGTAATCCCGTTTTAGAAACTTGTTCAAATCGAACTCGATAATATAATTCAAAGAAGACAAAAACAAAACACAAGAGGATTATGATCTAGTTTTTTTTTAATAAGCAGCAGAATTTGAAAGTCGATCTTTCTTGTTTGGTTTTATCGACCTCTTGACAAACATTTATAAATCCATAAAAAAAGAAAATTAAACATCGTTGATTGTTCACGTAAGACTTATTATCGAATGCGTATATTCTACTTCTAGAGAAACTAACATCGCATCTATTAGTCGTTCTCTTCGTTTTCTCTCTTATTTTTCCTCTCTGATTCTCTCTCTAAATTTTTTTCCTTTTCTTTCTTCGAATGATTTTAATGTTACTGTCAAAATAAACGACGTCGAACAAAAGTGACGACGTTTCTACAGTAGTTAAAGTGCATATACACGCACATGTATACACATGTTCGTACCGTGTCCTTTATTGAGTCACATTCTGTAATTAATACTATTGTAAATAACCATAGATAAATATATACGTATGCGTACGTACACTCGACGCATCGTTGCTTTCTATTTTCTTTTTTTTCTTCTTTTTCTTCTTTTTAATGAAAAAAAAAGTCGATGATTCTTTTTTTTCGAAGATGCGTAATCATAATTTGGTCATCAAGTAATGTTGCATTTTGATTTCTTTTCTCTCATGTTTTTCTTTCTTTTTTTTCGTTGCAAGTATTTTGCTTGCTAATTATCTGTTTAGTTAATTAATGTTGAAGACTCAAATCTATCATTAAAAACGATCAATCTTTGTCCAAAATCTCGATATTTTCAAAAAAAAAGAATGATTTAGTTCGATTGAGATATATCTACGTATGTATATTATTTTCTAGATAACTCGATTGTCAGTCAATGTTGAATATCATGTAACCTTGCAGGAAATAAGGTCAAATTGATTGCATATGTGCTCGTTTTTGACACGATGGATCAGCTTAGAAGATTATCCTTAAGCATTAATCATCAAATGATATGATTTCGAACAAAAATAGAATTCAACTGTAGTAAGTGCACGATCATTACTATCGATTAAATGTTAAAACGACTTTCATCGATGATTATCTGTTCATGATAAATAATGAGCTTGGCAAGAATCCGCTTTGCATGTGAGACAATTCGTTTATCGACTTTAGTTAAATATAAAAAAAGGGAGTGACAATAGATATTGAATTATTTTAAGAAAAAAAAACTATGATGATAATGATGAAGAAGAGGTTTTCTTTTTCCACCCCCTCGTTGCTCATCTACATTTTCAAATGATATTATCACATTGATAAATTTATTATGTTTCTTTTTTTAATTTACTAACTTCGTCGAAGTGGGACGTGTAAGGTTTTATTTCGATTAATTTCCGTTTTTTATCTGAACTTCATTTCACGATAGACGACAGTGTTAATCAATCACTCAATTGGCTTCCTGTTTTGATTTTATTGATCACTCAACTTAGTAAATATTGTCAGATTATATTTAGAAAAAAAAAGAGAACGAAAGAAGCGTCTGATTGATTCTCGATGAATTTTGATATTTCTAAATAGTTGTAATCGAATCTGTTTGCTAAGGCAAATGTTTTGTTTTTTCTTTCATATTTCGAGATATGTCAATCATATGATTGATGAATCACATTCAACGACGTAGATTTTATGTTTGTTATGAAGTAAAAAAGAAAACTATCATTTTTTTTCTTATTTAAAATTAAAAAGAAGTCCGGAAGTGCTTGTGCGTGATTAAGTCGATATAGATGAAGATGAGATGAGAAGGTTTTCATTTTAATTTCGTCATTTTTTTCCTTTGTCTCGGATTGAGAGCGAGAAGAACTTACGAAGGATAAAATAATTTGTACTTGTTTGTCTTAGTAAATTATGATTGATCGAATATACATATTTCTCTTTCAGATAATCATTATTAATTCATCTGTTTGTGACATGCATTGATTAGATATTTGTTATGATGAATTCTTCATTAATCGAACCAGTAGTTTGTCTATCGGCAGTTGATTATCTATGTTGGCCGCAGACACCTGTCAATAAATCGGCAACGGTCTCATGTTCATCGTTGTCGTTGGTGATGCAAGGAATCGATGCGACCAGTTTGTAGTTTCAGACGACGAAAGAAATTGGATTTGTTATTTGTCGTTTTAACTTTTAGAGTTCGTCTCAAGACAATGCCTTCCGACAGGCAAATGGGCAGCAGTTAGTTTTGAACCGTGTGTATATCCGGATGTATGGGAATTGATGACGACTTTCTACAAGTCGAAATCGACGGAAGAGAAAAAAGTTCGTAGTTGAAAGCAAATTTTTTGTTGCTTTGAAAAGAGTATTTTTAGACTTATACACTCGTTCTTCAAGCAATTCGGATTATCGAATTAGTTGGTCTCTCAGTGTCATTTATCAGTGTTCTTGTCTCGCTTTTAATCTTTTTTACATTCAGGTAATTTTATGAATAATGATTAGAAAATGAATTCGACATTCTTTTTGTCTTTTCAGATCTTTATATTGCAGTCGAACAAAAATTCATATAAATCTTTTATTAGCTATTTTTATTCAAATCATTGCTCGTATTGTCAATTATGGGTGAGTTCATCAATGAATTTCTGTTCGTGTTTTTTTCTCTCAAATCTACATTTGAATAATCTTTCTAGAATTCAAATGACTCAAGCCAATGGTTCTTCGCCAACATTGAAAATAACATGCGGTCCAAATGGTACCGTTCAAACTGTCGACCAATCATCGATTCTACAGAAAATGTGTCCGCTCGTTGTTATATTCTTGCAATTCAGTATTACATCGATGTTCATGTGGATGCTTTGTGAAGGCATTCATTTGAATAATGTTCTTACTGTTAGTGTTTTTAAAAATCATTTTAAAACATGGTACTTCTATATACTTGGATGGGGTAAACGGAAAAAGCTAAAGTCAATGTTGAATTTGAATTGATTTCTTTTTTTTTGTTGTTGAATAGTTCTTCCATTTTGTATAACATTAAGTTGGAGTGTGGTTATGTTTGTTAAAGAACGTAGTCGAAAGTAAATTCGTAGTGTTTTTTTTTTGAAAATATTTTTTTATCAATGAGTTTAGATGTTGGGCGAATTATAATTATTTGAAATATTATTGGATTATCGACGGACCGAGATACGGTGTTATGATTGTAAACTAATCAATTTCGAATAGACGGAGGGGGAGAAAAAAGCACGTTTTGTTTTAGTTAAATGTTATCTTTTTATTGAATATCATCCGTGTTTTATTAATCAAAATTAAAGAAGGTTCAGAAAAACAAATACGCGATGAGTAAGTACTCGAAATTCAACTCGTCGGATAGGTGAAAACCGATCGTATCTGTAGACAGACGCATCCCCAACTGCACGGGTCATTATCTCGTGTAAAATTTCTAAATCGGTAAAAAAAGTACAAATTGCTTAAGCAAAAAAAAACAGCCAACTAAACAATTTGACAGATGCTGCTGTGACTTTAAACTAGTTTTTTTTTTCGTTCATAAAGTTGATAAATTTCTCTTTGTGTCATTTAGCAAACATCGTCGTGGATCGATGAACACAAAATTTGTCAAGTAGAAAAATCTGATTTGTTCGTTGATTTCAAATCGAAGAACCTTGATTTTATTTGTAGAAAAGCAGTTAAAGCCGCCGTATTTCTCTTGCCTTTATTGGGTATCACGCATATGCTTGAAACGTTTGTTTCACCAGGTAGAAAATTTCTTTTTTTTCCTTTTGTTATTAATTCAAGGACGAGATAAATCAACAGAATATTTTTATTTATCATTGAAGATCACAAATCGATTCCGTTATTTGCACTTTATTGTTCCATAACATATTTTTTAATTACATTTCAAGGATTTTTCTGCTCTTTACTCTACTGTTTTTTGAATACCGAGGTAAAATATACGAACTATAGTTTATTCTCTTCGGAGAGAATATTCTTTGTGTTTTGTTTTGTTTGAAAAGGTTCGTGATACGTTAAAACGTCACCTGCAAACAACACGATTTTGGACACGTTGGAAACAATGTTTGGGAAAGAAAGATCAATATCGAAATGGCAAAATTAATAGTGACGATCGAACAAAATTGGAATTATTAATGCCTCAACCTTCAACGGTAATTCAATTCATTTATTATTTAAAATAACGAAATTATTTTTCTCTTTTGTTTTGTTTTTTTTAAGCAGAAAAAAACATCGTTCGAAATGGACAATCGTCGATTGACTATCAACGACAGTCAATCAAATATTGAACATCCGAGAACATCTTCTTGTTAATAATTTTTCACGCCAAAAAAAAACCAAAACATTTTTCTCTTCTTTTTGTCAATATTTTTTCTTTCTTTTTTTTTTGATCTTTGAGGAGTATAAAACTGTGTACATCTCGTATTTTGTTATTGAAAAAACAAAACGTTTCTAATGATTGGAAATATGGTCACTGACTGAGTTTAGAAAACAAAATACTTCTAAGACTGAATCTGGAATCATGACATTCCACCAACACTTGCTGTATTAGTGATATGTATAAGATTAATTGAAGTCACACTATTGATATGCAAAAACAAATATCTTAAATCATGATTTTAATATTTTTTGTAATCGATCAATCATTTCTTAG
>ERZ778027.2900-NODE-2900-length-19075-cov-5.980494_pt1 | contig 19075 bp, 18 predicted proteins | sample MGYA00375757_ERZ778027 | MGnify/ENA primary metagenome ERZ778027 (study PRJEB29350, sample SAMN05389817) | bioreactor metagenome | isolation source: Ammonium sulfate bioreactor | place: South Africa: University of Cape Town | collected 2014-02-18 ...
CCATTGCCGATGCGCGCGGGGGCGCAAGACGGGAACGCTGATGCGCCGAAGGGGAGGGGGTTACAGTCATCGCAGCTGGCTCCGCAGGCGTCTCAAGTGTCCCGGGCTGCTCAGCATCCGGAGAGCCTTGGCCTCAATTTGGCGTATGCGCTCGCGGGTAACGCCATAAACTTTGCCCACCTCTTCCAGTGTCTGCTCATCGCAGCCTATGCCGAAGCGACGGCGGATGATGTCCTGCTGCTTAGGATCGAGGAGGTCCAGATGCTCCTGCACCAGATCCCGAGTTTCCTCGGCAATGAGCACGTCCTCAACTGTTTCCCCTTCCTGGTCGGCGAAGCCTTCTATTATCTGCGCGAGCTCAGGGTCGATCGGCGATGGCTCCTCGGGGACACGCAGGAGCTTCTCAACTTGATGCGCGGGCAGTTCGGTCAGCGTACTTATCCGCTGCACATCGATTTCCAAACCAGTCTCGGCATACGCCTTCTTTTTCGCTTTATCGATCCTGCGCACGTTATCGTGAACATGAACCGGGATCCGGATGGTCCTGTTCATGTCGGCGACCCCACGAGTGATTGCCTGCCTGATCCACCATACGGCATAGGTGGAGAACTTCGTCGATCGTCGGTAATCGAATCGTTGCGCAGCCCGCATCAGGCCGATGTTGCCTTCCTGTATCCTGTCCATCAACGTCAAGCCGCCGTACCGCTTGGCGACCCAAACCACGAGCCTCAAGTTGGCGGTTACCAGCCGGTCGCGTGCCATGTCCGCCTTGTCCAACGCACGCTGCAGGCGCAGTCGCGTGTCTCCGGTCTGATCACAGCAAGACGCGATGTCCCGCAGCTCGACCAGATACTCCTCTGATAAGCGCGCGAAATAGAGCCTCGCAGCCAGCTGTGACCTGTCAGCGGCCGCCCGTAAGCATCCGTCAATTATGCCTTTCAGAGAGGCCGTGACGCCCCCAGGTAGCGTACTGACGATCTCTGCATCCGCTTGCTCATGCTCATCCTCGGCGCCGCTGACATTGGTATCAGCGCCTCCGTCGAGCATTTCTCGCAGCGGTCTTTCTCCCCGAAGTATAGCCTCGGCATCGGCATGAAGTCGCCGGACCACCTCGGCGCTCGCGGTGATTACAGCGAGCACCTCCAGCGTGCTCTCCTCTATCATTTTTCCGAGTATAACAATGTCGTCGTGGCTCAGGCGGTCGACAGGCAAGGACTTGAAATAGAGTGTCAGGACATCGGCGTCGTTGGATTGGTGACTCCAGAAGCGTGAGAGCGCCAGTGAGGCCTCCTCACCGAACCAAACCTCATCCGTCTCGTCGGTGGCGAGGAACCTGTCAGGCGTTTCGCTATCCTCATCAACGATGACGCCCAGATCGGTAAGCACGAAACGAAGGCTCGTGATGGTCTCCACCTGCTCATCCGGATCCTTGTCGTCCGTATCTGCAAGAACAGACCATATCTGATCTTCGCAAATGCGACCGTCCCTTAGCGCCGCCAGCACAACGTTCCGCAGAGCGCGTTGCTGCTCGATAGTGAACTGACCCTGTCGCAAGTCGGAAGCAGGGAGCTCAATCTCGACCTCCTCCCAACTCGCATCCATGTCGATGGGGAGGTGCCGGGATATGACCCCTTGATGGTCAGCCGAACTGTCTGCGCAAGATCTGTCGTCGTTGGGCGCTCTTGGCTCTGCCTCCTCCTGCCACTCATCAAGGTCGTGCGTGACCTCCGACGCACCATGAAAGGCCAGGATGATGGCCGGAGCCGGTGGGATGCGCTCTAAGACCGGCTCTACGTCCGGTACTGCGCCAACGTGGGCGTCGGATGGATCGTCGCGCTCGCCCATGCCCGTGGCGACGTCGTCCAGGACGGGAGCAAAAATCGCGTCGGTTCCGGGTTCCAGGTCGGCTTGATGAAGTGCGACCGGCTCTGGAGGTGCGAACAGGGCAACGACGTTCTCGTGGCCTCGAAGGCGCGCCATTGCAGCCGCATCGTTGCCTTCATCATCCTTGAGGGCGGGATCGGCGCCGCCTCCCAGCAGAAGCCTGCAGACACCCACCCGCCCCTTTGATGCCGCAAGGATCAAGGGAGATCGCCCCTTCTCGTCGACCGCGTTGGCATCGCCGATCGAGTGGACGTGCAGACGAACCGACTCGACCGCTCCACTTAGGATGGCCATTCGGAATGCTGGGCTGAGTGGCTTGCGCTGATCGACTGCGGCGTGTGACGAGCGCATCGTCGGAGCCCGTGAATCGCCGCCGACCTCTAACTGGGGCGCGTGAGCCGTGGGCGAACGACCTTCCTCCTCCTGCTGCGCACCCGTGTGTCGCAACAGGAACCTTAACAGGCCCCCGGTAACTTGCCCCACCCCCATGACGCCCCTGGAATCCTCTCAAGGAACATTATGCGGATTGGTGCTAGATAAAAACAAGCTCGTCAGGGCGGCCGAGCTTCAGCTGTTGATGACTGGCAACAGACCACAACGTAGTGTTGCCAAATTCACGCCTGTACCGGAGTCGCCGAGATCGCTAACGCAAATTCAGAGCGGAGATCGAATCAGGGCGACGTTTTGTGGGGGCATTGCGTTGGTTGAGTCGATCACTCACGGGCTCCCCTGCACAATGGGTGGGCTCTGGGGTGTCCGCTGTCGGATTTCAGCTATCGCGTCGCTTCGATAATCACGGGGCGGATGACGGCGGCCTCCTGACGGCTGCTTTCTCGGCAAAGCGACTATCGATCTGCCGGGCACGTTGCACTTGCTCAGGTCGCCTTTTGGGATTTAGCGGCCTTGGAGCGAACGGGGCTCCTCTAGTGGCATCCAGTATTCACCTAGGCTGGTTCGAGGGGCACTCAGAGGTGAAAGTTTTGATCCCGCTTTTGCGTGATGGGTCGGCCAAGCATCCGATACAACCCACTTCCGACTAAGCTCCATTCGCTCAACGAGGTTTGGGACGACGCGAGAGAACTTATGGATTTCTTAAAAAAGAACGACGGCGGGTTGGGAAACTAATTCTCTGATTTATCGGGAGTATTCGGTTTCCGTAGGGAGCGCCAAGTCTTTTAATGAGTTGGCGCCGAGCCCCCGGGTAGGCCTCACTGCAGGCAAACCTCTCCAAACATCCCTTAACGAGAATGCGCCTGATGTTGGCTGTCGGAAAAGCCGGCCGCTAGCGCCAGCGGGCGTTTACGCTAACGACTCCAGAAACTCATAGACTTCGCGGGCAGGTTCTCCGCCCATCTTGGCGTGAACGATGAGGGGGATGCCGTGCGCGCCTAAGGATTTCCGGGCGTCGGGGCAGGCCGTCAATGCTGTTTTGACGACGTCCAGCATCCCGAGCATCGCCGCAGCGAAAATGTCGAGGCGCGCTCCGCGCTCGATCAGCAGCAATGCAATTTCCCGGCGCCCTGTGTGTACCGCCGCTCCAAGACCAGACTCGAAGTCGCCGCCGCCCCAATCCCAGCTGGTGTTGACGAGTTTTGGTTCGATCTCGAGCAATTCGCGCACGCGGTCGATATCGCTATGAGCTTTGCGAACAAACTCGCTGACAAGTTCTGGCGCGAGTGGCGGAGATTTTTCCATTTTTGCTTCTTTGGTTCTGAACTTCCGAGGCGTGAAATCAATCGGCGAACTAATTGCTCGCTCATAGAGAATGGTGCGGGCGGACGTGATGAAATCGCATAGTTGTTTCCGATATAAATATACAATTTCGATTTTGAGAGAAGATCGTGCGTTTGGACATGTTGTCCCTGAGCTTCTCCATCTGCCGCAGGTCTTTCGAGATGGGCTGCCCCGGACGCCGATGGTGGCAAAAGCGGTACGCTCGCCGGGTTCATTACGGGAGCCCCGCCTTGCAAGGCACCGATTCTATTGTCGGGGTTTGCGCGCTCAACTAGTTTCCGGACCGATATGGATCATTTTTGGAGGGGCAAATGCGGTCTCTGAAATTAGGCTTCGCAACGATTGCGGTGGTCTTCGCGCTCTCGGCGACGGCTCAGGCGGATTGCGTCAAGATCGGAGCGGTCGGCCAGGCTGTGACCCACGATATCGCCGTGCTGTTCTCGACGCATGGTCTTGCAAACGTCATCTATGGGCAGGGCCGCGTGGGCAAGGGGCCGGTTCATACGAAATGCGACGACGCCTCGGCCATGACAACGTGCCATTCCTCGCAGATGGCGTGCAAAGTGACGACGCCTAAACCCTGCATCGGCGCTTGGCTCTGCTTATAAGCAAGCTCGCCCGCGTAACATTGGTGAAATCAAAAAAATGCGGCGGCCGTAACAGCCGCCGCAAACGTAGTCGATCTATCGCTCTTCGCTCAGATGCGGACTTCGGCGTGCTTGCGCAGACGCAGTGAGAAGCCGACGAGCAGGAAGCCGTAGATCAGCGCAAAGATGCCGATGGTGAAGGCGAGGCCGAGTGCGCCGGCGCCTGGGAACATCAGGATCAGAACACCGAACAGCACCGAGACGAGACCGCTGGCGATCAACATCCATTCGCCGTCGATTTCCTTGCGCAATCGGATCGCGCCGACGATTTCGAACACGCCCGCGGCGATCGCCCATCCGGCGATGAAGTAAAGCAGCACCAGTCCTGTGATGCCAGGCCAGGCCAACGTCACGGCGCCGGCAAGAATGCCAAGCACGCCGACGAGTGCCAGCCACCAGCGTGGCGTGGGCGTATCGCCCATGATCGCGGCGCCGATCGCGAAGCCTCCGTCGAACAGAGCGAACACACCGTAGAGAATGACGAGCGTCAAAAGCGACAGTCCGGGCCACATGATCGTCAGCAGCCCGAAGATGATGGCGCAGATGCCGCGCAACAGAATGAGCCACCAGTTGCGAGCCAGGCCATCAAGCATGGGACGCATAAGAACGGTGCCGGGAGGATAGGTGCGTGTTGCCATGTCAACCTCTCTAAAGCTGGAGCTTGGAAAGGATCAAACCGTGTATTCAGTTTCACGACTGGCCGCGATGCCGTCAATCGCGGAGATCATCAGGCTGCGGCTGAAACGGACGTTGGTAAATAAAAACGGAAATACGACATCGAAATTCAACGAGATATAGCATTGTTTTCGAGAGTCTGGGAGACCGCGCAGGCGGATACCCGATCATTATTCATTGCTCAGACGTTTGTTTCGCTTTGCGGAGCGCTGCTTTTCTTGTTTCTCGGCGTGTTTCGCTTTCTTTTTCGAAGCCGGTGTTTCGGCTTTCGATTTCTTTGCCGTCTTTTTCTTGTGACTTTTGGCGCGAGGTTCTTCCTGCGTATCGTCGCTTCTGGACGCCGTTGATTTTGCGGTCGGCGTGTCCGCGCGTTTGTCCGCATCGCGAGAAGGCGGCATCTCTTCGGCGGACGCTTCCTCGATGAATTTCGGTTGCCGTTGTTTCAGCGCAGCGAAGGTTTGCTCGTTGAGCGTGAGCTTTTCGGCTTTGTGAGGAGCGGCGCGCTCCTTATCGGCTTTATCGGCTTTTTTCTCTTCGCGCGCTTTCGGCGCAGCGTGGTCGGCTTTCGCGATCTCGGTCCGCTTCTGTTTCGGTTCTTCGGTTTTCTGTTTGGCGGGCGGCTGCTTGCCACCGTTCTTCGCGGCAAGGATTTCCTGACGCGTACGCTCGACCTCGGCCTTGGAAACTTCGCCGTCGGCGATCAGCGCATTGAGGCAGGATTTCGAAAGCTTCGGGCCAGCGCGCCTCATGCAGATGCGCAGCTCTTTCGATCCGACCTGGAATTGGCTGCAGTAGGCGTAATAGTCGCTTGCGCAGCTCATCTGGGTCATAAACCCGATGGCTGAGGCGTTGGAGACGGACAGCATCAGGGCTGCCGCTGCTAAAGCGAGTGTTCTGGTCATGGCTCAGAGCTATCTGTACTGCGCAATACCTCACATAGTTCCAGATATGCCCCTTGAGGCCGTGTCATATGCGCGTAAGCGGTTCAGGTCCACTTAATACGGCCCTGAGGCCCGCGCGAGATGGCGAAACAGGCCGAACTCAAGGCAGCGCCGAGCGCTGGTAATACCAGATTGCGGCCAGCACGATGAGCGAGCCGATGACCGCGGCAATCACGTCGCGCAAAGAAATCGAGTACTTATCGAGATCCGGAAAAACGCCGAGAACACGGAACAGAAAGCCGCCGATCAAAGCCCCGGCCAATCCGAGCGCGAGATTCTTCGCGCGTCCGAAACCCTGTTTACTCCACGTGCTGAGCGATCCGGCCAACGCGCCACCGATGAGACCGATGACAAGCCAGACGATGAACTGGTCGAGTGTCGGCATGTTGCGACTCCAGCGTTCGCGCCCGCCGAAATCCTACACCGATTTTCAAACCCAGAATAGTTTACGGCGCATGCCGTCGCCCGATGAGGGTTAACGGGATCGTGCCAGGTGTGTTCAAGTGTGCATTTCGCGCGACGTTGCTGCGCGACGTGGTCGATCAGCCGAACGTAAAGGCGTAGGCGTTGACGCCGGGATCGAGAAACTCGATGGCGAAAGTGCGCTCGCGAATATCGCCGCTCTGCCGGACGAGCTGGTAAAGTTTGTCTTCCGTCACCGTTCCACTGCCGTCGGGAGCGACGTCAAAGCCGTGACTGTCGCCGGGCTCTTTGCCGTCGATCGTCACGCGAAAGCGAATGGGTTTCTTGTCGGCACTTGGACCCAGAACGAGATGCAGATCGCGCGCGCGGAAGCGATAGACGATGCTGCCGCCCGCGGTATTGAGCGCGGCATGCTGGGCTGCGATGGTCCAGTTTCCATTCAAGCTCCATTCGTTCAGCGTTTTCGGTTCGCCGCTGTAGGTGTGCGCCGTGTCGCGTGGAGCGCCGTCGGGAGACACGAAGTTCTCGGCTCGCGCATAGCCCACGTACGTTTCCGGCGACGCGACGTTCGCGAATACTGATGCGGCTTCGACGCCCGAGGCAGAGACGCTCACCGTTCCATCGGCGACGTTCGCTTTGCCGGCTTCGGCCAGAAGCTTTTGAATGACGCGCTCCGAGGCTGCGTAACCGCCTTCGCCGAAGTGATGGTGACGAATGTTGCCGTTGGCATCGATGAAGTAGTGCGCCGGCCAGTATTGGTTCTTAAAGGCGCGCCAGATCGCGAAATTGTTGTCGACGGCGACCGGGTAGGCGATCTTGAGATCGGATATGGCGTTGCGGACATTCGCGATATTCTTCTCGAACGCGAATTCGGGAGAATGCACGCCGACGACAACGAGACCCTGATCTTTGTATTTTTCGGCCCAGGCGCGAACGTAGGGGATGCTTCTGAGACAGTTGATGCAGGAGTACGTCCAGAAGTCGACGAGCACCACCTTGCCCTTCAAATCGTCAGGCGTGAGCGGCTTTGAATTCAGCCAGTCGACGGCGCCGGTCAGTGCAGGCGCACGGCCTTCGATGGGCAATGTTTCCGACGCAGCGGCTAGCTCGCTATCTGTGCCAGGACCGGGTGTGCGGTGAAGCATGTCGACGAGGCGCTGCTCCAGTGGCGCTGTGCTCGCGAGCGACAGTCGTGTCAGCAATCCGGTATCGGCGCCGGCTCCAATCGCAACGACGGCGGCGAGAACCGCAACGCCTAGTCCGCGACGAATCCATTCGCCCGCGCCGAGCGAGCCTTTCATCGCGTTGAAGATGCGTCCGCCTGCAAACAGCGCCAACGCGAGCGATGTCGCGGCTCCGGCTGCGTAGGCTGCGAGGAGGAGTGTGGTGCGCGCGCTCGCGCCTTCGAGCGCCGCACCCGTCAAAATCAAGCCTAGAACCGGTCCGGCGCAAGGCGCCCAGAGAAGTCCTGTCGCAACGCCGAGCAACAGTGATGACCAGGGCGATGATTGTTCGCCGTTCGCTTCGGCTTTTTGCGCCAAGCGATTTCCGAGCGCGACGGCAGGGCGCGACAGGCGTTCCGACACTTCCGGGAAGATTAGCGTCAACCCGAAGACCGCCATGATGATGAGCGCGATGATGCGGCCATAATCATTGGCGGCAACGGCCCAACCTCCCCCGATCGCGGCAAGCGACGCCACCAGTGCGAAGGTTGCCGCCATACCGGCGAGGATCGGTAATCCGCTCCTGAGAAATGGTTGACCGGCGCGCGAAAAGACGAACGGCAGCACGGGTAGAATGCACGGGCTGACGATTGTGAGAATTCCGCCGATATAAGCGAGAAGGATGAGAAGCATGCCGGTTCACCATATCTGCACGCCGAAGCCCCGAGCCTCGCGAGCACAACGTCTACGCGCGCGAGCACGGCGACGTTACGACATTGTCTCCGCCTGACGTTCTGGCAGGGAAGGATTAGACCCTTCGGCCAGTGGCAACGGCCGGGATCCGAGCTTGGCGTGCGAAACACCGTTTGCTAGGCTCTCGCAACTTTGCTCACAACAAGCAGGATCGATAGTCCAAGCGTGATGAAACATTTGAAATCGGCGCTTGGCGCGGTCCTTGGGATTGCGACCGCATTGCTTTCCGGTGGCACGAACGCAGCGAACGACGCCGCTCCGGTCGATACTGCGCTCGTCGTTTCCGTCGACGTATCGAATTCCGTCGACGAAGCGCGCTACAAACTGCAGATGGAGGGCATCGCGAAAGCTCTCGAAGACCCTGGCGTGATCGAGGCAATCACTGGCGGGTCGAGCGGCGGCATACTCTTCTCCATGGTGTCGTGGGCCGACAAGCCGGCGCTCGTCATTCCGTGGATCCGCATTGCGAACAAGGCGGATGCGCTGGCGGCCGCGCAACGCGTTCGCAAGCTGCCGCATCAAGGCGGCGAGTTCACGTGCATGACGCGCATGCTGCGTTCGGCGAACGATAAGATCGTCCCGCAAATTCCAGCCAAAGCCGCGCGCATCGTCATCGACGTATCGGGCGATGGGCCGGACAACTGCAATGCCGATGAGCCGATCGAAAAAGTTCGCGACGAGCTCGTAGCGAACGGAGTGACCATTAATGGTCTGCCGATTTTGCTCGATACGCCCGACGCCGGCGCGCTGTTGCCCAAGGCCGTGCCGGGCGGCAAGCCACCGCTCGAGCAATGGTATCGCGAGCACGTCATGGCGGGGCCGGGAAGTTTCGTGCTTCCGGCGCTTGGCTATTCAGACTTCGAACGCGCCATTCGCCAAAAATTCGTGATCGAGGTGAGCGGCGTTCTTCCGCCGCCGAATTTGACGTCGGTCGCGAGTGCCGCTCGGTAGCCTCAGATGTCGTCCTCGCTGGTCGAGGCGCAGCGCCAGCGTTTGATCTGCCAGCCGGGGTGATCCTCGTTCCACTGCGCGAAGTAAGGCGGCGCGTCCGTCATGCAGTGCATGGCGTCGATGCCTTCCTTGATCGGGATTTTGTAGTCCCTGCAGACGGACGGCTGATTGGCCATGCAGGCGGACAGGACGATTGCGAGCATTTGGTTCGAAGCCCTCGGAGCGAGCGAAAGATCACGCAATTCCGGCGCGATTTCCATGTTCGCCCGCTCACAGAAGGAACGGTCGCTGCAACTCGCGCCGGGTTTGTGACCCTACTACGTCAACGCCGCCCAGGGTATTACGTGCCAGCCGCGCGCGGATGCGTAGAGTTGCTACGCAGGCAGAAGGATTTCGCCGCGCCCGATGGTGGCAGTGTCGCCGCCAATCTTACGGACAAACAAGGGCATAGGCGCCGGAGCGAGGGCGCCGAGCGTGTCTTTCAGATACTTCGAGATGACGCGCACGATCACGAGATCGTGTTTGCCGCAGTCGACGAACGTCGGCAGCAGGCTTTCGACGCTCGGTCCGATCAGGGTGCCGCGCCGCATCATGAAGCCGGGGCGGGGACCGATGCCGCCTTCCGCCCAGATCGTTCCGCCGATCATGCGCGAGCCCGCGCCTTCGCCCGTCTTGCCTTTGACGATGATCGTGCCGCGCCGCATCTTGTCGCCCGCGCGGGCGCCGATGTTGCCGCCGATCACTGCCGTACCGCCGAGCATGCCGAAGCGATCGCCAGGAATGAAACCGCCAGCGTTGTCGCCCGCGTTGCCCGAGACATGGATGAAACCGCCGGTCGATCCGGAAGCAAGGTAGTGTCCGGCGTTGCCGCGAATCTCGAGCTTTCCGCCCTTCATCTTGCGGCCGGCATAGGAGCCGACGTCGCCGACGACGCGGAGCGTGCCACTGTCGAGACCGCCGCCGACGAAGTCGAGGTTGGCGGTCGCGCCTTCGATCGTCAGCGTTTCGCCCGCGTGTCCGTGCACGTCGAAGGCGTCGGCGAGCTCGAGCCCGCCTTTGTCGACGCCGACGTTGATCCGGCCGATTTCGTGCGACGAGAGAGCCGCGAGTCTGGCGGGCGTGATGCCGTCGAGATTGATCCGCGCTGTCGCGGGCGCCTTGAGGCGCAGCGTGAGGCCGCTCATCAGATCAGATCCTTCAAATGGTAGTGGTGCTGACCAAGCTTGCCGCCGTAGTTGCCGGCAGTGATGCGGGTGACGCCGCGTTTGGCGCCGGTGTCCGTTACGGCCTTCAGACCGGCGCGCATCGCGTCGGCAACCGATTTCGACGTGAGGCCGTCGATGACGATTTCGAGGACGGCGAGCGTGTCGGCGCTGAGTTCGCTTTTAACCGTGCCGCGCAGCGTCGGGCAGAAGGCGTGGTTGGTCGAGGCAAACATGCCCGCGTATTTGGCTCCGACCTTACTGCCGGAGCGCACGATGCCGCCGGGGAAGGGCGTGATCACGTCGTCGATCTTGGCGATCGCGTCGACGGCTTCTTCCGCCGTCTGGAGCAGTCCGGCGCGGTCGGTGCCAAGGATCAGCATGTTGCCGCCGCCGACGGCTTCCGTCGTGACGCCGGTTTCTTCCTCGATGACGAACTCGCCGTCCATGACCGGCACGCGCCAGTAGCGGCTGTCGCCGAGTTTCTTGGATGTCTGATAGCCGTCGCCGAAATAACGCGGCGCCTTGCCGAGGCCGAGCGATTGCGCGGCTTTCAACCCTGAGAAGCAGGCTGAGCCCGGGCTCGTCAGGACGCACTGGCCGATGCGGTTGCGAATTTGCGGTATGAGCGCATCCGGCGAAAAGCCGAAGATCAGAATGCGGACGCCGGGGCGGCCGTCGGGCGTCTCGTCGGGCCCGAGTTCCTTGTCGATGCCGCATTCGGCACCGCAGCCAATGACGGATGTGCCGAAGCCGGTAGCGACGGTTGCCGCGATGCGCGCCCATTTCAGCGTATCGGCGGTGATGATGATGCCGGTGCCGCTCATGCCGAAGGCTTCGGCGAAGGTATCGTCGATTTCGACACCGTTGACCGTCTTGCTCATGCTAAGCGCGCCTTCGTCGGTTGGATGATAAGGGAGCCGCGGCCATGGTCTAGAATCTCTTCATCCGACAGGCGGAAGTTTTCCATCCGCACGGTGTTGTAGTCGTCGAAGTAGCGCTTCAGCTGGCGTTCGATGCCGCGATCGTAGGAGGGACGTGCGACGTGCGTCGCGCCATTCACCGCCTTGATAATCTTGCCGTTGCGAACGATCAGCTCGCCGTTCTTGAACAGCATCTCGGGCGTCGCGAACATCGCTTCGCGGTCCGGGTTGTCGTCATAGACGGTGATGTCCGCGCAGGCGCCGACGCCGAGGTGTCCACGATCGGCGAGGCCAAGGCTGCGCGCCGGTCCGGCACGGGTCATGATCGCGATCTCATAGAGCGTGTATTCGCGATCGAGTGACGCGAGCGTCGAATACTTCAGTGCATCCTGGTTGATCGTCTGCATGACGTCCTGGCGGAACGCCTTATCCATCAGCAGCCGGATCAAATGCGGATAGCACGTGAACGGTCCGCCGTTCGGGTGGTCGGTCGTCAGGAACAGACGCCACGGGTCGTTGATCAGCAGGAACAGCTCAAGGCCGATCGCCCACTGCAGCGCGTTCACGAAGCTCTTGTCGCGATACTTGAACGGGACGACGCCGCAACCGGCGTCGCACTCGATGTCCATCACGACCCACTTTTTCGGATAGGCCGAGCGGGTGTTGACGAACTGGCGCATGGAGTCGCCCGAGGCCGTGCACGTCTGGCCGAACATCACCTGGCCGACGTCGCACGAGACGTTCGGATTGGTGTTGACCGCCTCGGCAACCTCAGCGGCGGCAGACGAAAACTTCATATCGCCTTCGGTGCCGTAGCTGTGGAACTGGATGTGCGTCAGATGGATCGGCAACCCTTCGGCGCCCTTGATCGTCGCGAGCGTCGTTTCCACGCCGCCCGGAATGCCGAGGTTGCAGCCGTGAATGTGGATCGGATGGACGACGCCGAGTTCCTTCAGGCCGCGCGCCAGCGCGAGGATGATGTCACGCGGCGTGACGCCGTAATAGACATGCTTCTCGTCGAGATCGAGCTTGCGCTGGTTGAACTTGAAGGCGCTGATGCCGCCGGGATTGACGACCTTGACGGCGATCGCCTGCGTCGCGTGCATCGTCCAGGCGATGTAATCCTTGATCGCCGAGAAATCCTGCTTGCCCGCGAGCTGGCGCAGGAAGAAATCGTCCGACCCGAGCATCGCGAACGCGCCCTTGTCGATGATCGCGGTATCGGCGAGTTCCATGTGCGCCTGGCGCGCGTTTGCCGGAAGCATCGCCGGTTCGAATGCCGCCGTGTAGCCCATCTCGGCGTAGCGATAGCCGGCCGTCATCGTCGAGGGAATTGCATGGCCGACGCCGGCGCGCGTGATGTCGGTGCGCTCGACTTCCTGGCCGATGTGATCCTCGGGCAGCATCATGCGGGCGATCGTCATCTTGCCGCCGCCGATGTGCGAATGCGGATCGATGCCGCCCGCCATGATCACGCGCCCGTGCACCGGATATTCATGCGCGACTTTCGCGTCCGGAGACGGGTCAACGATGCGGCCGTTCTCGATGAAGATATCGCGAACCTCGCCATCGATCCCGTTCGCAGGATCGTAGATGCGGCCGCCTGTTAGCTTGATGAGCATTCTTGATCTCGAATGTTGGCCTAGAGGGCGGCTTGGATGGAGGCGAGAACGTCCATGGCGGACGGCAGCTTGGACTGGCGAAGCTGGCGCAATGGCAGCGAAACGACGTTGTCGACGCGGATGACGCGTTCGGCATGATCGACGCCGGGTGTGCCGACCGGAATGAAGACTTTCGGTTTGCGGCTGAGCTTCAATCCAGGTGTGCCGAGAACGATCGTCGTTACATCGGTCTCGGGCGGGACGAGATCATCGCCGATCGATGCGAGCCAGACGAGCAAATCGCTTTCCTTGGCCGCCAGCATACGCTCGGCATCGTAGAGATCGGCGTCGTATTCGGGCTTGCCATTCGCGTAGGAGACACGGAGCGGGTAACCCGACTGCCAGGCGCATACCGAGACGGCAGAGGGCAAGCCTTCATTGCCGCCAAGCGCCAATCCGGCGGAACGTGTCGTGGCGTTGGCTTCCTTGATGAATTCGCAGATCGCCTGAACGGTCAGATCGCCGCCTGCGAAATCGAAGCTCGCCGGGTTCCAGACGACGACGCTGTAGCTCGCCGCCTTGAAGCGCGCAAACAGGTCTTCAACGGTTGCGCGCGGAACGCCGCCGATGGTTTCATCGGTGATAATGGCGCCCTTCTGAATCGCGCGCATTGCGTCCAGGATTTCGCCGACGCGATCCGTCTTGCACGGGATCGTCACGACTTCGCCGACGCGAGGCCCAGTGGCGGCAGACTGGTCCAGTCCTTCGCCGAGGAAAACGACGGTCCGCTTCGGCGGATTGTCGGAGAACATCGATGCTTCGTTGCAGACGACGCGCTCGAAGAAGCGCGGGTTGCTTTTGTGGATGTCGCTACCGGCAATGATGAAAAGATCGGCGCGGTTGCGTGCCTCGGTGAGAGAGGTCGTCAGCCAGCCGCTCGACTGCATGACGCGAGTATTGCGATAGGCGGATGCGCTCAAGGCGTGATCGACGACGCCACCGCCGGCTTCGGCCAGCGCCATGACGGCGCGCACACCTTCGACACCCGTTCCGAGACCGCAGAAGATCGGCAGGCGGCTCTCGCGGATCAGCTTCGCGGCCGTTGCGACCGCTTCTTCGAGAGAAACGCTTTTGCCGTCGACCTCAGGGTTGGGTTCAACCAGGGGGCGCCCGAACCCGGCGACGGACCGCGCGCAGCCGTTCTTGAGAACCTTCAGGCTGCCGCTGCCGGAGGGGCCGATCTCGAGGTCGTCACAAGCGATACCGCAGAAGGGACACGCTATATTCTCGAAATGATTTACGCCGTTCCTCGACTTTTCGGATTCCAATCCATCACCTCTCAGAGCCAAGGACGCTACCCACCGGGATTCGACATTCGTATAATGCGGGAGGTAAACCAACTCTCACCCTGGTGGTCAAGCGTGCTAAGGGGCTTCGGCACGGTGCGATACAATTTGCCGTCTCGGGGTGAAGTCTGGCGCGCCTGCCGTCCGCGGTCAGCCGAAAGGCCCACATCGGACTCTTGCAACTGAAGTCTCCGGAGGAATTGCATGTTGAAACGCTTGGCGATCGCGGCCGCGATCTTGAGTTCTCTGCCGATCGTGGCCTGGGCTCATGGTCCGTCGCGCCAGAAAGTTACGGAATCCATTGAAATCAATGCGCCTGCTGAGAAAGTCTGGGCCCTCGTCGGCAACTTCCAGGACGCAAGCTGGATCCCAGCCGTCGCCAAGACCGAAGGCACCGGCGACAACACGCCGGCGAGCGGAACGGGCAATGACGGCGCGAAACGCACGCTGACGCTCCAGGGCGGCGGCGTCGTCGAAGAGGCGCTCGACGCCTATGACGCCAAGGAAATGACCTTTAGCTACGAGATCACCAAGGTCGACGTGAAGGTTCTGCCGGTTAACGATTATTCGTCACACGTGACGGTGACGGCGAACGGCGCGGACAAGTCGACGCTGGAGTGGAAGGGCGCGTTCTATCGCGGCTTCATGAATAACGATCCGCCGCCGGAGCTTAACGACGAGGCGTCGAAAAAGGCGGTTACCGATCTCTATAAGAGCACGCTCGAAGCCGTGAAGGCCAAGCTCGAAGGCGGCAAGTAGTGCTGCATTGCATTCGCGCCGGCGTGGCGGTTGCTTTTCTCGCCCTGTGCGGACAGCAACCCGTCGCGCTGGCGGCCGAAGCGTTGACCACCAATCAACCGGCCGACAGTCTGTCGTTCGTCGATCTCGCGACGATGAAAAGCGTCGCGACCCTCGCGATCGGCGGCAAGCCGGCCGGCATCGCGCTGTCGCCAGATCGGACGAAAGCCTACGTCACGGCGCCCGACAGCAAGGAACTCGTCGAGGTCGATGCGGTCTTGCGCGTCGTGACGCGGCGGCTGGCCTTAGGCGGCGGGCCGCTTGGTATTGCCGCGCATCCCTCGTTGCCCGAGGTTTATGTCGCCGACTGGTTCTCGCACCGGGTGATCGTCGTCGACGCGCGATCTCTGACGGTTACCGGGACGATCGAGGTCGGCCAGTCGCCGTCCGGCCTTGCCGTGACGCCGGACGGGCGTCTGCTTCTCTCCGCCGATCGCGACAGCGACTCCATCTCGATCATCGACATCGCGACGCGTACACGCGTCGCGTCGATGCCGGCGGGTCAGCGCCCCTTCGGCGTTACGATCGATGCAAAAGGCGAGCGTGCTTATATCGCCAACGTCAAAAGCAATAACGTCAGCGTCATCGATATCGCCGCCCGGCGTCTTATCGGCACGATCCCGACCGGACGCCGGCCGTATGCGGTCGCTCTGGCGCGGGGTCGGGGCTTCTCGACGGACCAATACGGCGGCGGCATCACCGTTTTCGATCTCGGAACATTATTGCCGATCAAGACCGTCCGGCTCTGCGATCACCCCGAGGGGATCGAGGCCGACGCATCGGGGGGCGATGTGTACGTGGCGTGCTGGGGTGACAACGTGCTGATCCGTCTCGACGCGGACACGCTCAAGGTTACCGGCAAGGCCGAGGTCGGCGACGGGCCGCGCGCGTTCGGGAAATTCCTGCGCTAGCGCGAGGTTACGCGGTTTTAAGTTCCGCGCGGGGGCTTCTTCCGGCATCTTGCTGCCAAACTTACCCAACCGCTCGGCAGCCGCAGTTACCGGATATTCCGACGATAGCTGGTCAATCCGCGGAGCTAAGGCTAAAGAGCGGGAAAAACAAGCAAGTTTGGACGCCTGGAGGAACCCGTGACATTGAGAATTCCCGTTGCTGCACTCGCTCTATTTGCCTTGCTCGTTCCCGCGGCGGCGGGCGCCTCCGATCTGCCGAAGCCGACCGATCTTCTTTTCAATAGCCCGCATATCTCCAACATCGCCGTCGGCACGGTGCTCGACTACAAATTCAATCGCAAACCGTCCAATGAGCAGATGCTCGGCGCGGGCTACACCGACGACATTACGGTGACCGTTGAAAGCGACGCGACGGAGGGGAAGAAAAACGTCATCGTGCAGATGTACACCGGCGACCGCGCGCGCGATCCGCAGCGCATTACCGGCATGGACGGCAACCCGATGATGGTCGTGTGCCTCGACAATGCCGTTTCGCACTTCCGCCAGCTTGCGGGTGGCGACAGCGCGTATCTGAAGAACACTTTCAGCCGCTATCTGGCGGAGCGTGCAACGATTGCCCCCGTCAAGATCTTGTATAAGGGCGCTGAGGTCGACGGCTATGAGATCACCGCGACGCCTTATGCGGATGATCCCTCGAAGTCGAAAATGGGCGGATTTGAAAACTCGACGTTCAAGATCGCCCTCTCAGACAAAATTCCGGGACATCTGGCGCGGGTGATCGCAGATATCAGCAACTCGGACAAAGCCGCGCCGACGCTTCTCGAAACGACCACGCTCGAGGGTGTAGGAGACGTAAAATGACAAAAACTGGTAAGCACAGACTCTTTGCGCTGATATTCGCAGCTGCAACTCCGGTGGCGGGCATAGCCGTAGCGCAGGAACTGCCGATGAACGAATATCCGACGGTCGCGCGTGCCGACTATGTTTACGCCTGCATGGCCGTCAACGGTCAGACGCGCGACGTGCTCGAGAAGTGCTCGTGTTCGATCGATCAGATCGCGTCGCTTCTTCCCTACGCGGAGTATGAGGAAGCCGAGACACTGCTGTCTGTCGGTTTGAAGGGCGGTGAAAACGTCGCCTGGACGAAAATTCCGCAGATGCAGGAGAAGATCAAAAACATGCGGCGCGCGCAGGTCGAAGGCGAGTTGCGCTGCTTTTAATTTGGCGTTTGGCGACTCTCCTTCGGAGAGCCGGCCGCCAAACGCGAAGTCCTAGTTGTGTCCGGTGAGCTTGTTTGGTTTGCGTCCGGCGACTCCGCTTCGCGGAGCCGGCCGCCGGACGCGTGGGTATTACTGGCGCTTGGCGACTCCCCCTGTGTGGAGCCGGCCGTCAAGCGCATCATTCCCACTCGAGTTCGGTGAAGGCGGCGGTGACGTTCATGCCGTTGAGTTCGGCGAAGAGTTGCCAGTTGTCGCGCTCGGACTGACCGGCCGTTTTGAGCGCCTGCTCGAGCGTCGCGCCGTCCTTGATCAAGGTGCGGACATCGCGTGCGATCGTTTCCAGATATCGCTGCTGCGGCAGCATCGCGTCGGGCCACTGCATCGATTTCGGCCCGTGTCCTGGAATCGCGCGCTGAGCTTTTTCGTTCATGAGTTCCGGGATCAGCTTCAGCCATCCGACGATGGAGCCGTCGAGCGTCGGAATGTGTCCTGAGAACAGCAGATCGCCTAGCACGAACGTACCTGTTGTGCTGTCGAACACCGTCAGGTCATTGTCGGTATGCGAGGTCGCCCGCGCCTTGAGCGTCAGACTGCGCCCTCCGAGATCGAGGTCCAACGTATCGCTGACGAGCTTCGTCGGAATGACGATTTTCGTTCCGGCAAAGCCGGTTTCTCCGAGCCTCGTCTGCGCAGTCCGCAGATAGCTTTCCGCGCGCGCCGAAAGCGCAGCCGGGAGTTTGGCGTGTCCGACGAATTCGGTACCGTTACCTTCGAAAGCTGCGTTTCCGAGCACATGATCGGGATGCATGTGCGTGTTGATGACGTAGCGGATCGGCTTGCTGGTCACCTTGGCGGCTGCGGCGCGCAGCGCCTTGCCGACGAGGTATGAGCCGCCAGTATCGACAACCGCGACGGCATCGTTACCGACGATGATGCAGGAATTGGATATGTCGCCGTGGTTGGTCGGTTCGACGAGTTCGTAGGGCGCGACGTGAACGAAAACTCCAGGCGCGACTTCCGACACCTCAGCTTCGTACGTTTCAGCCACTGAAATGCGAGGAAACAGCGGTAAAAGCGCTGCCGAAGCTGCACCGCGTAGGAATTCTTTGCGCGTCGGACGGGAGAAAAGGCGGGATTTTTCTGTCATGGCTATGTCTCTGCAATAAGCTGAAAATCCCGATCGTTGCAAAGGCTGATTAGCGCTCGCGTGCGATCACGAACGCGCGATTTCGCGTGATCGGATGACATAATTTTCCCGACCGTCACAAGTAGTCGTGCGCCGCAGCATTTGTGGTGCAGCGCGAAGATTGCCTTTGTTTTCTGAGGATTTTTTGGTCAGAGACATTGTCCTAATTTGCCACATGCGCACCGGCGTCGCAGTTCGTGTTGCGGACACTGGGAAAAAATGTCTACATGCCGACCGTTCACGAGGACCTACCGGTTCTACACGGTTCCGTGAAGAAACCCGCGAAGTTGAGATTAAGACGGGAAAAAATCCCGCAAAATCCTCAGCTTCGAGGCGGAAAAACCGGAAGGTTCTCGGGATCGACTTGCAAGCGTGGCAAGACTTTTCTCAAAATGGAGGAAGCGCAATGCGCAAAAGTGCATTCGCATGTGGGTTACTAGCGACAGTCGCGTTTACGGGGCCCACGTGGGCCAACGAATCCGCGATCAAAGCCGCTAGCGATCCGAATAACTGGGCAATCCAGTCCGGCGACTATGCCGGTACCCGTTACTCGACACTCGACCAGATCACGACCGAAAACGTCGGCCAGCTCAAAGTGGCTTGGACGTTCTCGACCGGCGTTCTTCGTGGTCACGAAGGTGGCCCGCTGGTTATCGGCGACACCATGTGGCTTCACTCGGCGTTCCCGAACATCGTGTTCGCTCTGAACCTCGCCGA
>ERZ778027.2901-NODE-2901-length-19074-cov-11.482202_pt1 | contig 19074 bp, 22 predicted proteins | sample MGYA00375757_ERZ778027 | MGnify/ENA primary metagenome ERZ778027 (study PRJEB29350, sample SAMN05389817) | bioreactor metagenome | isolation source: Ammonium sulfate bioreactor | place: South Africa: University of Cape Town | collected 2014-02-18 ...
GCATGGTTCATATTGCTACCGCACGATACTGGCTCAAATTCGTCCACGCCGCCTAACAGATAAGTCATTAATCGTGCAACGTTCCCATAGGTTCGCACGTCACGAAACCAAATCAGATATTCATGATCGCACAGCTTGCGAATGTCTTGATCATACGCTCGAGGGAACGGTTCAATGTCATCTTCCAGCATTTCACAGATGTTGCGAAGAGTTAACGGCACACCGTCGTTAACGTAGGAACCGGAGGTGTCATTTCTATCCACGTATGATTCGAAACGATTACGGAAAAAGCGGTGCAAATCGAGCATGTTATAATTCATAGATAATTCTCCTTGGTGGGTTGAATTCCACTCAGTATGAAGTGGGTGAACGATGTCTTGTATTCTGTGGATAGATTTCCTGCTAAATCAGTAACGAGCATTACCTATCTGTGCAGGCATGCCGTCTTATCAAAACCGGAGCGTTTCTAAGCTTGATTTGTGGGTGAAGCGTATCTGGCGGCCGGAGGATGTAAGCGCTTCCTATGTTTTTATATTCTTTTAAGAGTATTATTAATATAGGAAGCGCTTACATCCTCCGGACTTTAATTCGTCAGCTTATTTCATAACTGATTCCTCGGTTAGAGTTATGTCTTCTGCCTTCCTTGACCGAGAATTAGACGTATTCCTCCGGTTGCGCGCCTTGTCCGCCTCCCACACAGGAGAAGCACTTCCGGTCAAGCGCTCGGTGACATTCATAGCCTGATGACCGAGAGCCAGACACTTTTCTACCAGTGGGCAGTTCGAGCAAGGAAACGCTTTAATATTGACGGTCTCCGCCACTCCGAAGCAACTCGGAAGCAATTCTTCAGCCCCCAGTTTCACCTTCGGCTCCGGGGGCCAATCACCATCGACGAAAGATGACAGTGCACGCTTTTCCACGTCGAGACGATCTTCTTCTGGCACCAGCGCGATTACCGATGTAAAACTCAAATGTCGCTTTGCGTGCACCCGTTCGGCAATCTGATCGAACATGCGACGACCGGACTTCTTGACCTCGGCGAGCATGATCTTTCGAAATTCAATTTGCGCGGGCAGCTTGAGATCATTTTCGAGGCGATACTGAGGAATGGCACCGGCTCCTTGTATCAGATGCGGCATCCGCTCCTCGTGGAACGTATCGAAGCATTTAAGCCATGCTTCCTTATTCGCGGGGAAGGATGAAGCTGGCTAGGCAACATCGTCCAACGGCGCTTTCGGCGTGATGAGAAATCAAAACAGAATTCGATATAGGCATCATAGGGCAAAAAGAAATTGTCGGCTCTCTGTCTCGCCCTCCAAAGGGCGGTGAACCACCTCTCTCTTTCATGAGGACGTTCGGTTTTAGTGCCGAATACAGTTTCGGCTTTTGCGACATCCTCGTGCCGGCGAATATGAGCGCGCAATTTTTCCTGATAGATCGTTGCGAACAGCAAAGTGAGTGACATGGGCGATTTGAACCGATAGTCCAACCACCGCTGCATCATTAGCGTGCTTTCGTTCTTCCACTCTCTTGGGTGCAGAACGGTTCGCATCTGGACGATCTCTTCCAGACGCTTCAATAAAGTGTTCTTGAGCATAGGCATAGTTTTCCCTCCGGATGGGCGTTGAAACCCATTCGCCAAATTTTCAATCGCTAGGAATGTCCCGCTTTTTGGTTATAGTGCTCAACTCGGTGAGATGACGCAGATCGTGAGCGAATTTTTCATCTGCATCAATCAGGCGACCCTGCATCGGTGATCTCATCTCGTGTTATAGCGAAAAATGTGTGGCGCGCAGTCGATTGTGCGTGAGGGAACATAATCAGTTTGACTCGAGGATTCTCGCTTGCAGGTGTCGTGTTTTCCCATGCACCCAACACTCTTAGACTGCCGGTGCTCGCCAGTGAGCTTCTGTGGCGATTTTCGCATATGGGAGGTTTCGTTCAAAAAGTCGCGGTGGATTCAGAAGGCATCCCCATCGATGTCGTTGCTTTTTTCTAGGACTTCGACATTCGCACCGTCATCAATCGAGCACATGGTCGAGGTCGCGGCTGCACGAATGAGAAGGTAACGGTTCGACGGCGTCGGGAAAAGACAACGGCGGCGCGTCTCCGGCGAATGTCCAGCCTATCCGGACGATTTTCTATTGCATCCGGAGCACCCCGGTTGGTCATTGGAATGGAGATCCTGACGAGATACGTGGCTACGTCTCGGGCAATGATCTTCAGTAACCGAACGGATGTCGGAGAATACGTTTTCGCCATTGCACCACAAGGCTTTTGCGTAGCCTCTGGCCGTGATGACGCGGCGGTCAAAAAGGTAGATGCATCTACGCGATCATGCAGTGCGGCAACGATAGTATTTCGGCGCTGGCTCTTTAATGCACCGGTAGAGCGCCAATGTTGACAGAATTCCAAAATCGCTAAAATCAGATAGAAACCGCCAACTTTATGTAAAGCTCTGTCAACTTAGCGCAATCAAAACGGGTGCAATCATCACTTTTTAGGTTGGTTTGGTTGCTACGGATGGGCAAAAATGAAGAGTTTTTGAGGGCTATGTTGACACTTTTTGAATCTCTTAATTGTAGTGTCAACTTGATTTTGTAATCATTGGTTGTATTACCCGAGGCGTCCAACCAAGCTGTCGGCGGACAGGTGCGTGTATCGCTTCAGCATCGAAAGCTCTTTGTGTCCCGAGATCGTGCTGACCTCGATGATGTTTAGTCCGATCTCGAAGAATCGGCTGACGGCTTCATGGCGCAAGTCGTGGAATTTGAGATTGCTGACATCCGCACGTTTCAGAACACGCCGCCACGTCTGCTCAAAGGCTGATGTGGTCATCGCGAACGGCATGGATTGATCTACGCCCTCATTTTGTTTCAGCGCCATCAAAGCCTCGTAGGCTCGCTGTGAAAGAGGCACCTCGCGGCTCGTGCCATTCTTGGTCATCGCCAAGGAAATCACTCACCGGTTATGCGAGACGTCCGCCCACTTCAGACCAAGAATCTCACCACGGCGCATCCCGGTCTCAATCGCCAGAATGACCAGCGTGCGGCAGCATTCAACCTTACCCTCGTCACAGGCGTCGAGGATGCGTTGTTCTTCTGAAGCAGTCAGGCGGCGCGATCGGCTGTTGTTGATCGTTGGACGGCGCACCATTTTCACGATGTTTTGGGCGAGGGGATAACCCCAATCGCGTATCGCGACATCAAGGACGTGGCTGAGAATCGCAAGCTCGCGGACAACGGTGGCAGGCCTGACTGTCTTCAGGCGCTCGTCGCGGAACGATGCAATATCTTGCTGCGACAAGCCTACCAGCGTCCGGTAGGCGAGATCGTGGCGCTGAAGCACGCCGAGGCGCTGAATCTCTTGAGTCGATCCACGTTTTGTCGGCGAGACTTCTTCGGCATACCGCTTAAGCAATGAGCCGAGCGTCGTGCTTTCGAGGATGCGCGTATCTGGCGCCGCGCCGAACTTGTCGACCTGGCTCTCCAGATCGCGCGCCCACTTCTCGGCTTCGGTCTTGCTGTCGAAGGATTTGCAGCGCGGTTTCATGCCACGCCTGCGGACTTGTGCTTGCCAGCGGCCCCTGAGCTTCCTGATGGTTGCCATTGCGATCTCCGATTGATTTCGAAGATCATGCGTAGGATGCCCCGGAAAGGGAGCCAAGGGATTATCCCCGCATTCGATCCGTCCATCACGATATGGAGTCGTCGAGGGCAGAAAAGTGTCCTTGTCAGCATATCACGCTTGTTGTTACATAAGCCAAGTAATGGGGTTGGGGTTATGCGTAAATCGTTATGTTGTGCGGTTGCGGGCTTTGTTTCGCTGTTTTCTGCCATGACGAGCACCGTAGTCGTGGCAGCAGAAAAGACCTTTGGTCCATTTTCGGTCGATGATACCAAGCCAGATATCATTGCGATGAATGGTCTCGTTGAGCCGGGCACGGCATTGGATTTTCACAGAGCTCTTCGTGCTGCACCCAATGCGAAGTTGGTCACGCTAAACAGTGGCGGTGGCAATGTTCAAGCCGGCTTATTGATTGCTGACGACATCAATCAGCGCGCGCTGGCAACTTACATCCCGAAAACGGGTAAGTGTTATTCCGCCTGTTCCTATATTTTCTTGGCTGGCAAGGAACGAAAGGTGGACGGCGAGTTGGGCGTTCATCAGATATCTTCGGATTCGCCGGATCTTGTCGGTGCTCAGTTAGCGATCTCCGATATAATTGAAGTGTTGAGCAGATTTAATACGCCAGCGGAAGTCATGCAAGTCATGTTCAAGACGCCTCCTGACGAAATGCATGTATTCAGTCAGGAAGAAATTGAACGATACAAGCTCAATCGGTCTGGTGAGGAACAAACAGTAGTTAATCCACCGGCGGCGAGCGCTGTTCCCACCGAAAAAAATGACGATATAAAGGAATCTAAGAAAACTGTAGCTGGTGTTTCACCCATTGCTCCGGCTCCGCAGTCCACCGTTGAAACCGAAGCCGTAGCGAAGCTCTCACCGTTGGAAGAATTCACCAAGCGCCCGAACAGAATCGCCCTGTATACAGGACTGGATCTCTTCGGTGAGGATATATCGACTATCCGCGTCGATGATGCTGCTGCATGTGCCAAAAGCTGCCTTGCGATGAACGGACAATGCAAAGCTTTCACGTTCAATACCAATCCAAGGATCAAAAAGGGGCCGAATTGTTTCTTGAAAGCGAGCGAGGGACGAGTCGATGGAAACAGCGTTGCTTTGTCAGGCCGGTTCCTTAGCGGTGCGGAGGCTGATCCTGCTCCATTTTCTCTTGGCATGATTGATCCAGCCAAGGCCCTTTTCGATGATATCGATCTGCCGGGTGGGGATTTATCACATCGCCCCAACGCATCAGCAAAAACTCCTCTCGCGTGTCGCCTTGCGTGCATCGATAACAGTCGGTGCGTAGCTTTCACTTACATTAAGCCCAAAAAGGAATGTTGGCTTAAAGGGGCGGTGGGTTCACCGAGGTTTGGGAAGGGGCTGGTCACGGGAGTCAAAAGATATGAGACGTTCGCTCCTGCCAGAGTTATCACTTTGAAATGAGAGGTAATGATCGTTTTTCTGAAGAAGTCTGCGAGAAGCTAGGCAATTATGTTTACCGGCTGATCGATCCCCGCAATGGCGAGACCTTTTATGTCGGAAAAGGAAAAGGTAACCGTGTGTTTGACCACGCCGCAGGCGTTTCCGTTGGCGATGGTGACGGTGATCAAATCCTTGGCGCAAAGCTGGATCGTATTCGGGCAATCAAGAATGCCGGTCTTTCTGTCGCCCACGTCATTCACAGGCACGAAATTCCGGACGCAGCTATATTCGAAGTAGAAGCGGCTTTGATCGATGCTTATCCCGGATTAACCAATATTCAAGGCGGTCATGCAAGCACGGATCGAGGTCCGATGAACCACATCGAATTAATCGATAAATACAGTCTTCCTGAGTTCCCGGCTGAACCTGCAGACAGCTTAGTCCTTATTTGCATCAACAAACTTGAGGAGCGTTTCAATCGGAAAGCCATATATGATCTCGTCCGATACTGTTGGCGTATCAATAAGAACCGAGCGGAGAATGCCGCTTATGTAGTTGCGGTCGTTCGTGGCGTAACCGTTGGCGTATTTTCGCCTGAGATTTGGCTGCCTGCGACGCTTGAAAACTTCTCAGATGTGCCACACGCCTCAGATGCTGAGGGGCATCGGTTTGGCTTCATTGGCAAAGAAGCACTGGAAGCGGTGTGGGAACTGTATGTAGGAAGTCGGGGAAAGCAGATTACAAACCCAGAATTGAAACACGTGCAGAATCCGGTGCGCTTTTGGAAATGCTAAATCGCCAGCCCTGTGCTTGCCAGCGTCCTCTGAGCTTCCTGATTGTTGCCATGCTGATCTCCGATTGATTTCGAAGATCATGCGTAGGATGCCCCGGTTGGGGGAGCCAATTGTTTTTTGAAATCCGCCAAGCGGATTCGAAACTGCGTGACTAAATCAGTGTCATCATATTGATGCAATGCAAATAAACAGGGGTATTGACCCTTAAGGGAATCTTCCGTCCTAATTCCGCTAGAAGTTCATCTGATTCGCTGGGGCATTGGGGGGATTATGGCAACAATCCATTATAGATATTGCAGCCGTCAAACGCCGACTATTACCACTGAATCGCTGCGCGATGCTATCGTGCGTATTATGGATGCTCAGCTTGAAGACGGACGAAGAATACGACAAAGTATTCGGGCTCGAAAGCAAAAATGTTTAGATGAACACGATGTCGTCCTAAATGCTTATTCTCAAACGAACGATTGGGTTTTTGCAGAGTTTTTACGCGCGGAGCCCGGAGCTTTCTTGATTACTGTCGAAGATGATCGTAACGATGAAAGACTTATTGTCAAGCAACACCCTGCTCCAGAAGGGAACGCTCCACACAGAGGCTCTCTATACGCGCTCATCCATGGAGATCACGTTTTATTCGCCTCGAAAGGTTACTTTTCATCACGTTGCTTAGAAGATTATTTGACATGGTTTTGCCAAAAGGACGCACTTCTACTTGCGAATGATCGTCGTATTGTTCTCGCGGCGCGAACGGCTGTTTCTGAAAAAATGAGGGCAAGTTCAGTTCGTTTTCGATTTGATCCTCTTGAAGCAGCAAATGTTCGGCCGGCTGGCCGAGATGATTTACATCATGAAGCGGAGCGCCGTCCTACTCCCCAAGGCCTACTCAATACGCTATTGATAGCTGATGCTGATCTTCGGCGATTGGTCGAAGGAGGACAGGTCGAAGTGGATGTTCTACTTAAGTTTAAAAACGGAAGACGCAGCCGAGACCTCAACATAGGTGATCTTCACCGTGTGTTCCGTAACGTTGAAGACGTGGAGGATTTATCATTTGAAGGCCCGGATGGTCCGGTGAATGGCCTCGGTGCAAGACTTCAAGGAAAGACATCTATCCAACCGATTGGCTCTCTTTTTGATGCAAATGACGCAAGGCGTAAACTTATTCAACAATTTGACGATTGGAGAGCCGAAGGTCATATTTAAATAGCACAAGGGTGGTATGATGCACCATGGATATTCGCCTGATATTGCAGTGCATTGGGGCCGTTGTAATCAGTTCCATTAGTGCTTATGTGCTTGATCCAAATAGTCTTGATGCCCCTTCTGGAAATATAGTATCGGCACTTAGTATTATTAATGCAGCTATATTCCCGACGGTTGTTTTAAGTGCTACGATTCTTAAAGGTGGAACGCTCTCTAAGGCGATAGTGGAGCGGTATCGTTGCGCATTGAGGACTCAAATATCATTCTTTTTTGGTATATTGCTTTTTTCTCTGATGGCTATTGGTGCTATTGTTCTTGCGCAAGCGGTAGGTTGGAAATTTATAATTAATGCATCTAGATTTGATATCAAAATTGATTTGAGTTGGATATTTAATTTTGTAATCGTGTTTCTTGGGTCATTTGTAGCATTCCGTTTGTCCGCATTCTTTCAAGCAATTGTTAGTTTGCTGGATATTCATATTGACGGGGTGTTGGAAGAAGTTGCTGCGCGGAAAAAACAGAGCGAGGCGGAGCGTGAAAAGGAACTCGCGGAGCTTCCTGATGTTTCAGCCCACCAGCTTCCTCCGGAAGAGCGCCCGTTAGGCTTTTGAGCTATCCAGTGAAATGTTTTGCTAGCCTGTGCCGAAAACGTGGCTTTTATCAGAATGCCGACCTTATAAATCGTCGGTTCGTATGACTGCGCTCTTTGTTGAATAGAAAAATTTGCAATAAAATCAATATATTATGGCGGAGAGGGAGGGATTCGAACCCCCGATGGAGTTGCCCCCATGCCGCATTTCGAGTGCGGTGCTTTCAACCACTCAGCCACCTCTCCGCGTTGTGCCACAACATCGAGACCGGTCCGTCACGGACCATTCCAGAGTAAGCATCAAAAAGCGAATGCCGAGCGTGCGACGGCTCAATAACGGCCAGCGCGCCATTAGACAAGAGTTAATTTGCGTGATCCCGCCAAAATTCCGGGAAAATTCTTGACTTTGCCGCCGCTTCGCACCTATAAGCACCGGACTTCAGGCGTGGGGCGATCCGCGCCTGTTGTTTTGGTTGCGGTTTTCCGGTTTTCCGGCGCCGCGATCAAGGGCCGAAGGCCCATCCCTCAACCGACTGATAAAAAGACGGCCCACAGGCGCGGCGCCAATGCCCGATGCGAGAGCCGGACCGAACGACCCGAAAGGATAACAAATGTTCGCAGTCATCAAGACCGGTGGCAAGCAGTATCGCGTTGCCGCAAACGACCTCATCAAGGTCGAGAAGGTCGCCGGCGAAGCCGGTGACATCGTGGAATTCGCGGAAGTTCTGATGGTCGGCACGACGATCGGCGCTCCCACCGTGGCCGGCGCCCTCGTGACCGCCGAAGTGGTGGAGCAGGGCCGCGGCCGCAAGGTCATCGCCTTCAAGAAGCGCCGCCGCCAGAACTCCAAGCGTACCCGCGGCCATCGTCAGGAACTGACGACCATCCGCATCTCGGAAATCCTCACCGACGGCGCCAAGCCCTCGAAGAAGGCCTCCGAGAAAAAGGTTGCCGAGAAGAAGGCTCCCAAGGCGGAAGCCGCCGCGGGCGAAGCCGCACCGGCCAGCAAGGCAGCGCCGAAGAAGGCCGCAGCCAAGGCCGAGTCGGCCGAGTAACGTCAAGAGATTGAAGGAGAACACCAATGGCACACAAAAAAGCTGGCGGTTCCTCGCGTAACGGTCGCGATTCTGAGTCCAAGCGCCTTGGCGTGAAGAAGTTCGGCGGCGAAGCCGTTCGCGCCGGCAATATCCTCGTGCGTCAGCGCGGCACCAAGTGGCATCCGGGTACCAATGTCGGCATCGGCAAGGACCATACCCTTTTTGCGACGGTCACCGGCTCCGTGTCCTTCCGCACGAAAGCCAACGGCCGCACCTACGTGTCGGTCGACCCGATCGCGGAAGCCGCAGAGTAAGCCGGGCACTCTTATTAAAGCACCGGCGTCCCATCAGACCCGGTGCATATGGCGGCCAAGCCAAAAGATCGAAAGGGAAGATGGGGCACCATCTTCCCTTTTTCGCATCCGGAGGCATGATCAGCATGAACCATACCCGCACAATTGCCCAAGAGGGCGCCCGCGAGCGCATCGAACTGCGCCCGCTCGGCATGGGCGACCTGCACCGCTACCGTGCCCTGCGTCTCAGCGGGCTCCAGCTTGCGCCCACAGCCTTCGGATCGAATTTCGAGGAAGAGAATGCCTATTCAGACAGCGTGTTCGCGCGGCGTCTGGAGCAGGTGAACGGGAATGTGGTGTTCGGCGCGTTCGACGGCGAGACGCTGCTGGGTATAGCGGGTATGTTCCGCCACGATCGCCGGTCCGAGCGCCATCGCGGCACGCTGTGGGGCGTCTATGTCGCGCCGGAAGCGCGCGGGCTGCGGCTGGCCCGGGCGCTGGTGGAAAAGGTCATCGACCACGCCGCCCGCCATGTCGTCGTCCTTGACGCCAAGGTGGTGGCGACCAACGAGGCCGCGAAGCGCGTCTATGACGCGCTCGGATTCAGGACTTACGGTGTCGAGCCGAAATCGCTTTTCGTGCAGGGGCAATATCTGGATCAGAACCTGCTCTTCATCGATTTCACCGATCCGGTCTGGAGCGACAAAGTAAACTGAGACAAACCCGCTTCCTCACCTGTTTGCAGGGAGCGGCTTTTGCTGTAATTGCAACGACGCATGCGGAGATTGTCCGCCCGCGCAGAGTTTTGGGCGTCCGTTGTCGAAGGCCGCGGGCATCCGGGAAGGTTTGAATTCCATGAAATTTCTCGATCAGGCCAAGATTTATATCCGCTCCGGCAGCGGCGGCGCGGGGGCGGTGTCGTTCCGCCGCGAGAAGTTTCTGGAGTTCGGCGGCCCGGACGGCGGCGACGGCGGGCGTGGCGGCGACGTGTGGGCGGAAGCGGTCGACGGGCTCAACACGCTGATCGACTATCGCTACCAGCAGCATTTCCGCGCCAAGACCGGCATGCACGGCATGGGCCGCAACATGACCGGCGCCAAGGGCGACGACGTGGTGCTGAAAGTGCCGGCCGGCACGCAGATTTTCGAGGAAGACAACGAGACGCCGATCTGCGACCTCACCGAGGTCGGCCAGCGCTACCGCCTCGCCAAGGGCGGCAATGGCGGGTTCGGCAACCTGCATTTCACCACCTCCACCAACCGCGCACCGCGCCGCGCCAATCCGGGGCAGGAGGGCATCGAGCGCACCATCTGGCTGCGCCTGAAGCTGATCGCGGATGCGGGCCTCGTCGGCCTGCCCAACGCCGGCAAGTCCACCTTTCTGGCAAGCGTGACGGCGGCCAAGCCCAAGATCGCCGATTATCCCTTCACGACGCTGCATCCCAATCTGGGCGTGGCGCGGGTGGACGGGCGCGAATTCGTCATCGCCGACATTCCGGGCCTGATCGAGGGCGCGCATGAGGGCGTGGGCATCGGCGACCGCTTCCTCGGCCACGTCGAGCGCACACGGGTGCTTTTGCATCTCGTCTCCGCGCAGGAGGAGAATGTCGGCAAGGCCTACAAGATCATTCGCGGCGAACTGGAGGCCTATGGCCACGGGCTCATCGACAAGCACGAAGTGGTGGCGCTGTCGCAGGTCGACACGCTCGACGCGGACGCGCGCAAGAAAAAGGCTGCGGCGCTGAAGCGCGCCTGCGGCAAGCAGCCGCTGCTTCTGTCGGCGGTGACCCATGAGGGGTTGAACGACGCGCTGCGTAGCCTTGCCGCGGTGATCGATCTCAGCCGCGCCGAAGAAGCGGGCGCGGCGGAAGGCGTGAAGTGACCGGGGACCGATATCCATGTTGAAGCAGCTCAGGGACTATCGCCGCATCGTGGTCAAGATCGGCTCGGCGCTTCTGGTGGACCGGGCCCATGGGCTGAAACGCGAATGGCTGGAAAGCCTCGGCAAGGATATCGCAGCGCTGCAACATGCGGGTGTGGAGGTGCTGGTGGTGTCGTCGGGGGCCATCGCGCTGGGGCGCACGGTGCTGGGCCTGCCGAAAAAGGCGCTCAAGCTGGAGGAAAGTCAGGCCGCCGCCGCCGCCGGACAGATCGCGCTCGCCAAGGCCTATGCCGATGTGCTGGGCGGGCATGGCATCAAGTCGGGCCAGATTCTGGTGACGTTGTCCGATACGGAGGAGCGGCGGCGCTATCTCAATGCGCGCGCCACCATCGAGACGCTTCTGAAGCTGAAAGCGGTGCCGGTCATCAACGAGAACGATACGGTGGCGACATCGGAAATCCGCTATGGCGACAACGACCGGCTGGCGGCGCGTGTGGCGACGATGATGGGGGCAGACCTTTTGATCCTGCTCTCCGATATAGACGGGCTCTACACCGCTCCGCCGCACAAGAACCCGGACGCCGAGTTCCTGCCGCTGGTGGAGGCGATCACGCCGCAGATCGAGGCGATGGCGGGGGCAGCTGCATCCGAACTGTCGCGCGGCGGCATGAAGACCAAGCTCGACGCCGGCAAGATCGCCAATGCCGCCGGCACGGCGATGATCATCACGTCCGGCACCCGCGCCGCGCCGCTCTCGGCCATCGACCGGGGCGAGCGGGCGACGCTGTTCGAGCCGGCGCGCGCGCCGGTCAATGCGTGGAAGACATGGATTTCAGGCAATCTGGAACCGGCGGGCCGGCTGACGGTCGATGCCGGGGCGGCGCGGGCGCTGAAATCCGGCAAGTCGCTTCTGCCCGCTGGCGTGAAGGCGGTCGAGGGCCAGTTCGAGCGCGGCGACACGGTGGCGGTTCTGAACGAGGACGGGCGCGAGATCGCGCGCGGTCTCGTCGCCTATGACGCCGGTGACGCGCGCCGGATCGCCGGGCATAAAAGCGATGAGATCGGCACTATTCTCGGTTATGATGCGCGCGCGGCGATGATCCACCGCAACGATCTGGTGGTGCGGGGCATGGGTGAGACACGGGCCGCCAGTGAAACATTAAGCGCATGAGAGGGACGGGATGCTGACCAAAGCGGACGCCGATATCGCGGCGGTGATGGCTGAAACGGGCCGCCGGGCGAAGGCCGCCGCAGCGCCGCTCGCCATCGCGTCCGCCATGCAGAAGGACAAGGCGCTTCTGGCGGCTGCCGATGCCGTGCTGGCGAGCCGCGACGCGATCCTCGCCGCCAACAGGCTCGACCTCGAAAACGCGCGCGCGGCCGGTATGGCGGCCTCCTTCATCGACCGGCTGACGCTGGACGAAAGCCGCATCGCGGCGATTGCCGAGGGCATTCGCGCCGTGGCGGCCCTGCCTGATCCGGTGGGCGCGGTGATCGCCGAATGGGACCGCCCGAACGGGCTGCATATAGAGCGCGTGCGCACGCCGCTCGGCGTGATCGGCGTGATCTATGAAAGCCGCCCCAATGTGACGGCGGATGCCGGCGCGCTCTGCCTCAAGGCGGGCAATGCGGTGATCCTGCGCGGCGGTTCGGATTCGGCGCATTCCTCCGCCGCCATCCACAAGGCGCTGGTCGCCGGGCTGGAAGCGGCGGGCCTGCCCGCCGATGCCATCCAGATCGTGCCGGTGACGGACCGCGCGGCGGTCGGTGAAATGCTGAAAGGGCTGGATGGCGCCATCGATGTCATCGTGCCGCGCGGGGGAAAGAGCCTCGTCGCGCGCGTGCAGGCGGAGGCGCGTGTGCCGGTCTTCGCGCATCTGGAAGGCATCTGCCATCTCTATATCGACAGGTCCGCCGATCTCGCCATGGCGCGCGCCATCGCCGTCAACGCCAAGATGCGGCGTACCGGCATTTGCGGCGCGACGGAGACGCTGCTGGTGGATCGCGCCGTGGCGGAAACGCATCTGGCGCCGGTGCTGGAAGACCTCGCCGCCCGGGGCTGCGAAATTCGCGGCAGCGACGAAGTGCGGGCGCTCTGGCCGGCGGCAAGGCCCGCGACGGAAGAGGACTGGTCCACCGAATATCTCGACGCCATCATTTCGGTCGCGCTGGTGGACGGCGTCGGCGGGGCCATCGGCCATATCGCCCGCTATTCCTCGCATCATACCGAGGCCATCGTCGCGGAAGACGAAAAGGTGGTGGAACGGTTCTTCAACGAGATCGATTCGGCGATCCTGCTGCACAACGCCTCGACGCAGTTCGCCGACGGCGGCGAGTTCGGCATGGGCGCGGAAATCGGCATCGCCACCGGCAAGATGCACGCGCGCGGGCCGGTGGGCGTGGAGCAACTCACCTCGTTCAAATACCGCGTGCGCGGCAACGGGCAAGTTCGTGAATAGAGTGGGCATGATCTTGTCCAAAAACCGTTTCACACTTTTCGGGATCAGGCCTGAATGAGGTTCGGTTTCGGGCTTTCCGCATTGCAGGCGCGTTATCCGGGCGTCGATGCGCGTTATCTGCGCATGCCGCATGTGGAAAAGGGCATGGCGGTGGGCCTGTTCGGTGGATCGTTCAACCCGCCGCACGCCGGCCATGCGCTGGTGGCGGAGATCGCCATCCGCCGGCTGCGGCTCGACCAGCTCTGGTGGATGGTGACACCCGGCAATCCGCTGAAAGACCGGCGCGAGCTGGCGCCGCTCAGCGACCGGCTGGCGTGGAGCGAGGCGGTGGCCGGCGATCCGCGCATCAAGGTGACGGCGCTGGAGGCGGCCTTCAACGTGCGCTACACGGCCGATACGCTGGCGCTGATCCGCGCCGCCAATCCGGGCGTCGATTTCGCCTGGGTGATGGGCGCGGATAATCTCGCTTCCTTCCATCACTGGCAGAACTGGCGCGAGATCGCCCGCACTTTCCCCATCGCCGTGATCGACCGGCCCGGTTCGACGCTGGCTTTCCTCTCGTCACGCATGGCGCAGACCTTCCCGGCAAACCGCCTCGACGAGCGCCATGCGTCGCTTCTGGCGCGGTCCGCGCCGCCGGTCTGGACTTTCATCCATGGGCCGCGTTCCTCGCTTTCGTCGAGCGCCATCCGCAAGGCCCGGCCGGGATCGTGACGTTTCGATGAAGTTTTGGCGAAACGGGAAAAAGTGAACATCCTCGTATGGCCGGGACTCTTGAAAGAAAAGGGGGACTCTGCCTATCTTATGTTGTGCGGCGCTTGCGGTTGCCGCATTGCGTTGTTCTTGTCGGAAAGGGAATACACTGAGAACAGCACTTGAGAAGAAGGCACGTCACGCGCCTTCATCGGTCAGGATGAACGAGAGCGATCTCGTGTCCACGACCTTCGACGCAGCCTTGGCCAGTCTTGAAAATTCCAAGGCCGAATCCATTATCCCCATCGATATCCGCGGAAGGTCAACGATCGGCGATTATATGATCGTCGCGTCGGGGCGTTCGCATCGCCATGTCACGGCGGTGGCCGAGCACCTGTTGCAGGCGCTGCGGCTGGCCGGGTGCCGGGATATTCGGGTCGAAGGGCTGGACAGCGGCGACTGGGTCCTGATCGATACGGGCGACATCGTCATCCACATCTTCCGGCCGGAAGTCCGCGACTTCTACAATATCGAGAAGATATGGCTCGATGAAGGGTTCGACGACGGCCGCGCGGCGGGTACGATCCATTGATCCTGTCGTGCATTGTCGGGGCTTTCGGGATTTCCGGACGGCGACCGGGCTGCCCGTCGAATTGAGGTCGCGATGCGTGTGAGCGTTTTTGCCGTGGGCCGGATGAAGGCCGGCCCCGAACGGGAACTGGTCGAGCGTTATTTCGACCGCTTCGCCAAGGCCGGTCCGCCGCTGGGGCTGGAATTTTCCGGCGTCAGCGAAATCCCCGAAAGCCGGGGCCAGACGGCGGAACTGCGCAAGGCGGAAGAAGCGCAGCGCATCCATGCCGCGCTCGATGAGGGCGCGGCGCTGATCCTCATGGACGAACGCGGCAAGGCGCTCGGCTCCGAAACCTTCGCCGAACGTATCGCCTTCATGCGCGACGAGGGCAAGCGGCATGTGATCGTCGCCATCGGCGGACCGGACGGCCACGATCCGGCCCTGCGTGCCCGCGCAGACCTCGTCCTTGCGCTGGGCGCCATGACGTGGCCGCACCAGATCGCCCGCATCCTCATCGCCGAGCAGCTTTACCGCGCCGCCACCATTCTGGCCGGGCATCCCTATCACCGGGCCTGAAAATGGATCGGCCGCGTTCGTTATGGTTGATGTTTCGTTAAGCTTATCGGGCTAAGGTCGGCTTGCGGGCCGCGTTCCGGTCCCGAATTCAGCCATGTTCCGGCCCGATAGAACGCGCATGAAGCCTGTACGCCCCTTCGCACAACTCCGTCCGGCCGTGCTTGCACGGGCCTGCCTGCTCGTGGCCGGCTTGGGGGCGTCCGTGCTGCCGGGACAGGCGCAGGACGCCTTGCAGTTGCAGCGCGATCAGGCGACGAGCGATTACGAGAAGCTCACCAGCGAGATTTCCGTCACCGGCGACAGGCTCAAGCAGCTCGAGGACGAGGTGGCCGGGCTGAAGAAGGATCAGGCCTCCATCACCGCCGCGCTGATCCAGTCGGCCAAGACCGACAAGAAACTGGAACAGGACATCGGCGGCATCGCCGACAAGCTCGCCTCGCTGCGCGCGCAGGAAGACGGCATCCGCGCCTCGCTGCGCGCACGGCGCGGGGTGCTGGCCGAAGTGCTGGCCGCGCTGGAGCGCATGGGACTGAACCCGCCTCCCGCCATTCTGGTGCGCCCGGACGATGCGCTGGCCTCGGTGCGCTCGGCCGTGCTGCTCGGCGCCGTGGTGCCTGAAATGCGCGGGCAGGTGGAGGAACTGGCCGGCGACCTGAAACAGATGCAGACCGTCACCGCCTCCATCACGCAGGAGCAGGAACGGCTCAAGACGGCGCGCATCGCGCAGGCCGGAGAGCGCGAGCGCCAGTCACTGCTCCTCGATGAGAAGAAAAAATTGCAGGCGCAATCGGAAACCGAAATAGAAGCGCAGCGCAAGCATTCGGAAGAACTGGCGGCGAAGGCCGGCAGCCTCAAGGATCTGATCGGCTCGCTCGACCAGCAGATGGCGGGCGTGCGCGCGGCGGCGGACGCGGCGCGCAAGGCCGAGGCCGACAGGCTCGCCGCCGCGAAGGAGCGCGCCGGCGAAACCGCGCCCGACGCCAACCGGCTGCGCGCACCGGCGGATTTCGTCTCGTTGCAGGGCAAGCTCGCCTTGCCGGCGGCGGGCAAGATGGCGCGCCGTTTCGGCGATCCGGACGGTCTCGGCGGCACGATGATGGGGCAGGTGATCGAAACCTTGCCTTCCGCCACGATTACGTCACCTTCCGATGGCGTTGTGCTCTACGCGGGAAAATTCCGTTCTTACGGGCAACTCTTGATCCTCGACGCCGGCGGCGGCTATCATGTTGTTATGGCAGGCATGGGGCGAATCGACGTGGTGCAGGGTCAGTTCGTTCTGGCCGGCGAACCGGTCGGTGCGATGGGCGAAAAACTTCTTGCGAGTGTTGCGCCGATAGAGGTGGGCAATGGTGCGCCATTGCTTTACATAGAGTTCAGAAAAGATGGAAAACCCGTCGATCCGGCCCCGTGGTGGAGCGAACGGCTTTCTGGAAGGACACAAAATGATACGTAAACTGTCGCTGCTGTTCGCCGGTGCCCTTCTGGGGGCGTCCGCCATGGTGATGGTGCAGGGCGCCCCGGTCACATCGGCTTTTGCAGCAGGTAAAGACAGCGATGTCTACAAGGAACTGGCTCTTTTCGGCGATATTTTCGAGCGGGTGCGCGCTCAATACGTCACGAAGCCCGACGACAAGAAGCTGATCGAGAGTGCCATCAACGGCATGCTGTCGTCGCTCGATCCGCACTCTTCCTATCAGAATGCGGAAGAGGCCAAGGACATGAACGTGGAGATGAAGGGCGAGTTCGGCGGACTCGGCATCGAAGTCTCCATGGAGAACGACATGGTCAAGGTGATCGCGCCCATCGACGACACGCCCGCCGCCAAGGCCGGTGTGCTCGGCGGCGACCTCATCACCAAGATCGACGGTCAGGACGTGCGCGGCATGAGCCTCAACGACGCCGTGAACAAGATGCGCGGCGCGGTCGGCTCGCCGATCGAGCTGACCATCGCACGCAAGGGCGTGGACAAGCCCATCACCCTCAAGATCGTCCGCGCCGTCATCAAGACGAAGGCTGTGCGCTATCGCGTCGAGAACGATGTCGGCTATCTGCGCATCATCTCGTTCACCGCGCAGACGGCGGACGACCTCAAGGCTGCGATCAAGGATATCCAGGACAAGATTCCGGCCGACAAGCTCAAGGGCTATGTGCTGGACCTGCGCCTCAATCCGGGCGGCCTGCTCGATCAGGCGGTGGCGGTGTCCGACGACTTCCTCAACAAGGGCGAGATCGTCTCCACCCGCGGCCGCGATCCGCAGGACGTGACCCGCTTCGACGCGCACAAGGGCGATCTCATCAACGGCAAGCCGTTGATCGTGCTGGTCAACGGCGGTTCGGCCAGCGCGTCGGAAATCGTCGCCGGCGCCTTGCAGGACAATCGCCGCGCCACGGTGCTCGGCACGCAGTCCTTCGGCAAGGGCTCGGTGCAGACGATCATCCCGCTCGGCGACAACGGTTCGCTGCGGCTGACCACGGCGCTCTATTACACGCCGTCGGGCAAGTCGATCCAGGGCAAGGGCATCACGCCCGACATCGTGGTCGAGCAGCCGCTGCCGCCGGAACTGAAGGGCGAGGACGTGGTGCGCGGCGAGTCCGAGCTCAAGGGCCATATCAAGGGCAACGCCGAGGACGCCAAGGGCTCGGGTTCCTCTGCCTATGTTCCGCCGGATCCGAAGAACGACATCCAGCTCAACGAGGCGCTGAAGCTCCTGCGCGGTCAGGACAAGAACCCTGCCTTCCCGCCCGATCCGAAGAAGGGTGTGCTGAACTGATCGGCCCATGCCGGAACCGGACAGGAAATCGTAAAGGCGCGGGGGCGACAGCCCCCGCGCTTTTTGCTGGAAACCGCGACAAATCAAGCTTGTTCATTCACGGAGGACATCATGTCGAAGCTTCAAGCCCCGGTCGATCCCGAAAGCCTGCCCTATCGCCGCTGCGTCGGGCTGATGGTGCTGAACCGCGCGGGCCGCGTCTGGGCCGGGCGGCGCATCGTCATCCCCGGCGACGAGATGGACGGCGCGACGCAGCTTTGGCAGATGCCGCAGGGCGGCATAGACAAGGGCGAGGACCCGGCCGAAGCCGCGCTGCGCGAGCTTTACGAGGAAACCGGCATGAAGTCGGTATCGCTGCTCGAGGAAGCGCCGGACTGGATTCATTACGACCTGCCGCCGCATCTGGTCGGCGTGGCCCTCAAGGGAAAATATCGCGGCCAGACGCAGAAATGGTTCGCCTACCGCTTCGAGGGCGACGAAAGCGAGATCGCCATCAACCCGCCGCCCGGCGGCCATACGGCCGAATTCGACGCCTGGGACTGGAAGCCGATGGAGGACCTGCCCGGCCTGATCGTGCCGTTCAAGCGCAATGTCTACGAGCAGGTGGTCGCGGTTTTCCGGCATCTCGCGCCGTAATTTCGCGTGGGACTCGCCGTCACCCCCTTGTGTCGCCGCCCAACATATTGTCAACTCCGGTGACGAACTGCGTCGCGTTGCGAGAGGAGAAAGCCTATGGGTGGTGAAAGTCTCATTGTATTTTTGCTGGTCGGGCTCGTTGCCGGCTGGCTGGCCGGTGCCGTGGTGCGGGGCGGCGGCTTCGGCCTGATCGGCAATATCATCGTGGGCGTGATCGGCGCTTTCTTCGCCGGCTGGCTGTTGCCGCGCCTCGGATTTTCGATCGGCGGGGGCGTCATCGCCGCCATCGTCAACGCCTTCATCGGCGCTGCGATCCTGCTGGTCATATTGCGTATCGTCAAACGGGTCTGACGGACCGCATCCCAATTTTTCACGCGCCCGGCGTGTACATGTCGGGCTTTTCCCCCAGAATTTTCCGCAATGACACCCAATTCCAAGCTCTCGCTCGGTCTGGTTCTCACCGCATCGGCGGGTTTCGTCGATGCGATCGCCTTTCTGCAACTGGGTGGTTTCTTCGCCTCC
>ERZ778027.2911-NODE-2911-length-18979-cov-12.117945_pt1 | contig 18979 bp, 27 predicted proteins | sample MGYA00375757_ERZ778027 | MGnify/ENA primary metagenome ERZ778027 (study PRJEB29350, sample SAMN05389817) | bioreactor metagenome | isolation source: Ammonium sulfate bioreactor | place: South Africa: University of Cape Town | collected 2014-02-18 ...
AATGTCGTCCACGAACAACAAGACCTTCGCCATAAGCAGTTTCATTGAGTGGTTCATGAGCACCTAATCGATCATCATAGGTGAGTCGTCGGTGAACCATTACTTCAATAGAACCATCATGAATGCTACTACCACCTTCTGATCGATCTAAATGCAAGAATAAATATAGAAATTTATAATACATTCTCATAAAAATATGTTTTACCTGTAAGGACAGTTAATTGTCGATTTGCATCTTGGATCCAAATTCGACTATTGACTGGATAATAGTTACCAGCGACTGGTTCATTAACAGTGTAGTTCCATGTTGGTCGAAAGTCTCGAGTTCGTTCAAGAATTTCACGACCATTTGCATCCGTATAGAATTTACTTGCACTTGAAATATCTGTATCATATCGAACAATGATCTCTTTACCAATACCATCATCAATTGGAATAGGTCCAATAGTCCATTCAATTTCAACAGCTTCCCCTCCATTGTATAAACTTAGTTCTTGACTAGCCCAGCCATTGAAGGTAATTATCGCTGTTTGTACTGTTTCCAATTTCAAACATGTACTAAACGAGACGAAAATAACTGATCAATAAAGTTGGAGAAATTAAAAACCTACACTGTGCGTGTTGTGCTGACTGGAGATGATGTTTGTGTAAATGGTCGGAAAATATAAGCACCTGATGCTTGATTTTCGACTCCAGAACCATTACCAGGAAAACCTTCATACCAATAGAAACCTTGAGTAGTAAATGATACTGAAAGACTTTGATTAAGATTAACTATATGTTGAAGATTTCCTTGTGCATCGATTTCAACTCGAAGATTCTACGTATATATTTGTTTTATTTACATTGTATAATAATGTGTTTGGTTTTATATCTCACCTCATTCTGTAAAAGACATGCTTCATTCGTAGTCATTTCGATAGTAGATTGTTTGGTATTCGAATTGTCTGCTACAAAAAGAAAGAATAACTATTATAGATTGTAGATAATAAACGAACGTTTTTTCTCGAAATAGTAAGTATTGAAACCAAGAGCTGGTAGATTAGCTTTGAAAATAATTTGCTTTTGTGCTGCACTTGTTCGACCTGGAATGCGTAATACTGAGTCTGGAATAGGAAGCATCTATATATATTATTTAGGGAACTTAAAAAAAAAACTTTTGTCTATATAATTCGAATTGATTACTTCAGTGAAAATAGTTTGTCCTGTTGGATCTCGAACTGTATAGTCTGTTGTTACAGGAATACGCGCAAACTCAATGACCGGATGAATAGTTGGATTCCACAATGTTAAAGTGAACTAAATAACCCATTACTATTACAATCCTGAAATCATAAATCTATACTTGATTTTGTCGCTCAATTTCCACACATTGACTAATATTTAATAGCTGACAGAGGAATTGATGTGGAGGCGAAGGTGATTGACCACTTTTAGGTAACAATTTCGAATAAGCTTGATCAATAACATTCTAGAATAAGGAAAATATTTTTCGACCAATGTTACATCGAACTTACTTGTGCTGCATCAATACCATCTGATAAACGTTGAGCATAATCAAAAGCAACTGCTTGTTTCTCTGTTCCACTAACAGCATCATGATGTTGAACAACTCCCATCGGTTCGCCTACAATTAGTTAGAGAATTATGTTCTTTTTTTTGGAAATTGTATTCTAATTTTACTTAAATTAAAAATAGCAGCACGTGCTTGAAGGTTAGCAAATGCAGCAAGTTGTCTTGTTACTTGTAAGATATTATTTGAATGACGTTCATATCCTTTAAGAGCAGCTCGTGATGTGAAATAACCAGTCCAGTATCCATGGTCATGGTTAGCATACGGAAAGAAATCATCCGATTTCGATGTCCAAGCACGATCAGCTTTGTTCAATGCGTATAAATAACATGATGGTGTTGAATAAAAAACGTTGACATTACTACCATTTGCTTGCTAAAAACAATGATTGCTTAGCTATACAAATATGAGTGTAGTTACTTGAGCATTGACATATTTCATTAATTTGTCCAAATTCTTAAAAGTTCCAAGTGCATTTTCATATTGAAAGTCACTACCCATTGTCATAATAATATGATTTGTGGCATATCCAGCTGCCTATAGATAGATAAATGCTACTGATTGTTTGATAACACTATTTTTCTCAAATATACAGACTTCATTATGAGCAGTTTGAATAAATGTCTGAACACGTTCAGGAACGTTATAATCATGTAACTTCGGGTTATCCTATAATCCGTAAATATTCATAGGAAAATATGGAATGATTTCAAATCGACTCACCATAACAGGCGGATCACTGCATCGAAAATCAAGACATAAAGATGTTGGTGGACTGTATCCATTCGGTAGAATACCAGTAAATAACCAACTAGAAGTCCCTAGATTTGCACTTGCTTTCCAAACCATTTCTCTTGTTTTTGTGCTATTCCGTGTCTGAACATCTTGATAATCAGCACGACCAAAGAACATTCCATCAAAGCCCATCTACATTGATATTCATATTCGTATAGAATAATCAATTTCAATCTAACGAAACTCACTTGTGCAAAGAGTGAGGCTTGTTCACGTGAATGGCCAAATGGATCGATTTGCCAACCGACTCTTGGTCGACCACATTCACCAAATTGATCAAGTAAGAATTGAGCACCTAATGTATGTTGATCAATAATAGAATTATAATGTGTCGTTGCTTCATCATTCATACACCAACCACCAGAAATAAATTCAAGACGACCTTCATTGACGAATTGTCGAACTTTATTTCGAACATCTTCTGTTTGTTGATTCCACCAACGCCAGAAGAAAGCTATTTCAACATAGATAAATTTTCGATCGGGATTCTCGTCTAATGCAAGAACAACCGAATCGAGAATATATTGAACTCGAGCATAGTGTTGAATATCTTCACGAGCTAAAACAATCTCATTGTTAAAATAGAATAATCTCTTTTTTTTTCTTCAGACTTGAATACCTCCGTAATAGTACTGATCGATTGTTCGTTGCCAGCCAACATCGTCATGTGTGTGTGAAATAATGTGAACATTTAGTTTCGTCCGATCACCGAGATTACATGTCTGAAAAGATAGTTATTTCAAAAGCTCGAATAGAATATCTACGACAAAAGAAACCTCATAACCACACGCATTAGCTGTTTTCGTTGGGGCAGTCAAACACAATGTGCCAATTGACAATATGCATAGAATACAGCTGAAAGTATACATTTTCATAAAAATATCGCGTCGATATTTTCTACTGATATTATATTCGTGAAATGAAACCAAAGCGAGATTTTTGTTTGCAAAGATAAGTACTTTAGTTAAACATCTGTCGATAAGAAAAGTATACGCCCTTGTGCTTCAGATAAATCATAAGATAGAAATTTATTCATATTTCAAGAAAAAAAAATATCAATTGAAAGAAAAACAGATGAATCAATAGTTATTGTGTTTTAATTTTTTTGAATCACTCTTATGCAACCGTAACTTCGAAGGTACGAATTTGCATTGGATTCAAATGAACATTTGTATCACCCAATGAGTTCTTTTCGTTAAAAACATGACTTGGACTACGAACAAACGATGATTCACCAGCGTTTGTTGTCCAATTAAGTCGATGTAAAGATGATAACTCAAGATTAGCTGAAAGTGTTAATTCAGTCATAGTACTAATAGTTCCAATCGATTGAAAGATCGATTGAAGATTGATTGTTTGTGGATGTGAGTAAGTATCATCTTCATTCAATTCGAAAAAGTGTTCAACTCGAGCAAGATATGTTTTATCACCAGTTTGATCTAGTGTAAGAAGGTGAACATTCAATGGAAGTTGATCATTGATAGCTGACCATGTTTGTCGATAAGCAGTTGAATAATCATTATAAGATAAGGGTGTGAGAGCAAATGTAGCTAAAGGATGCATGTAACTTGTTTGAGAATGAACACGATGATAGAGTGCACTTGTTTGTGGTGATTTGAGAACAAGAGAATGTCGTCCACGAACAACAAGACCTTCGCCATAAGCAGTTTCATTGAGTGGTTCGCCAACACCAAGTCGATCGTCATGTAAAAGACGTCGATGAAGCATAACTTCAAGTGAACCATCTTTGATACTGCCACCGCCTTGGGAACGATCTGGAAATATCAACATAAGATTAGCCAAACTGTATTTTCGATGATTGTTATTTATTTATTTACCTGTGAGAACAGTGAATTGTCGATTTGCATCTTTAATCCAAATTCGACTATTGACTGGATAATAGTTACCAGCAACTGGTTCATAGACAGTGTAGCTCCAGGTTGGTCGAAAGTCTCGTACTCGTTCAAGAACTTCACGACCATTTGCATCCGTATAGAATTTACTTGCACTTGAAATATCTGTATCATATCGAACAATGATTTCTTTGCCAATGTTATCATCAATTGGAATAGGTCCAATAGTCCATTGAATTTCAACAGCTTCTCCCTCATCATATAAACTAATTTCTTGACTTGCCCAATCATTGAAAATAATAGTTGCTGTTTGTACTGATTTTGATTGAAAACATGTACTGAACACGTATAATTTAAGTATGAAAATGTTGTCGAAGCGAATGAATACTTACACTGTACGTGTTGTGCTTACTGGAGATGGAGTTTGACTTAATGGTCGGAAAATATAAGCACCTGATGCTTGATTTTCAGAGCCCGAATTGTTTCCAGGGAAGCCTTGATACCAATAGAGGCTGTCACCAGTAAAAGATACTGCAAGACTTTGATTAAGATTAACTATATGTTGAAGATTTCCTTGTGCATCGATTTCAACTCGAAGATTCTAAAGATTTCTCATGAATAGGTGAGTATTTTCATTGAATTTTTGTATTTGTTTCTTACTTGATTTTGTAAGTTACATTCTTCGTTTGTAGTTATTTTGATATCGGATTCGGATGCATCGATATTGTCCGCTATAATACAGAAAAAAAAATGACTATGATATTAATGAAAGTAAACAAACGTTTTTTCTCGAAATAATAAGTATTGAAACCAAGAGCTGGTAAAGTAACTTTGAAAATAATTTCATTTTGTGTTGCACTGGTTCGACCAGGAATACGAAGTACTGGTTCAGGAATTGGAATGAGCTAAATAAAAATTGAAAAATAATCTTATCAATCGAATGTTATTGTTTTCTTTTTAATATTCGAACTTCAGTGGAAACTTCCTGACCAGTTGGATCACGAACTGTATAAGTTGTTCGTACTGGTACACGAACATGGTGATTAACTGGATGAATAGTTGGATTCCATAATGTAACAGTAAACTAAACAATTAAAATCGACGTTTTCAATATCAATGAAGACATCAGATGTATGTTTACTCTTTCTTGTCCGTCGATTTCAACACATTGACTGATGTTAGATAATTGACATAGAAATTGAGGTGCACTCGGAGCTGATTGACTAGGTTTAGGTAATAATTTCGAATAGGCACCATTAATAATATTCTGAATAGGTTTTAAAAAATCATCCGTTATATTCTTTTCAATGATATGAACATACTTGTGCGATATTGATACCAAATGCTAAACGTTGAGCATAATCGAAAGCAACTTCTTGTTTTTCTGTTCCACTGACAGCATCATGATGTTGAGCAACACCCATGGCTTCACCTATATCAAATTGAAATCATTTCTGTTTCTTTTCTGTCGTTTATAAAACAATCAAATATGCTTACTTAAATAGAAAATGCCATTTTGTTGTTGAATATTCGACAAAGCATTGAGTTGTTTTGTAACTTGTAGAATATTGTTTGACAAACGTTCATAACGTTTGAGAGCAGCTCGTGAAGTAAAGTAACCAGTCCAGAAACCATGTGCATGATGAGCATAAGGAAAGAAGTCATCCGATTTCGATGTCCATGCACGATCAGCTTTGTTCAATGCGTATAAATAACATGATGGTGTTGAATAAAAAACATTGACATTGCTACCATTGGCTTGCTAAAAACAATTATTGTTTAGTTATACAAATATGAGTTTAGTTACTTGAGCATTGACGTATTTAATAAGTTTATCGATGTTTTTAAAGTTCGAAAGTGCATTTTGATATTGAAAGTCACTACCAAATGTCATAATAAGATGGCTAGTGGCGTATTCAGCTGCCTAAAATCAGACCGAATACAAACATTCTTTTAAATAGAAATCTGTACCTCAAGTTTGGCAGCATTGAGAAATGTCTGAACTCGTTCGTCAACATTGTAATCATGTAAACGTTTGTTATCCTATAGCATATAAATCTTATCAGCCAGATACAAAAAAAAAGTCGATTTCTACTAACCATAATAGGAGGATCTGCACAATGATAATCATAGCAGAACGAACCTGGTGCACCGTAGCCATTTGGTAAAATTCCAGTGAATAGATAACTGGCACTGCCTAAATTAGCACTAGCTTTCCATATCATTTCTCGTTTCTTTGTGCTATTTCGTGCTAGAATATCTTGATAATCAGCACGAGCAAAGAACAAGCCATCGAAGCCCATCTAAATTCCTCATTTATATCCAAATTCGAATTTTTATTCACCGAAAAACTTACTTGAGCAATAAGTGAAGCAAATTCACGCGAATGACCAAATGGATCGATTTGCCAACCGACTTTCGGGCGGCCACATTCACCAAATTGCGTACGTAAGAATTGTGCGCCCAATGTATGCTGATCAATGATTGAATTGTAGTGTGTTGCAGCCTCATCATTCATACACCAACCGCCAGAAATAAATTCCAGACGACCTTCATTAACAAATTGCGTAACTTTATCTCGAACATCTTCCGTTTGTTGATTCCACCAACGCCAGAAGAAAGCTATTTCAACATAGATAAATTTTCGATCAGGATTTTCATCGAGAGCTAGAATGACGGAATCCAATATGTGTTGAACACCAGCTATTTGGATGTCGTCACGATCTGAAATAAAGAGGAGAATAGCATCAACGTGATGAAAATATTTAATAAACTACCTCCATAATAATATTGATCAACTGTTTTGAGCCAGCCAACATCGTCATGGGTGTGTGGAACAAGGTGAATGTTAATTTTGTTTGGGTCACCAAGATTACATGACTATGAGAGAAGTACGAAAATCAATTGAAGTACGTTCTCAGATTCACATACTGCGTAATCACAACCATTAGATGATTTTATTGGAACTGCGAAAGTAGCTGAAGCTACAAGAAGAATCAAACCGCAGTAAATTGAAATATGCATTATTTGTAACTTTCTTTTTTAAATCTAAAATGCAACGATTTTCGCAAAACTGCAGAGCGGTGTTTGGTTAGTTTTTTATATTTGCAGATAAGAAAAATCTACAAGAAAAGAAGAGAGAGAGTTAATGATAAAGTACAGGTTGAAGATAATGCATCATAGAACATATTTTATCATCGGATGAGATGATGATTCACTGGACAACGAACGAAGGTCAAACGAGCAAAAGGTATATGAAGTGAAGCGAGTAGATTTATTTTTATTGATTATCTAGACATGAATGACAATTAAAAAGTATAAATGTGAATGACAAAAGAATGTTTGTTGTTCTGATTCGAGTGTTTAGTTGATTGTAACTTGAAAAGTACGGATTTGCATTGGATTCAAAGTGATAGTAGTGTCTTTCAATTCTCTTTCTTCTACAATAAAAAAAAGAGCAAACAAATAAATGAACTAAGACGAAGCATAGATAACTTACTTGGAACATCTGTTTGAGATGATTCACCGTCACTGGTGGTCCATTGAAGACGTTTCACTTCAGATAATGGTATGTTAGCACTAAGATTATATTCAACGGTTGTGCTAATTGTTCCAATTGCTTGAAATACTGTTTGAAGATCGACTGTAACTGGATGTGAATAGGTAGCGTCTTCATTCAATTCGAAGAAGTGTTCAAGTCGAACAATATAATTTTTAGCATCGATTTGATCTAATGTGAGAAGATGAACATTGACTGGCAATGGAGCTGCAAGAGCTGACCATGTTTGACGGAAATGTGTTGTATAATCATTATAACTTTCTGTTGGTATCGAGTAGAAAGCAAGTGGATGCATAAACATTTGTTGTGCAGCAACTCGATGATATTGAGCACTGGTTTCTGGTGGTTGAACAACGAGAGAATGTCGACCACGAACAACAAGACCTTGTCCAAATGCAGTTTCACTTAATGGTTCACCAACACCAAGTGAATCATCGTTGATTGTACGTCGATGAAGCATAACTTCAATCGAACCATCTTTGATACTGCTACCACCATGAGAACGATCTACGAAAAAAAAGTCGATTCGAAGTCTTTTTTTTCTCATCTACTCTCTATTGAATATTTATTTACCAGTAAGAACAGTAAGTTGTCGATTTGCATCTTTGATCCAAATTCGGCTATTGACTGGATAGTAGTTACCACTGACTGGTTCAAAAACAGTGTAATTCCATGTTGGTCGAAAGTCTCGTGTTCGTTCAAGAACTTCACGACCATTGGCATCGGTATAGAATTTGCCTGCACTTGCGATATCTGTGTCATATCGAAGAACAACTTCTCGTCCAATTTTATCGGCAACTGGAATTGGTCCAACAGTCCATTCGACTTCAACTCCTGTTCCTTCATCGTATAAAGTAATTTCTTGACTTGCCCATTCATTGAAAACAATAATGGCCTTTTGATAATTTTCTCCTTTGACACATGTACTAGAACAGCAAGAACATTCAAAACTCATTCATTGACTAAGAAAACAAAACATTACATTGTTCGAGATGTGCTAACTGGTTCTGGAGTTTGACTTAATGGTCGGAAGATATAAGCACCCGATGGTTGAAATTCTGATTTACTGTTGTTACCTTGGAATCCTGGATTATAAAAATGATGAAAATGAGAATATGAAATATGATTCTATGTACCTTGATACCAATAGAAACCTTGGCTTGAAAATTGAACGTCGAATGATTTTTGTAAATTGACGATATGTTGAAGATTTCCTTGAGCATCAATTTCAACTCGAAGATTCTATAAATATGAAGCTATTCGTATCTTATCGATAGAACTCTATTTTTCTAATTTACTTGATTTTGTAATGCACATTCATCATTTGTGGTGATGATTAATTTTCGTTCTTCTTGTTTTTCTTCTTCTTCAGCTAAAATCAATTTCAGATATTATTAATTCGACTAGTAAAACATTGAATTCAAATAAGAATACTTTTAGCTTGGAAGAAATAAGTATTGAAACCAAGTGCTGGTAAACTAACTCGGAAGAGTAAATCATTTGTAGCAGTACTATTTCGGCCGGGAATCTTTTTCGTTTGATCACTAACAGGAATAACCTACGAACAATAAAATGATAATTAAATTATTATCATTATTTTCTTTTAAAGTTTCTTACTTCAGCTAAGATAGGTTGACCTGTTGGATCACGAACTGTATAACTACGTGAAACTGGAACACGGAAATGTTGAAGAACAGCATGGCCAGTTGGATTCCAGAGTGTGACAGTAAACTATTTGATTGGGAATAATAGATAGAAATATAAACGAAAGCAAACATCGAGTTATTGGTCTTACTTGATTTTGACCTTCGATTTCTAAGCATGAACTAATGTTTCCTAATTGACAAAAGAATTGTTTTGGCACTGGTGTAGTTTGACCAGGTCGAGGTAGAAGTTTTCCTAAAGCCGAGTTATCAACACCCTTAATAGACAATTGAAATCATTAAAAAAAAAGATTTTCTTCTGAATATTTACTAAAGCTGCATCGATCCCGTCTGATAAACGTTGAGCATAATCGAAAGCAACTTCTTGTTTTTCTGTTCCACTGACAGCATCATGATGTTGAGCAACACCCATGGCTTCACCTATATCAAATTGAAATCATTTCTGTTTCTTCTCTTTCGTTTGTAAAACAATCAAATATGCTCACTTAAATAGAAAATACTGTCTCGTGCTTGAAGATTAGCAAATGCAGCAAGTTGTCGTGTAACTTGTAAGATATTGTTTGCATGACGCTCGTAACGTTTGAGAGCAGCTCGTGAAGTAAAGTAACCAGTCCAGAAACCATGTGGATGATGAGCATATGGAAAGAAGTCATCGGTTTTCGATGTCCATGTACGACTAGCATTGTTCAATGCATATAAATAACATGATGGTGTTGAATAGAAAACATTGACATTGCTACCATTGGCTTGCTAAAAACAATTATTGTTTTGTTATACAAATATGAGTTTAGTTACTTGAGCATTGACGTATTTAATAAGTTTGTCCAGGTTTTTGAACCATTCATTAGCATTTTCATATTGAAAGTCACTACCCATGGTCATAATGATTTGATTGGTGGCATAGCCGAGAGCCTAGAAAGACAACAAAATGGAAGCTATAGTGCTCGATTTATCAATGTAATGACATACTTCATTATGAGCAGCTTGAATGAATGTTTGGACACGTTCGTCAACATTGTAATCATGTAATCGCGGATCATCCTAAACAGTCGAAAACGAATTTACCCAATAATGATTCTTTTTAAAAAGAAATTTTCAACGAACCATAATGGGTGGATCAGCACAGAAAATGTCATAACAGAACGAGTCTGGTGGACCATATCCATTGGGTAAAATACCAGTAAACAAATAGGCATCAGAACCTAAGTTAGCACTAGCTTTCCAAACCATTTCTCTTGTTTTTGTGCTATTTCGTGTACTAATATCTTGATAATCAGCTCGACCGAAGAATAAACCATCAAAGCCCATCTACATTGACATTCATAGAAATAAATAATAAATTTCAGCGTAAAGCAACTCACTTGAGCAATAAGTGAAGCAAATTCACGTGAATGACCAAATGGATCGATTTGCCAACCAAGTTTTGGTCGACCACATTCGCCAAATTGAGAACGTAAGAAATCGGCACCTAATGCATGTTGATCGATAATCGAATTGTAATGTGTTGAAGCTTCGTCATTCATACACCAACCACCAGAAATGAATTCGAGACGACCTATGTCAATAAATGCTCGATGAAGAACCGTACGCGTGAAATTCAGACAAAATCAAACTATACCGCTATTAACGAAACCCTTAACTTTTTCACGAATGGTGTCCGATTGTTCACCCCACCAACGCCAGAAAAATCCGATTTCAACGTATATAAATCGTCGATCTGGATTTTGATCGAGTGCACGAACAACTGAATCGAGTATATATTGTACACCAGCATGTTGAATGTTATTACGTGCTAAACAGTAACAAATGTACACAATAGAAAGACAACAAAATGCAAGCTACCTCCATAATAATATTGATCAACTGTTTTGAGCCAACCAACATCGTCATGTGTGTGTGGAACAATATGAACATTGAGTTTATTTGGATCTCCTACATTGCAAGTCTAATCTCACAATAGATAATATATCGTATTAGTTCGAGTAAATGTCGAATCTAGATATTTTACACTATAACCGCAGGCATTTGGTGTTGGTGCAGGAAATCCAAAGCATAAGGCAAGACCACAAAGAAGAACAGCCGATGTGCTTAGAATGTGCATTGTTTAAAACGACAACCTCAAAAAGCATGTCAACGTTTTTTTTATTCCATTTTAAATAATATCCTTTGAAAAAACCTTACAGTATATGAATATTGTCGAAATAAAAGAAAAGTAACGCGAAGAACAATGAATATTTGCTGTATATAAATCGTTATTTTACTTTAAAACAAAGCCTGTATGTTGAAGATATCGCTATCAAGTACAGAGATAATAATATAGAAAAGAGAGAGAGAAAAAGAGAATCTCTACCACGCCTATGTGTATCTACTCAAGCACAAGATAACGGAGAACTTTCTCCAATTTGAAAATGTGATATAACGAACAGCCTTTTTTTCTCTATTCAACTGTAGGAATATTTGCAAAGTTCGTTGACCACCTTGTTTATCAAAGTTAAACTCATTTGAAAAGATAACTCTCAAAGATGCCCTTTTTTGCTTTTAACAATAATAATAATAATAATATTATCATGAGTCAAATCGTATTCTTCATATATTTATTGAATCAAAACGAAAAAGAAAATACATTTCACCCATATATATATATATATACAAAATATTTGGCATTTGAAATAAATAATTAGATATATTCACTAGAGTTATTCATTATTTTCACCAATTTGTCTCTTGATTTTCTCTACCATTTGTTTATCTAAAGTTCTCTGTCTTGATTGTACACTCCAAATGGCTACCATTGCAATGGCTAACGTTAAACCTTCGAATAACCAAAAATGTTGCCGTTGCACATAGATTGGTATAGGACACGGTCGTGCCGTATGAACATTTGTTTTCGAACAGAGTACTGTTTCTTGATAACCTGTTGATTGACAAGCATTTGGATTGACACGTCGTTCATAGGACGTACATTTTTGACAAAAATTTAAAACATCAAATGGTTCCGTGAGATAACATTGACTATTCTCGATTGTTTCTTCGAATTTTCTAACTGAAGGATAGTTTGAAGACGATGGAATAATTCGACCGAAAAATAAAATACTTAAACTAACGAAGAGAACTGCACATAGGAAGATTAATAAACGTCGACGTGTTATAATATCGAGCATGAATTGAGCTTAATTTGACATTTGAATCAATTCGAAATAGATAGATGTAAACGTCACCATGATTCATAGAAAATAACGATTGATCTATGTAAATAATCTCTCGATTTCTATTGGCTAATCCAATGGCCAAAGACGACATCTATCATTCGTAATTAAAAATTGATCTTTTTGTTATTTAATTCCAACGAAATATTTTTGCCAACAGTTTTTCGTGTATTTAAAAATGTTTTTATTTAAAATCGAATTTAACCAATGAAATTTGATTCTTACTTCGCATATTCATTTATTTGTTTGTGTGTTGTTTTTTGCTGTTCTTGCTTCATTCTTTCTTTCATATTCAATCTACTCATTTGTCAGACACAGATTCATTAAGATTTCAATGGATTCCAACGGTACAAATGGCACAACGAACAACGATGTTCATTCGAATGCTGACGACGTACTCAGTACAAGTCGACAAGATAGTCTTTCTGAATCACTTTTGGAATCGTCCGAATTAAACGATGAAACAGATATCGAAACAATGAGACAACGCATTCACGAAATGGAAGAAGAAGCTGAAAAACTAAAGCAAATGCAATTCGAAGTCGAAAAACAAATGCAATTACCGGGCACGCCGGGAACATGTAAATATCGTTTAGTGAACACAAATTGTCAATTCGCCTGTTTCTATTTAGCACAATTTCCAACCGCCGAAGAAAAAATGGAAGCCGATCAAAAATCTGTCTATGTCGGCAATGTAAGAATGAATGCCTTTTGATTTTGAATTAATTGTTGTATTCTAGGTGGATTATTCGGCAACAGCACAAGAATTGGAGAATCATTTTCATGGTTGTGGTTCAATTCACCGTGTTACGATTTTATGCGATAAATTTTCCGGACAACCGAAAGGGTAAATTGAAGAATATTCAATCGAATATAATTTCATGTTCTTTTTGTTTGATTTTAGTTTTGCTTACGTCGAATTTGCTGACAAAGATTCTGTACAAACGGCTCTTGCTTTAGACGACTCATTATTCAAAGGACGACAAATAAAAGTAAGTTTCTTTTTCTATCAAAAACAAAAAAAAACAAACTTTTTGATTTGTTAGGTTATTGAAAAACGAACCAATCGTCCTGGCATATCAACAACTGATCGAGGAACACGTGGCTCGCGTGGTTTTGGTCGTGGTCGTTTTCCACGTGGCGGCGGTTATATGCCGTATGTTAGTTCGGCTTATCGAGGTCGAGCTGCTCGACCTATGTTTCGGTATGGGAAATTTTCTTCTCGATTTCGCATTCGAAATCATCTTTCTCTTTGTCATAGTGGCCGTGGCCGATCCAGTTACTTCTTTTCACCATATTAACTGACGAAATAGAAACATTTCAAACAACAATATCAAACAAATTTGTTTCGTTTCGGTGAGAAAAAAACCCTAAGGTTCTTTGATTTCGTTTGGCTTTGTTTTTGTCTCTATCAATTGTAGTTGTTTTTTCTGTACTTTATTTCTTGATCATTGTTGTGGAAAAATTAAGAAAAAAAAAGGCATTGAAAGAGATGATCATTTAAAAAAAGAGAGATTCTTTGTTTTATCTTTATTCAAAGACTAATCAATTTGTTTTTTTTCTTTTAAAAAAGAACTGTAGGATCTGATACGTCTGTCTTGGCTTCGCCTCGATATTCGATTGTTTCACCATTTCATAAAAAAAAATAATATAATAACTAAAAAAAAAGATTCAGAAAAGATTGAAAAAAAAAGAAAAGATTTTTAAAAAAAATTCAAAAAAAAAGATTCAGAAAAAATTTAAAAAAAAAGAATTAAAAAAAATATAAAAAAGAATAATAATAATAATAATTGAAAAAAGAAAAAAAAATGAAATGGTGTTCATTTGCAATGCAATCAACGTCTGATATTCAAAATAGTAAAGTAAATGTATTGTCAATTTTTTTATAATTTTTATATGATATTATTGTTTTTTGTTGGAACTTTTTTTTTTGTTTTTTTATTTGTTCTCAAGAAAAAAAAAGATTTTGTATAATTCTATTGCATATGGTGCCTTGTCAGTGTACAAAAGAGAATGTGTAGACGGAAAAACAAGTGAGTATATGCTCTGCATGGTATGAAGTGCAATATCTAACGGATTTTGTATTAAATTGATACTGATAAAATACCAAATCACAATATGTGAGAAAATGTTCGAAGTTCGTAATTTCACTGATGTTGCGAAAAAATTATCATGATGTTTTGAGTAATATTCTCGGAAGTTGTTTCTATCTAATCAATTTGTAATTTCTCTAATGATCGTATAAATATTTACCCACAGAATTGCACCATCTTTCATTATGGTTGATAAAGATGGAGCAAGAACAGTTATTCACCCAATGAATATTCTCGTTTTGTTTTGTTTTTCTTTTTCTCTTTCTTCCTTTCGTTTATCTACAGGCAACAAATGCTTCTTATTTGCCCTGGTGAATATAGATGTATGTAATCAAGATTTCTCTCTTTTTTTCTCTTGGTTTGATTCTATCATTAACATCGCTCGAGATAGATGATTGGGTTTTATAGACGTAACAACCTAGTTTTCATAGTTTGTGTGGAAATAATGAAATTTACGTTTCTTTCGATGAAATAAACAAACATTTGAGTCATACTTGTGCAATACCGCGTGTGCATATATAACCAAGTGAATTTTTTTTTCTCTTTTCACATTCATACTATCTGGTAAGTCAGATGCGTATTAAAATTTCGTAGTTTTTCTGTTTGGTTATAACGATATGCTTGAATAGATTAGGGGTAGAAAGGAAGATGCGCTCACGTGTATATTTTTTTCCTTCTTGTCAAACTACCTTGTTTACGAGGAATATAACCGAAAACGACAAGTTAACATAAGGATGAATCGTTTTGTTTTACTAACTGATGATCAAATTTTGTTAGCTGGCTATCATTGGCCATCGAAGACTTGTAGTTTACCGCGAGGAGTTCTTCTTCTTCTGCATGGTGTCGCAGAACACAGCGGTCGATATGAAAATTTATTTGAATTTTATAATAAAAATAATTTTGCCATTCTAACTATGGATCTTCGTGGACACGGGCAAAGCGATGGAAAATCACTGTTTATTCCAACTGTTGAAGCAATTTTTCAAGATATTGATTTGCTTATTAAAAAAGCTAAACAATTGTATCCATCATTGCCATTCATATTCTATGGACATTCGATGGGTGGAAATCTGGCACTGTCATATACACTTGATCGTTTTCCAAATAAAACCGATTCGTGTCCGTATCAAGGTATTGTTGTAACGAGTCCTTGGATACGTTTAGCAGGTTTCTATCAACCGCCACGTCCGATTTATTCAGTTATTCGAGCAGTTTGTCGAATACGTCCTTCGTTAAATGTTACACTTCGATTTAACACTCGAAAAATTACTCGTGATACGAATGTTGTCGATGCTTACGAACGAGACGAAACTATTCGACGAAAGGCAACATTATCACTTGCGCGTCATATAGGAGGTTTAGCAGCTAAACTTGATCAGAATACCGACGAGTTTCATATTCCTGTTTTAGTTGAACATGGTCAAGAAGATTCGATAACTAGTCATAGTGCGAGCGTAAGGTTTGCTGAACGAGGAAAGAATATTGATTTTAAAAGTTGGCCTAATTGTTTTCATGAATTACATAGTGAACCTGAAAAAGACGAGATTTTTCAGTATACACTTGAGTGGATTGTACAAAATGTTCTTGATAAATAAATTTTCTATTTCAGATAGAAATCTTAAGGGTGTTGAAAAATGAGTACAGAAAGCACACCCCAATCGCAACCAATTCGAGACGATCAAGTACAAAACAATGCAGGTTAATATTGACACACAAAAAAAAGAGAATAAATAAATGATCGTCTTTTTCTTTGTTTTCAGGAGGTTTTGTCTGGCAAGTCGATGATATGCAACGTCTTCGACGTTTTCTCTGTTTGGGTAGCGAAGGTGGAACCTACTATCAAGGAGAAAAAGAACTTGGCATTGAAAATGCTCAAGCTATTTTACGATTGATTGACGCTGGTCGAGGTCCTGAAGTTGTTGACACAATTAAGACCTATTCAATCGAAGGACGTACCTCGAAACAAAACCCTATTATGTTTGCCTTAGCTCTCTGTGCTAAAGCTACAGATTTGCCAACCAAACAAGCTGCATACGGTTCACTAGCAGAAATCTGTCGTATTCCAACACATTTGTTCATGTTCATTAAATACGCACGTGCTCTCGGACAAAAATGGGGTCGTGCTCAACGTCGAGCTGTATCCAATTGGTATACGAAACAAAATGCTAGTAAACTAGCTATGGCTGTTACTAAATATCAAAATCGTGAAGGATACACACATCGTGATGTTCTTCGTCTTGCTCATCCAAGCACTAAAGATCCTTTACTTTGTTTCTTATTCGATTATATCACTCATGGACTTGAAAAAGCTTTGGAAAATTTAAACAAACCAAAAGAAACCACCGCAGCTAGTGAGACTAATGCTGAACAACAACAGACATCATCATCATCGAGTAATCGTGTGAATGATGATGATGAAGAAGAAGGAGAAACTGCAAAAAAACTTGTCACTATTGAACAATTGAAAGAATTTCTTCAAACTGTTGAAAAAATTAAAAGTTCAACCGATGAGAACGAACTTGTTGCTGCTATTAAACAACAAAATCTCGTTCGTGAACATATGCCAACCGCATTGCTCAATTCGACAACTGTTTGGGCTGCTTTATTAGATAAAATGCCATTGACAGCCATGATTCGAAATCTAGGCAAAATGTCAGAAATCAATCTCTTAGCAGCAAATAGTGATGCTGAAAAACTCGTTGTTAAACGATTACAAGATCGTGAACAATTACAACGTGCACGTATCCATCCGTTCAACGTTCTTGTCGCCTTAGAAACCTACAAACGTGGCCATGGTTTCAAAGGCAAACTATCATGGGAAGTTAGCAAACAAATTCAACAAGCACTTGAAGATGCTTTCTATCTTTCATTTAAATTCGTTAAACCTACGAATCAACGATATCTACTCGCACTTGATGTCAGTGGTAGTATGTCATGTGGAACGATCAATGGTTCTCCATCGATTACACCAGCTGTTGGCTCATGTGCTATGTGTATGGTTACACTTCGAACGGAACAATATGCTAAAGTAAATTTCATTGATTTCGAATAACACAGAAAAGTGATTATCGTTGATTTATTTAGGTTGTAGCATTTTCTCATGAACTCATTCCAGTGAATATTTCAGCAACTGCATCACTCGATGAAGTTATGACGACCACACGAGCTATTTCCATGGGTGGTACTGATTGTGCTTTACCTATGCTCTGGGCCATTGATCACAAAGGTAAATATAAAAACTGAATATTAAATTCAAAGAAAAACTAATCTTTCTTTTTTTTTATTCAAATAGAAAAAATTGATGTCTTCGTTGTTTACACGGATAGTGAAACATGGTTTGGAAAAGTTCATCCTACCGAAGCATTGAAAAACTATCGTCAGGCTATGAATCAACCAAATGCCAAATTAATTGTCGTCGGTATGCAGTCAAATAGTTTTACTATTGCTGATCCTAATGATAAGGGTATGCTCGACGTTGTTGGCTTTGATTCAGCTGCACCACAAGTCATGTCGTTATTTGCCGAAGGGCAAATTTAGATTTTAGAGAACAAAATAAACTTTTTTGACGTTCAACGTTTATACTTTTTTTTGTAATTGTTTTTTTTATCATATTGCTTTACTATATTCTCCGTGTTCATTTGCTTTTCTTTTCTTTTTTTAAATCCATAACTTAAGCAGGCAAAAGCAAAAATATATCTTATTAAACTTGATATATACATATATGAAAAGAAATCATCGTTGTTGACAAACTTGACTTTGACAGTATAATTAGTCTTCAAAAGTCGACTTTGGTTTTGCTCGAAGGTAGAAAATATAATTTACTCTAAGATATCAACTGAAGCCATTGGTAGTGTATTTCAACCTTAATGTGTGGCGAGAATAGGACCAGCGAGAGACGATATACGATAAGTTATTCTACATACGCATATAAAAATAACAATAGAACTAGTTTATCCGACAGATATTCTGCTGTAAACGAACAGCGATTGACGTCAATTGTTTTACTTAGGAAAAGAAAACACAACCATCAGCACTAACACTACCATTACTAATACAATCAGAACGTTAAGTAGCTACTTATATACACTTGTTTAGATTAGTTTCAAAGACATATTTTCTTCTCTGTCAGTTCGATTATTACTTGGATCGTTGATCCGATCAATAACTTATACGTTCGAGTAGAAAATTAACTACTCGAAATCATCTTTTTCTTCTTCTATTGCATGATTATATATA
>ERZ778027.2915-NODE-2915-length-18972-cov-4.658508_pt1 | contig 18972 bp, 10 predicted proteins | sample MGYA00375757_ERZ778027 | MGnify/ENA primary metagenome ERZ778027 (study PRJEB29350, sample SAMN05389817) | bioreactor metagenome | isolation source: Ammonium sulfate bioreactor | place: South Africa: University of Cape Town | collected 2014-02-18 ...
GGTCGCATCCGGTCGTAACCGGTGTTTCCTCGCTTCGGCGACGGAAAACCGCGGCGGTCATCGCGCTGATCGTGGTTCCGGCGCTTGCGCTGCCGGCCTATCTCGCCGCCGGGTCGCCGCAGCTTCCCGATCAGCCGCTCGCGGCGCGCAAGGCGGTTGATCCCTCCGCCATCAGCGTCGCCGAAGCGGTTGCGCGCATTGAAGCTCATCTCGCCCGCAATCCGGACGACGGCGCGGGCTACGATATGCTTGCGCCGGTTTATCTCAGGATGGGCCGCGCAGCCGATGCGGCCCGCGCCTATTCCGCAGCGCTGCGGCTGAATGGCGAAACGCCCGAACGGCTCGCCGGACTTGGCGAAGCGCTGGTGACGGGCGCTGAGGGCGTCGTGACCGCCGAGGCGCAGGACCTGTTCACGCGCGCGTCCGCGGCGGGCTTCAACCCGCGCGCCGGCTTCTATCTGGCGCTTGCGCGCGAGCAGGACGGCGACCGCGAGGGCGCTGCGCAGGCGTTCGAGAAGCTGATCGCGGCGTCGCCGGCGGATGCGCCGTGGCTGCCCGCCGCGCGCGAAAAACTCGCCGCCTTGCGCGGGACGCCGGCCGGCGGCGAAGCTGTCGCGGCCTTGCCGGAAAGCGAGCGAGACGCGGCCATTCGCGGAATGGTGGCCCGCCTTGCGGAGCGTCTTGCGACGAATGGCGGCAGCGTCGACGAATGGTCGCGCCTGATCAGATCCCATATGGCTCTGGGAGAGAAAGAGAAGGCGGCGCAGGCGCTCGGCGATGCGCGCAAGGCGTTGGGAGCTGACGCAACGCAGCCGCTCGACGCGCTGTCACGGGAGTTACGGCTATAGCGATGTCGCGCAGACAACGCCGTCTTGCATTGATCGGCTCGGCGCTCGCGGTGCTCGCGGCCGCGGCCGCGCTCGTGCTGACGGCGCTGCGCGATTCCATCGTGTTCTTTCATCCGCCGACGGAGATTGTTGAAAAGGCCATTGCGCCCGGCTCGCGGCTGCGGGTCGGCGGCCTGGTGAAAGAAGGATCGCTCGTGCGCGGCGAGGGGCGGAGCGTGCGCTTCGTGGTGACGGACACGAAGACCGATCTGCCGGTTTCCTATGCCGGGATTCTCCCTGATCTGTTCAGGGAGGGGCAGGGGGTCGTCGCCGAAGGCGTCTTGCAGGCCGATCACAGCTTCCGCGCCGACAGCGTGCTCGCCAAGCATGATGAGAAATACATGCCGCGCGAGGTGGCTGACGCGCTGAAGAAGCAGGGCCTCTGGCAGCACAACGGCGCGGACGCCGCGCCGTCGACGCAATGATCGCCGAAGCCGGACATTTCGCGCTTCTCCTCGCGCTGGCGCTTGCGATCGTCCAGAGCTGCGTGGGCCTTTGGGCCGGGCGCAGCCGGGACGCGGCGCTCATCGCCATGACGCGCTCGGCGGCGCTCGGCGTTTGCGCTTTCGTCGTCGCCGCATTCGCGGCGCTGACCCGCGCCTACGTGATATCGGACTTCTCGGTGCGCAACGTCGCCGAGAACTCGAATTCGGTGATGCCCCTGATCTACAAGGTCAGCGGCGTCTGGGGCAATCACGAGGGCTCGGTGCTTTTGTGGGTGCTCGTGCTCGCGGCGTTCGCCGCGAGCGTCGCCCTGCGCGGTCGCGACCTTCCCGATGTGCTGAGATCGAACGTGCTTGCGGTGCAGGGCATGATCGCCGCGCTGTTTCTGGCTTTCATTCTCGCCACGTCAAATCCGTTCTCGCGGATCGATCCCGCGCCGTTCGAGGGCGCCGATCTCAATCCGCTGCTGCAGGATCTCGGCCTCGCGATTCATCCGCCGCTTCTCTATCTCGGCTATGTCGGCTGTTCGATCGCATTTTCCTTCGCCGTCGCCGCGTTGATCGACGGACGCATCGACGCGGTCTGGGCCAAGCATGTGCGTCCCTGGACGCTCGCGGCCTGGATATTTCTCACGCTCGGCATCGCGATGGGCTCCTACTGGGCCTATTACGAACTCGGATGGGGCGGCTTCTGGTTCTGGGATCCGGTCGAAAACGCCTCGCTGATGCCCTGGCTTGCGGCGACGGCGCTCCTCCATTCCGCCGTCGTGATGGAGAAGCGCGAGGCGCTGAAGATATGGACCGTGCTTCTGGCGATCGTTGCCTTTTCATTGTCGCTGATCGGCACTTTCCTCGTCCGCTCCGGCGTTCTCACATCGGTTCACGCCTTCGCCGTTGATCCCGCGCGCGGCGTCTTCATTCTCGGAATTCTCGTGGTCACGATCGGCGGAAGCCTGACGCTTTTTGCGTGGCGCGCGCCGATGCTGAAGCATGGCGGGCTGTTCGCGCCGGTGTCGCGCGAGGGCGCGCTGGTTTTCAACAATCTCTTTCTCGCCGCAGCCTGCGCCGCCGTTTTTATCGGCACGCTCTATCCGCTCGCGCTGGAGGCGCTCACGGGCGCGAAGATCTCGGTTGGTCCGCCCTTCTTCAACATGACCGTCATTCCGTTGATGGCGCCGCTGATCATCGCGATGCCGCTCGGCCAGAATCTCGCCTGGAAGCGCGGCGATCTGCTGGGCGCGGCCCAGCGCGTTCAATTGTCGTTCGCTGTGGCGGTCGCCGCCGCCGCGATCATCGCCGCCGCGACATGGGGCGGCCCCGTGCTGGCGCCGATCGCGATCGGCGGCGGGGTTTGGCTCATCGTCGGTTCGTTCAGCGAGATCGGCGCCCGCGTGTCGCGCGGCGCGCCGTCGGCGCTCGCCTCTCGTCTCATCGGCTTGCCGCGGTCGGCGTTCGGGACAGCGGTCGCGCATGCCGGCGTCGGCGTGACGGTGATCGGCCTGGCGGCGACGGCCTGGCATGTGGAGCGAATCGCGACGATGCGTTCCGGCGACATGATCGATGTCGGCGCGTACCGGCTGCGGCTCGATTCGATAACGCCGCGCACGGGGGCGAATTATCGCGAAGACGCGGCCAGATTCACGATTCTGAAGGACAGCGCGGAGGTCGGTTCGGTCGTCAGCGCGAAACGAATCTATCCGATTCGCCAGATGCCGACGACGGAGGCCGGGCTTTGGACGCACGGAATCGGACAGGTCTATGTCAGCCTCGGCGAGATCGAAACCGACGGGTCGGTCGCAGTCCGCGTCTATGACAAGCCTCTCGTGCTGCTCATCTGGCTCGGCGCCGTCGTGATGGCGATCGGTGGAGCGCTGTCACTGTCCGATCGACGCCGTCGTGTGGGCGCGCCGCGGCCGGCCCGCGCGCCGCCTGCGATGGCCCCGGCGGAATGACGCTGATGCGTCTCATCATCAGCGCCTTCTTTTTTCTTGTCGCGTCGTTGGGCGGCGCTCTCGCCGTGCAGCCGAACGAAATGCTGCGCGATCCTGCGCTGGAGGCGCGCGCGCGCCAGTTGTCGAGCGAGTTGCGCTGTCTGGTTTGTCAGAACCAGTCGATCGACGATTCCGATGCGCCCCTCGCGCATGATCTGCGCGTCCTGGTGCGCGAGCGGCTGACAGCCGGCGACAGCGACGAGGATGTCAGACGGTATCTGGTCGCTCGCTATGGCGAGTTCGTGCTGCTGCGTCCCGCGCTGAACGCGCGCACGGCGCTCCTCTGGGCGGCGCCGTTCCTCGCGCTTCTTGCTGGCGCCGCGTTGATGCTCGCGGGTTGGCGACGCCGCGTCGTCGCCGGGCCGCCTGCGCCGCTCAGCGCCGAGGAGCGGGAGCGTCTCGACAGGCTTGTAGGACGGTAGGGTGGAGAGCGCTTTCGGGCGCGCCACCCTTAACAAATCTTCATCGCGCCGAAATCGCGCCGAGAAGGCTGCGAGACCATGTTGTGAACCGAAGGGCGGCGGCCACGCAGCCCAGACAGAGGTTCAGCATCATGTCGCAAGCCATCAACAATCTGATCCCCAAACGTCCGGCGCCTCGCCGCTGGCTGATGGGAACCGCCGCCGGCGCTCTCGCTGTCGCCGGCGCCCTGGCCTTTCTTCCCGCCTATTCGCAGGCTGAGACAACTTCTACGCCGCCGATCACGACCGACCAGCGCGCTGTCTCGTCGCCGTCCTTCGCCGACATGGTCGAGAAGGTCCGCCCCGCCGTCGTCTCGGTGAAGGTGACCATCGCCCAGGCCTCGATGAACGATGATGAAGACGCCATGCCCGGCATGCGTGATCTGCCGCCGGGACTCGAGCGCTTCTTCCGGCAGTTCGGGGATCAGCAGCAACAGCAGGGTCGCGGTCGGCAGATGCGCCCGGGTCAGGTCCGGATGGGTCAGGGATCGGGCTTCTTCATTTCGTCCGACGGTGAGATCGTGACCAACAACCACGTTGTGCAGGGCGCCACCGATGTCGAGATCGTGACCGACGATGGCCGCACGCTGGCCGCCAAAGTTGTCGGAACGGATCCGCGCACCGATCTGGCGCTGCTGAAGGTCAAGGAGAAGGGCGTCTATCCATATGTTCAGCTCGCGACCACGCCCCCTCGGGTCGGTGACTGGGTCGTGGCGGTCGGCAATCCCTTCGGGCTTGGCGGCACGGTGACGGCGGGCATCGTTTCCGCCCGCGGCCGCGACATCGGCTCGGGTCCGTATGACGACTATCTCCAGATCGACGCGCCGGTGAACAAGGGCAACTCCGGCGGCCCGAGCTTCACCCTCGACGGCAAGGTCGCGGGCGTGAACACGGCGATCTACTCGCCGTCAGGCGGCAGCGTCGGCATCGGCTTCGCGATTCCCGCGCGGACGGTCGAGACAGTCGTCGCGGCCCTGCGCAGCGGCAAGCCCGTTGAGCGCGGCTTCATCGGCGTCAGTTCGCAGCCGGTTTCCTCGGACGTCGCCAACGCGATGGGTCTGCCCGACACCAAGGGCGCTCTGGTCGCCGCAGTGAACGAGGACAGCCCGGGCGCGAAAGCCGGCCTGAAGAAGGGCGATCTCATCGTCGCGGTCAATGGCGACAAGGTCGCCGATCCGCGCGACCTCGCTCGCAAGATCGGCGAGATGAAGCCCGGTGAGAAGGCCACGCTGCAGATCCTGCATCGCGGCAAGGAAGAGACCGTGTCGCTCGAACTGGGCAAGCGGCCGGCGGAGCAGGCCCCTCAGCGCGGTTGACGCATATCGACGGCGCGGCTGCCCCGCCGCGCCAGTCGAGAGGCCGCGTCGCCCTTTGTCGCCGGGCGGCGCAAGGTCAGCGGCAGGCCGGACCAGTCCCCGTCCGGCCTGCCGTTTCGTTTAAGGATTGATCGGCTATGCTGCCCGGCATGAAGATTCTCGTCATCGAAGACGATCGCGCCGCGGTCGAGTATCTCGTCAAGGCCTTCCGCGAGGCGGGGCACGCCGCCGATCCCGCGACGGACGGGCTCGCCGGTTATGGCATGGCGACGGACGGCTCCTACGACGTCCTCGTGGTCGATCGCATGCTTCCAAAGATGGACGGCCTCTCGCTGATCCGGTCGCTGCGCGAGCAGGGCTCGGAAACGCCGGTGCTAATCCTCTCGGCGCTCGGCCAGGTCGACGACCGCGTGAAGGGGCTGCGCGCCGGCGGAGACGATTATCTGCCGAAGCCTTACGCGTTTTCTGAACTGCTGGCGCGGGTCGAGGCCCTGGGCCGACGCAAGACCACGGCGGCGAAAGGCGAGGAGACGACCCTGACGGTCGGCGATCTCACGCTCGACAGGCTCGCGCGTCGCGTAACGCGGGGCGGACAGGAGATCGTGCTGCAGCCGCGCGAATTCCGCCTGCTTGAATTCCTGATGCAGCACGCCGGGCAGGTGGTGACGCGCACCATGTTGCTGGAGGGCGTGTGGGACTATCACTTCGATCCGCAGACCAATGTGATCGACGTGCATGTCTCGCGATTGCGCGCCAAGATCGACCGCGGCGCGGACCGGCCCTTGCTCCAGACCGTGCGCGGCGCCGGATACATGATACGTGACGGCTCTCGCTAAGCTCTGGCGGACGACCGCGTTTCGCGTCACGCTGGTCAATCTTTTCGTCATTTCCCTGTTTGCGTTCCTGGCGTTCGGCAATGTCGCATGGAATGCGCGTCGCGCGGTCGACAACGAGATCGCGAGCACCATCGACGCGGAGATCGCCGGGCTCGCCGAACAATACAACCAGGGCGGCCTTCCCCGGCTGATCGATGTCGTTCAGCGGCGCGCGTCCCAGCCTGGGGCGTCTCTCTATCTCATCACGAATTTCGCCGGCCAGAAGCTTGCGGGCAACATCACGGCTTTGGCCGCAGGGGCGCTGCAACGCCCGGGCGTGGTGGAAACATTCTATCAGGCGGCCGATGACGCCGATCGCCCGCGCGGCCGCGCCCTCGTGCGCGTCATCGTTCTGCCCAACGGATTTCGCGTCGTGGTGGGGCGCGATGTTGTGGACCGCGATCGGCTCATCAGCGCCACCCGCAACGCTTTCGCATGGTCGCTGTTCATCGTGGCCATCGTCGGCGGAGGCGCCGGCCTGCTGATTACGCGGCGCGTTCTGAGGCGCGTCGACTCGATGAACCACGCAGCGCACCGGATCATGGAGGGTAATGTCGGCGAAAGGCTGCCTGTCGTCGGCTCCGGCGATGAGTTCGACCGGCTCGCCATCAATCTGAATTCGATGCTCGACAGGATCGGCGACCTGATGACTGGGTTGCAGCATGTGTCGGACAATATCGCCCATGACCTCAAGACGCCGCTGACGCGTCTGCGCAACCGGGCGGAGGAGGCGTTGAGAACCGCCGCAACGCCCGACGACTATCGTCGCGCCATCGAGAGCTGCATCGAGGAATCAGACAATCTCATTCGGATTTTCAACGCGCTGCTGACGATCGCGCGTCTCGAGAGCGGACAAGGTCAGGCCGCAGCGACCGATTTCGACGCCGCCGATGTCATTCGCGATGTCGTTGAACTGTATGAGCCCATCGCCGAGGAGGCTGGCGTCGAACTCCTCGTCGAGGCGCCGCCGTCGCTGCCCTTGCGCGCGAGCCGGGAGCTTGTCAGGCAGGCGCTCGCGAATCTCATCGACAATGCGATCAAATACGGCAAGCCCGAGCCTGCAAGCGACGCCGAAGCCGCGGCGACGGCCGACACGCCTCGCATCTCGGTGTCCGCCGCGCCGGGTGGGAAGGGCGGCGTCGAGTTCGTCGTCGCCGATCATGGCTCCGGAATCCCGGAAGCGGACCGCGAGTGCGTTGTGCTGCGTTTCGAGCGCCTCGAAGCCGCCCGCACCAAAAGCGGATTTGGCCTTGGTCTGATCCTTGCGGCGGCTGTCGCAAAGCTGCATCACGGTGAACTGAGGTTGGAGGACAACCGGCCGGGCTTGAAGGTTCGTTTCATCGTTCCCGACGCGCCCGGCGGCTGACGGGAGCAACGCTATGGCGGCAAGGCCATCGCTGGCGCAACTGACGCGAACCGCGCCGCGCATGCCGCCGCGCGCCAGCGCCGAACGCGTCTGCCAGGTAAATCTGCTCGAAGGACTCGACGATGCGCTGCGATCATCGTTTGAGGCGATCGCGCGCGCTTATCCGCAGGCGCGCGATCTTGTCGGGGCGGTCCTCGCGCATTCGCCTTTCCTCGGCGGTCTGATCAGGCGGCGGCCGGAATGGCTGATCGCGCTGCTGAACGCGCATCCCGATGATAAGCTCGATCGGATCATCGCCGAAGCCGCCGCCGCGGCGCGCTCGCCCGATGAGGATGAGACGATGCGGATGTTGCGCGAAGCGCGCGGCCGCGCCGCGCTGCTTATCGCGCTCGCCGATCTTGGCGGCGTGTGGACGGTCGACGAGGTGACCCGGGCGCTGACCCGCTTCGCTGACGCCGCATTGCAGGCGGCCGTCGCGTGGCTCCTGGAGCGGGCGAGGATCGCCGGACGCCTGCTCGCGGACGACGGGGATGACCTAGGCGTCGCTTCCGGCCTGATCGTGCTCGCGTTGGGCAAGCACGGAGCCGGCGAACTGAATTACTCAAGCGACATCGATATTGTCGTCTTCTACGACGCCGAGCGCGCGCGCCTGGCGCCCGGCGTCGAGGCGCCGGATTTTTTTGTGCGATTGACGAAAGGCGTCGTCCGCCTGTTGCAGCAGCAGACGGTTGACGGATATGTGGCGCGCGTCGATCTCCGCTTGCGCCCCGATCCCGGCTCGACGGCGACGGCCATATCGCTCAATGCGGCGCAAAGCTACTATGAGACCGTCGGCCAGAACTGGGAGCGGGCGGCCTTCATCAAGGCGCGTCCGGTCGCTGGCGACCTGACGCTCGGCGCGGAGTTTCTGGCGCGGCTGCGGCCCTTCATCTGGCGCAAATATTTCGATTTCGCCGCGATCGCCGACATCCACGCCATGAAGCGGCAGATTCAGGCCGTGCGGGGTCGCGATGAGATCGCGATCGCGGGACATGACGTCAAGCTCGGGCGCGGCGGCATTCGCGAGATCGAGTTTTTTGTTCAGACGCAGCAGCTCGTTTTTGGCGGCCGCCAGCCCGCGCTGCGCGGCGCGCGCACGCTCGACATGCTGAAAGCGCTTGTCGATGAAGGCCGGATCGATGCCAAGGCGTGCGACGAGCTGAGCGAATGCTATCGCTTTTTGCGCGAGATCGAGCATCGCCTGCAAATGCGCAACGATGAGCAGACGCAGCGCCTGCCGATCGCCGATGATGATCTTGCGTTATTCGCGCGCTTCGCCGGCTTCGAGCGGCTGCGGTCCTTCGCCAGTCGTCTGACCCACGTCGCCCGCACCGTACAGAAACATTATGCGCTTCTGTTCGAGGAAGCGGAAACGTTGGCGGTAGACGCCGGAAGCCTTGTCTTCACCGGCGTGAACGACGACCCCGAAACGCTGGCGACGCTTCAGCGCATGGGCTTTAGGTCGCCTGCTGCGATCGCTGAAACTGTGCGCGGCTGGCATTTTGGCCGGCGCGCCGCCGTCACGACTGCGCGGGCGCGCGAAATCCTGACGGAGCTTGTTCCGGTTCTCTTGCAGGCGCTGGGACAGACCGCCGATCCCGACGGCGCGGTCACGGCCTTCGATCGCGCGCTCGCATCGATGCCCGCCGCGGTCGAACTGTTCTCGATTCTGAAGTCTTATCCGTCTCTCCTGTCGTTGTTCGCTGACGTTCTGGGCTCGGCGCCGCGGCTGACGGAGATCGTTGGAACGAATCCGCATGTGCTCGATGTGGTCATTGATCCGGCGTTTGTGAATGGCGCCGCTGATGTCGCGAGCATCGATGAGCGTATCGGTCACGCGCTCGACGACGTTCGGGATGTCGAAGAGTTTCTCGATCGCGCGCGCGATATCGGACGTCAGGAGATGTTTCTCACCGGCGCGCGCCTCCTGTCTGGAATCATCGCACCCGAGATGGCGGGTCAGGCCTATGCGCGCATCGCCGACAATCTGATCGCGCGATCGCTGGCGACGGTCCGCCAAGCGTTCGAGAAGGAGCATGGCCGCGTGCCGAATGCGCGGCTAGCGATTGTCGGAATGGGCCGTCTTGGCGCGCGGGATCTGACCGCGTCGTCGGATCTCGACCTCGTCGTCCTGTATGACTTCGACGCCTCGCAATCGGAGAGTGATGGCGCGCGGCCGCTCTCTGCGACCACCTATTATTCCCGGCTGACCGCGCGGCTCGTCAGCGCCTTGACCGCGCCGACGCGACGCGGAACGCTCTATGACGTCGATCTGCGTCTGCGGCCCTCCGGAGGGAAAAGCCCGATCGCCACACAGTGGCGAACCTTTCTCGACTATTTCGCAGGCGAGGCCGAAACGTGGGAGCATATGGCGCTCACCCGGGCCCGCGTCGTCTCAGGCGATCCGGAGTTTGGCGTGGAGATCGGGCGCTCCATCAACGATATTCTGCGTCGCAAGCGCGTTCAGCCGGTGGTGAGGAGCGATATATTCGCGATGCGGCGACTGATCGCGCAGGAGAAGGGCGAGGACGATCCGGACGATCTCAAGAATGTCGCAGGAGGTCTGACGGACTGCGAATTTCTGGCCGAATTCCTCATATTGGACCACGCCTTTCGCTGCGAGGAGCTCATTGGCGCGTCGGCGACAGGCGTCTTCAGGATTGCGCGCAAGCGCGAATGGCTGACGTCGGACGAGTGCGCGACGCTTGAGCAGGGTTATCGCGCGATGCGCGACGTGCTCCACATGCAACGACTGTTGGTGAAGGGGCGTTTCGTTTCCGCCGACGCGCCTGCTCAGGTGAAGCAGCGAATTGCGGCGTCGGTCGGCTTGCCGACGAAAGCGGCGCTGGACGCCTCTCTCGCTGACGCGCGCGCGGGAATTCGGGCGATCTTCAACGCGCGGATCGGCGCTGGCGGCGCTGTTCAGGCGACGTGAGCGAGCGAAGGCCAGGCGGAGGAAATCTGCGGCGCCGCGATCGGCAGGCAGACCCGCACGATTGTCCCATGATTGACGGCGGATCGTATTCGCAGCGTTCCGCCATGCATTTCGACCAGCGAGCGCGCGATGGCGAGCCCAAGGCCTGAACCGCGATAGGCTTTGCTGAACTGGCTCTCGATCTGCTCGAATGGACGGCCGAGATTGGCCAGAGCCTCGCGCGGCATGCCGATGCCGGTGTCCTCCACGAAAAGCAGCACCTCGCGTTCCGTCTTGCGCGCGCGCAGCGAAACATGCCCGCCCTCGGGCGTGAATTTGATCGCATTTGTCAGGAGATGCGACAGCGCCTGCTGAACGGCGAGCGCGTCGACCTCGAACAGGGCGCCGCTCAGCCGCTCGGAGGTCAACGATATTTTCTTGAGCGCGGCGTCGCCTTGCGCCCGCATCAGCGCCTCCTGAATCGTTTCATCGACGCTGGTCGGTTTGCGATTCAGGGTGCGACGGCCCGCCTCGATGCTCGACATTTCAAGAACATCTTCGACGAAGCGCAGAAGAAACAGCCCGCTGTCGCCGATATGCTTGCAGTATTCGCGATGCCGCTGATTGAGCTGCCCGAAAACGCCGCTCATCATCAACTCTGAGAAACCGATGATGGCGTTCAGCGGCGTGCGAAGCTCATGGCTCATATTGGCGAGAAATTTCAGTTTCGCGCGGTTGGCGCTTTCCGCCTCTGATTTCTGCTCGAGATAGCGCTCGGCCAGCTCGGCGAATTGTTGCGCCTGCGCTTCCAGCGCCTGGCGCGACCTTTTCAGATCCGAGATCATCATCGTCAGGCGCCGCTCCGAATCGATCAGCTGATCCTGCTGACGCTTGACCGCGGTGATCTCCGTGCCGACGCTGACAAACCCGCCGTCCTCTGTCCTGCGTTCGCTGATCTGCAGCCATCGTCCGTCCGCCAGCGCCGTCTCGATCCGGCGGGAGCCGCGGCCGTCGACCGTCGCGACCTCCTGTTCGAGGCTGACAAGCGGCGGGTTGGCGTTCGCCATCACGTCCTTGTAGGCGGCCCCCTGGGAGGCGCTCTCGAGCGAAACGCCGTTGAGCTCCCTGAACTTGGCGTTGCACAGCACAAGTCGATTGTCCGAATCCCAGAGCACGAAGGCCTCCGAGATCTGATCAACCGCATCGCGCAACCGGCGGTCCGCGCGTTCGATCTCGCTCATCATTTTGCGTCGCGCGGTCACGTCGATGGCGATTCCTGTGACGCGCAAGGAGCCGTCGGCGGAGTCTTTGATCGTGCGCGCAAGCGCGCGCAGCCATATCCATTCTTCGGCGGCTGTCCGTACGCGGAATTCGTGATCGATTGGCCGCCCTTCGATGATAGGTTCGCTGCGCGCGACACTGGCGAGAGAAAGGTCTTCGGGGTGGATATGCGACTCGACTTCCGAGAATTTGAGCGGGGAGGCAGGCCGAGCATGTCATACATCGAGCGCGACAAGTGTATCTCTCCGGCCTCGATATCCCAGTCCCAGAGACCACAGCGGCCGCTTTCCAGCGCCGATTCGACGCGATCATAAAAGCGTTCGCAGGTGTCTTCCGCCACGTCGCCGCGGCGCGCCTGCCATTTCGCGAAAAGCGCGAATCCGACCACCAGCGCCGTTGCGCCGATGAGCAGCATGGCGAAGCTGTTGACATGCGCGCGCCACGGCGCGAGCGCGAGCGCGTGATCATGGCTGATCCACACCGTGAGGCCGCTGTCTCCGGCCGGCCACGCGGAAGCGAGCGCTGGCGATCCATCGGGCATGGCGATCATGCCGGCCCTTTTGCCGCTGAGCGATTGAAGCGATGCGCGCAGCCAATCAGCGGAAAGCGGCGGTCCGCCGCCCTGCGCCAGGATGGTCGGAGCGCTGTCCGGCCTTTGCTGAAGGACGGCGTAACGGATATTGCGGCCCAACGGTTCGGTCGCATGTGCGCGCGCATCGTCGAGCCATCTTGTCATAGCCGGACCGCTCGCGAGATCTGATCGCCGCGTCAGCGCGGCGTCGATCCGCAACGCCAGTTTCTCGCCGAGCCCCTCGATCGTTGCGAGCGCTGCGGAGGCGGTCTCGTTGCGACTCGAAATGAACAGGCCCGTTGCGGCGAATGCGACGGCGGCGACATAGAGAATAAGAAGGGGAGCGACGCTTGCGCGCAACCACCACTCGATCCGCCGTGACGACCGGCTGACTGGGCTTTTCAACCAAGCCGCAAGGGCTGCGAACGAGCGGGCATACGCCAGCTCGCACGCCGCGTCGCCACGCGTCATGCGTCAGACCTCGAAATCCCGTTTGAACGAACGCCGATTTCGGAACGACGTGCCGCATCTTCCCGAATCAGGGACAATAGAGTCGCGGCTCGCGCTTTTGTCCATATCTTAATGGTCGTTAACGAATTGAAATCCGACCCTGTGACTCAAAGGACTCGCCTTTCGCGAATTGGCGGTTGCGGATCGCCCCCCGACACAATCTGGAATCGCTGTTCCCCACGCCTTCAGGCGAGGGTCCTGGACACGATGTCTGCGACGTCGCGCGACCGCGCGGCGCTTTTGAGCCGTTCCAAAGCGGCCTGCGCGCTGGCGCGCCGGCCCGGCTCAAGGATTCTCCATGTTCTGAAGCTCGTCGCCAGCCGCGCCGCGACTTGCGGATTGCGCTGATCGAGCTCCAGAATCATGTCGGCGACAAAGGCGTGGCCGACCCCGTCGGGACGATGGAACTCGCGCGGATTGTTCTGCGCGAAACTCATGAGCAGCGCATACACTCTATTGGGGGTCGCAAGCGAAAAAATCGGATGGTTCATGAGCGCGCGAACGCGCGTCAACGTATCACGCTCGGGAATCGTGGCTTGGAGCGCAAGCCACTTGTCGAGGACAAGAGGCTCATTACGATAGCGCGACTCAAACTCGGAGAACAGATCGTCGCGCGTTTCGCCCGGCTGATCATGGATGGCGAGCAGAGCCGCATGACGATCTGTGAGATTGTCCGCGCGTCGATAGAATTGTTCCACCGTGGCGCGCGAGGTCCTGTCGCCCTCGCTTGCAGCGACAGAAGCTGAAAGCGCCGCATGGCGAAACGCTCTCTGTCCGGCGCTTTTCGCGTCCGGAGAATAGACGCCTTGCTCCGCTTGGAGCGGGTCTGAAAGGACGCTCGCTAGCGTCTTCGCAATATCGCGCCGCAGATGAACGCGCGCGGCGTGAATGATGTCCGGATCAATATGAACGCCGATCTCGCGCGCGATGTCATTGTCGCGCGGAAGAGCGAGAAGATACGCAGCGAAGGCGGGGTCGCGCGTGGCTTCGTTTGGCGTGACTTGGGCGAGAGCCTCCGCGAGCGACGTCCCTGTGGCGGCGGCTTCTCCATTCGAAAGAGATGCGACGGAGCGTTTGAGGATGCGGATCGCGAGCTGCTGCGACGCCTGCCAGCGATTGAACGGATCCGAATCGCATTTCAGGAGCAGAATGAGGTCGTCGTCTGATTGATCGATGTCGAGTCTCACCGGCGCGGAGAAACCGCGCAGCAGCGACGCGACGGGACGCGAAGGAATATCGCGAACGATGAGCGTTTGCTCGGCCTCGCTCAATCGGTAAACGCCGTTCGACCAGCATGCGTCATCGGTGTCGATGATGATCGGCTGGCCGTCGCCGTCGAGAAGGCCGAGGGCGATGGGAATGACCACGGGCTTTTTATCGGCCTGGCCGGGCGTGGGCGGGGTGTGCTGCGCGAAGGTCAGGGAATAAGCGCCGGAACGAATGTCGTAAGCTTCGCGCGCGCGCACAATGGGGGTGCCAGCCTGCTCGTACCATCGGAAAAATTCCGAAAGGTCCTTTTGCGAGGCCTCGGCGAAGCAGGCGATGAACTGTTCCACTGTCGCCGCCTGCCCATCATGCCGTTCAAAATAAAGCGCCATTCCGCGATCGAAAGCGTCCGCGCCGATCAGCGTCTTCAGCATCCGAATGATTTCGGCGCCCTTTTCGTAGACCGTGGCGGTGTAGAAATTGTTGATCTCGCGATATTCGGTCGGCCGCACCGGATGGGCGAGAGGGCCTGAATCCTCGACGAACTGGGCGCTGCGCAAGCGGATGACGTCCGAGATGCGTTTGATCGGACGCGAGCGCTCGTCGGATGAGAATTCCTGATCGCGAAAAACGGTCAACCCTTCCTTCAGGCAGAGCTGGAACCAGTCGCGGCAGGTAATCCTGTTGCCGGTCCAGTTGTGGAAATATTCATGAGCGATAATGGCTTCGATGTTCGCATAGTCCGCATCCGTCGCGGTGTCAGGGTCGGCCAGGATATATTTGTCGTTGAAGATATTGAGGCCCTTGTTCTCCATCGCGCCCATGTTGAAATCAGGAACGGCGACGATGTTGAAAACGCTGAGGTCATATTCGCGGCCGAAGACGCGCTCGTCCCATTGCATGCTGCGGATGAGAGAATCCATCGCCCATTCGCAGCGGTTCTCCTTTCCCTTCTCGACATGGATGCCGAGCTCGACGGTGCGGCCCGAGCGCGTCGTATAGCCGCGCTTCACGCTGGCGAGGTCGCCTGCGACCAGTGCGAACAAATAGCAGGGCTTTGGCCAGGGGTCGTTCCAGACTGCGAAATGCCGCTCGCCGCCCGGCAGGACTCCTGTCTCGCCGGGATCGCCATTTCCCAGCAGCAACGGCGCTTCCTTCATGTCCGCTTCGATGCGCGTGATGAAAGTTGAGAGAACGTCGGGCCTGTCGAGACAATAGGCGATGCGTCGAAAGCCGTCGGCTTCGCATTGCGTGCAATACGCGCTTCCCGAACGATAAAGTCCCATCAGCTTGGTGTTGGCGGCCGGATTGACGCTGGTGACGATCGTCAGGATGAAGGGCCTGTCCGGCGCCGCGTGAAGGCGAAAGAATGCGGGCGTGGCCTCGTATTCTTGAGGTTCGAGCGGGCGCCCATCGAGTCTGGCCGAGACGAATGTCAGTTCGTCGCCGTCGAGAACAAGCGAGCCGCTTGTCTGGCCGGACGGGTTGGGCCGCATCGTCAAAGCGGCGGTCACCCGCGTATCGGTCCGATGGAGGCTGACGTCGAGATCGACATGGTCGATGAGGAAATCAGGCGGGCGATAGTCTGAAAAGCGCGTTACCTGGTCGCTGGCGTTCGTCATGGTCGATGCCCTTTTGTCTGGGCGCATGAATGACGGGCGAGCCTTCTGCGTCAATGCGGCCAGCCGACGCCGCGCCGATTCAGGCTGCTCCCGGAGCCAGTTGCGGCGCAGCCTGCGCTGGTTGGCTCGTTTCGCTCCGCGCGCGAACGAGACTGTCCACGCTGACGAAATCGATCTTGCCCGAACCGAGCACGGGCATGGCGTTGATCGTCATCATCTCCGATGGCATGGAGAGCGCGGTGAGTCCCTTCGTCTTGAGATGAGCGACGGCGTCCGCCAGCGTGGCCTTTGGCGCAGCAGTCACCATCACCAGCCGCTCGCCTTTCCGCTCGTCGGGCGCGGCGATGATCGCATGCAGTTGCGGCGGCTCATAGTCGGCCAGCGCCGCTTCGACGGCGGCCAGAGAAATCATCTCTCCGCCGATCTTGGCGAAGCGTTTGGCGCGGCCGCGAATGGTGACGAAGCCCTCCGAATCGATCGTCACGATGTCGCCGGTGTCGTGCCATCCCCCGGGGGGCGGATGCAGCGCGCCTGGGTCCTGGGGCAGGAGGTAGCCTTTCATGATATTGGGGCCATGCAGATAGAGCCTTCCGCCCTCGGAAATTCCCGGCATGGGCTCGAGGCGCGCCTCCATCTCCGGCATCAGGCGGCCGACGCTACCGGCTTTGGCGAACATCGGCGTGTTGAGCGCGACGACCGGAGACGCCTCCGTCACGCCGTAGCCTTCGAGAATTCGCGCGCCGAATTTTTCCAGATATGTGCGCCGCGTCTCCGCCTGCACGGGCTCCGCGCCCGCGCCGACGATGCGCAGGCTGCGGAAGTCATAAGGGTGCGCCATGCGCGCGTAGCCGCGCAGGAACGTGTCGGTGCCGAAGAGAATCGTCGCATTGACCCCATAGATGAGTTCGGGGATCAGGCGATAGTGAAGCGGCGTCGGATAAAGAAAAAGCGGCACACCTTCGAGAATCGGCAGCATCATGCCGACCGTAAGGCCGAAGGAGTGAAACACCGGCAGCACGTTGAACAGCAGGTCAGAGGGGCCGAAATCGATCGTCGACCTCACCTGAGCGCAATTCGCGAGGATGTTTTTGTGGCTCAGCACGACGCCTTTGGGCGCGCCTTCCGATCCTGATGTGAATAGGATCGCCGCCTCGTCGTCGGGATTGCGAGCGATCGACTCGCGCTTCGCCGCGATGAACGCCCTGATTTTGTCCGTGGCGCCGATGGTTTCGCGCACATCTTCGAGGAAGACGATTCGAGCCTTGTCCGAAGCCGACGCGATCACCGATTCGAGCTTCCCCCGCTCGATGAAAGCGCGTGACGTGAGCACGAGCTTGATATTCGCGGTGACGCAGGCCGAAGCGATATTTGTCGGGCCGGCGCTGAAGTTCAGCATGGCGGGCGTGCGCCCGAAGCGCTGCAGAGCAAAGAATGTCACGACGACGGCATTGCTGTTGGGCAGCAGGACGCCGACCCGTTCGCCGGGCTGCGTCATGGCCGCGAGCTTTGCTCCGAGCGCATGCGAGCCGATCAAAAGCTTGCGGTAGGAAAGGGCGCCGGTCAGAGGGTCCTGGATGATGCGCTTCGAGAAGCCGTCATGCCGCGCGCGCGCGACAAGAGCCTGAAACAATGTGCGGTCGAGATCGGCCACCGCCATGCGGACGCTCATCATCACGTCGGTCAGCGCCGCGCCCGCGGCGCGGCGGCGCGCGCGCCCCACAAGCGATGGAGCGACCGTCAGAACCCGCGGCGGCAGAACGTGAATCACGATCTTGGGGAACCAGGCCCGCGCCACCTGATCCCGACCCAGCCGCGAGAATGGCGTGCGTTCCGCTCCGTCGATGAAGACCGGAAGGATTTCGGCTTCGCCCTTGTCGGCGACAAGGCCCGCGCCGTCATAGATCTTCATCAGCGATCCCGTGACCGTGATGCGGCCTTCGGGAAAAATCACCAGCGTCTCGCCGCTTTTCACCGCGTTGATGAGCTGGCGCGCGCCGAAGGGGTTCGCCGGGTCGATCGCGATCATGCGGGCGACGCGCGCGAAGGGCTTCACCCACCATTGCCGCATCATGGCGTGGTCGATCGCAAAGAGCGGATCGCCGTCGGTCAGCGTCGCCATAAGGGCGCCGTCGAGAAAGCTAACATGGTTGGCGACGATGACCCGGTGGCGACCATTGCCTTTCAGGTTCTCGGCGCCGCGCACCTCGACGCGATAGAACAGCCGCAGGACGAGCGCCGCCGCGTCGCGCCATGGATTCATCGGTAAAAGCTTGAGGAATGCGATTGTTGCGAGCGCTGTCGCGCCGCTCACGATGATCAGCAGGCTGGCTATGGAAAAGCCGGCGCGCTGCAGCAATTCCACCCCGAGGGCGCCGAGAACCATGAGCGCGGCCTGAACCGCGTTGCCGGCGGCGATCACGCGCGCGCGTCTGTCTTCGCCGGCCCAGCTTTGCACGGCGGCGAAAACCGGCACGATGAAAAGGCCGCCGCTGAACGCGATGGCTGAAACGAGATAGGCGAAGCCGCGCAGGTCGCCGTTCGCGAGAAAAGCGCGCCATCCGATCTCCTGCGCGGCCGGCGCCGTCGCTCCGGCCTTGAGCGCGAGCAGCAGCGAAAACAGGCTGAGCAGAACACCGCCGATGATCGTCAGGAACAGCACCTGGCGCCCGCCCGACAGCCACGCGGCTGCGAGAGAACCAAGCGCGATGCCGACGGTGAAGGCGAGCGTAACGACGGTGGTGACCGACGCGCCGCCGCCGATCACTTCCTTGACCATGAATTGCACCAGCAGCAGCAGCACGACGCCGAGCATCCAGAACCATGAGACGGCGATCGTGCCCCACCAGAGCCGTCCGCCGTCGCGCACCTCGCCGATCGTGCGCCAGGTCGAGCGCAGAATGTTAGGATCGATCGAGAGGGTGGGAGCGGCTTCGCCCGTCGCCGGGATCATGCGGGCCGACAGCCAGCAGGCCACGGCGACCGCGACGATGCCGGCCGCGATGAAGAACGCATGCGCGTGATCTTCCGCCAGGGAGTTGCCGGCGATCGTGCCCGCGAGGATCGCGACGAACGTCGCGCCTTCCACGAGCGCATTGCCGGCCGGCAGGTCTTCCTTGCGGAGATGGTCGGGCAGGATGCCGTATTTGATCGGCCCGAACAGCGCCGAGATGACGCCGAAGCTGATCAGCGCTGCGAACAGGACGGGCAGCGACTGGAAGGCGAAGCCGGCGCCGGCCAGCGCCGCCGCGCCGATCTCGGCGAATTTCAGCCGCCGGGCGATGAGCGCCTTGTCGAACCTGTCGGCCAGTTCGCCGCCGAGACCCGAAAGGAAGAAGAACGGCGCGATGAAAAGCGCGCCGGCCAGCGCGACGAGCTGCTTCGACTGTTCGAGGTCCGCGGCGCCGATGCCGAACAGGATGAGGATCGAAAGTCCGTTCTTGAGGAAATTGTCGTTGAAGGCGGAAAAGAACTGGCACCAGAACAGCGGCGC
>ERZ778027.2922-NODE-2922-length-18925-cov-10.704081_pt1 | contig 18925 bp, 8 predicted proteins | sample MGYA00375757_ERZ778027 | MGnify/ENA primary metagenome ERZ778027 (study PRJEB29350, sample SAMN05389817) | bioreactor metagenome | isolation source: Ammonium sulfate bioreactor | place: South Africa: University of Cape Town | collected 2014-02-18 ...
AGTATACACAAGATCGTGCTTGTACGAAATATTTCAATCATATGCAATTTAGTTAGTGCGAGTTAGCAAGCATCTTTACATTTATATTTTTATCGTGAAAAAACACGACAAGTTTATGATTCAATTTAATGAAATTCATTATGTGACAACATCTTAAATGAACACAACATTATCTTTTAAGTAAGTTGAGTCCAACCGAGTTCCTTGGACTGTGTCCTTTTATTTTATAATAGGATTTTAATTCTAAGATGGATTAACAAATTTCTCGTGTTCATTTGTTTCTTTTTTCTTTCATTCTGTTTCTCCAATGAGTACGAGAGAAGAAGAAAAGAGTACCCAATAGGAATTCAAATAGCGACAGAGAGAAAGAGAGAAAAAAAAGAAAATTCCAACCTAACGTGACATACCAATGAACCACGTTGTTACCACCAAAATTGAACATTTATGAATATTATAAAAAAAATGTTTCTCTCTTACTGAATAAAAACAAGATATTTCTCGAAGAATAGTTTACAAAATCATAAAATAAAAAACAATTCTATCTTATCGATAATGCCTGATCTCATACACAGACTGTATCTGTATGTAGTTAGTGTAATGCCTTACAATAGATGAAAATAATATACTTACTAAAGAGAGATTCTATACGGTTCGTGAGAAATGTAGCTGAGTTGATCGTAGATATGAACAGCGAAGAATGCAGAGTAGAAAGAAATAAACGCTTCAAAAATATCTAATTGGTTAGGAAAAGATTTGGATGCTGATTCGTCCGATATATTTTTGATTTCAATCTGATCTTTTTCTATATTTAATTTTTCTCGTTAAATTGTAACATAACTATAGATAATTATAATTTACTGTTTTCTAGGTGTCGCTAACTTTAAAGAGATCATATAAGAATAAATTTTTATTGTGAAAATTTTCATCTATTGTTTAAAAATAATCATGGCTTAAATACGCGGAGATATTGTTGAAAAGGACGATTACAATTAGGTACAGGACAACGATTGTTACAGTGTGTCAAACATTGACTACAACATGCTAAATGATTACATCCAACCAATAAAATGCATCGTTCATTCACGTCACATCGAACACATGGTCCATAATTGACGATAGTTGGTACTTGATGCAATGGATTTCCATGGAGTGTTCCTTGTTCTATGAAGCAACATACGTCAAATGTAGTCATTGTTTTTAGTAAAACATACCCATTGTTGGGACTGTATTATCTGAAGTCCCATTAACGGAAAGTTGTTGAGGTGAAGGATCTACTGCACCAAAATGTACTAGTTCCTGTGAATGTGAATCCGAGTCTGTTTGTTGTTGCATACTGATTTATTTTAAAAAATAAATAAAATTTCCGGTTATTATACTACAGAACTGACTCATGTGCTAGGATTTATCCTTCATTTTTAGTTGGAGACTATAGTATTCCAACATAGAAAAGAGCATGACGAAGAAAATGAAAGAAAAAAAAATCAATCGATGATTATGAAATAACAGTTTATTTTTTTCTTATTTCAATATGCATGGTAGCACACTGTAGTGATGAAGAAGAAGAAGAAAACAGTTCTTTAATATCATCGATTGATATGTCGAAGTCAATTTCAGTTTGAGCATCGTCTAAAGCATATAAATTATGCATATCCATTTGATCGGATGAGATCGATAATTGTCCGAACATTTTATTAACAAGAGATGAAATCAATTGGTCTGGTTGACAAGGTAATATAATAGTACGATCAGAATATGTCAGAGAACATAATAGACGACATGGTGAAGAATTTAGTTGAAATTCAATCTTAGTCATTGAATCATCAATGTCCACCAAAGACATTTCTTTGTCGATCATTGTTCCATCCGTTAACACTAATTCAGCAGTTGTATTGATGACACCCAGTAAACAACAAGAAATAGAACAAAGACGTTCCACAGTTATCGAAGAATCACATAAAAACTCCAGAGTTTTCTGTTGTTGATTATCATTGATTGTTACAGCTACTGGTAGACTCGTTTCTGTAATAGTAAAATGTATTGAAATATTAGATTGAAAATAAATTAAAGGTGTAGCAAGTGATGGAATAATCTCATCAGAATAAAGTAGATATTGATTATCAACATTGATCTGTAACTCTTTACAAATATCGGCAATGATAGCATGATTGACAAATCGTACATCAGTATTGACATGAACGTGACATATATCTTTTTTGTCGACGAGTAGAAATTCATTTGAACAAAGATTTGAAACAATTTCATCATCATTAAGAACTCTTTTGGTTTGTTTCAAAGCTAAATATTGATGATCATTCTTTGGTTTGCCAATCAATTGAAGCATTTCTCGAATAGTAATATTTTTCGTTTGTAAGGATATCGAAATTTCATCTTCATCATTATAGATTTTGATATATGATGGTACGAATAATCGAAAACGAAGTAATTCATTTTCTGTCGTGCAATACGTATCGATCAATTGTTCCATATCAGTTTCGGAGAGAGTTACACTATTGTCTGATTTTTCTAGTATCATTGTATAATTCTCTAATTTCATATCGACAAAATTAAGTAGTGTACTGATTTTCATTGTTTTAAAAACTTGTAAAGTTTGAGCATTGTTTTCATATGATAAGATGACAGTAGTGATCATTTGCTGACTAATGACATCGATTGCGATTGAGTTTGATTGATTTGAATCAATAGTCGAACTGATTGATTGATTTTTTTCTAAAATCATTTGTTGCTTTAGTGAATAAAACGCATAATCATCTGTAGAACGAGTTTTCAGCCAACATTCAATTTGTTGCCATGTTGTTTCTGAATCAAATAAGAAGATCATCTGCTGATCATTACGTTCTATATTGATTTCACATAAAGTATTTGAGGGTGTTGATCTTTCTTTGACTATAATCGTAAGTCGTTCGTCTATCTTCTGTTTTGATTCAATACATACACCATATTGATCAAAGAAATGAAGATACATCTCATTTGTACAGTTAACATTGATAAAATGTTTTATAACTGCAGATATGCAATTAGTTGAGGTAGTCAGATATTCAACGACAGTTGAATTGAATTGAAATTCGACACACACTAGATCTTTCTCTTCGACAATACGATATTCATTGGATACAATTTGTGATGGACAAATTTCTTTTTTGATCATATCGATGAATATTTGATTTTGATCTACGACAACATATTGATCATAGTTATATTGATGATCAACGAAAATTTTCTTAAGACGTTCTTGAAATTTCTCTACTTTACACATCAATGATGCTATATTTCCATCTGGATGAATAATTTTAAATTTTACTGGTTTAGACACCGGAACAGATTCAACTCGATATTGATATAATTCTTGAAAGAGACTTGATGTTGAAAATGATACTAATTTCATATCTAACTTAAACAACGATGGATATGCCAGTGATTCTTCAGTTTTTTCAGATGATGATGATGATGATGATAATGAACGTACAGGAGATTCTGAATGATCAGGTTCTTCTTGCCATAAAACGATTGTTCTCTCTTCGATATTGACTTTTTGTTCTTGAAGAGTCGATCGAATTTGAACCAATTGAATATTCAAAGGTACATAATTTTCACAACGAATTCCTTCGGGTATCCATTCTAAAATAGGATTTTCTATTGCAAGATAAACACAAGTCTCGACAAATTCTTGAGAAGATCGTTGCAACATAAAATCGACATAATTTTTCAAATCATTAAGAAATTGTGTGATTGTCTGAATCATTTGTTGAATCTTATCGATATCATTCTCATAATTTGCATGGACAATATTTTTATTGAGTTGTTCGATCAGTTCAATATTCAATTGTGGATCAATCGGAATTCTAAGTAGAGGTTGCACATCGGTAAATAAATGTTCAAGTTCATTCATCGATTGAGCATACAATTCAATAACATGATTATAATGACGTAAAGGAAAATCTTTAATTCTATACTGTTGCATTTGTTCAAGGAGATTACTATCTGAATCAGTCGATTGAACAAAACTGAATAAACTCTTCGTTGAAATTGCCGTACTATCGGGATAAGTTTTCAATGTGACTGCAATCTGTTTAAGCAGCGTATACGAATGATAAAGATTATCCAATGATATTGTTCTCAAATACGCGTATTCATTTTGTAAATCTTCATCATTAAATCGTACGCCAAATATTTCATTATCAATTGTTATCGAATTATCCGATTGTGGTAGCGTATAGAATTGGTACTTTTGAATAATATGTTGGTAAGTAATTCGACAAAGAAGAAGATATGTACGAATGATTTGTGATTGAACATATTCAAAATCGAATGTAAACGATGAATTAGCATTGAGAAAAGCTTGTTCTTCATTGGTATGAAGACTAGCTAGACATAATCGTTTAATCCATTCATTATCTCCATCATTCAATGTTATAACACCAATATCATAATTCGCAACTTGAAGAATTGAAATTTCTTTCGAAGTTATTTCATTGACTAACAATGATAAAAGACTTTCACGATAGTTTTCATTCGTATTAACTTCTTTTTGAAGTAAGTCTAACACATGATTATGATAATCAACTAGAATACTATAATTACAATATACAAAGTAAGAAAGAAAATCAAGAATTATATGCTCATTAGTTTACCTGAGTATTCTCATAATGATATTTCCTTCGTCTTGATTGTCAATTGTGAGTAAATAGTTTAATGGCGTATCGAAATTGATCTTTTCGAATCGTTGTGTTTGATGACAAGCACCTGGTTGAATGAAACCTTCAGCAAATTGATGATAGGAATTAACTGATTCGATACCATTATTAATAATGACTAGATGATCTTCTTTTTCACTCGGATTTTCAGATTTTTCAGCACGTTCATATAATTCTTTTAAAGTAATGGTGAACAATTCATTTTGTTGAATCAATTGCGTATAATTTTGATGAATTAGTAGATAGAAACGAGCGAGATGAGTAATCGATTTTGTTACTTTCAATATATCAAATGAATCTAAAATATGTCGTAGAACTGATAGACACGATGATAATTGTGCATTAGAACGATTGAGAGCTGTTTGAAAGTGTTGATAGTCTAAAATAAGTGGCATTTGATTTGTAAATCGTTGAAGATTACATTGAATTTGAGATTGTAGTATTCGTTCGTTAATATCATCTTTATATGAAGATAAGTTATCGAACACAAAGAAGAACACATCGTCCTTAAAGTTTTCCTCCGCATTTTGCTTTTCAGCAATTCTTTTATAAGTTGGTTTTATCCATTCTTGACTATCATCCGTAGTTAAATATGCCATTCGTTCAAAGCATCGAGTCAATAGAATACAGGTATCATCATGATTTAATCGAAGGGATAGAAAATGAAATGTCGACAATAATCTAGCCATAACAAAGTGACATGTTTTAGCACGAATTGTATTACCAGCCTGACGATAAGCAGCGTGATTATCACCAATGGCTGATGGTGAAAGGATAGGCCCATGTAAATTTTCTACTGAATCATGATCTAATAATAAATGCCACGCCTAGAAATAGGGAAACAAATAATTGAAAAAGCGAAACAGTATTAAATTAGACGAACCAATGCACCAAAAGTTGAAAAATAAGCAACGTATACAGCAGGAACATCCAACACACTGTCACCATCCCTATCATAAGCATGTTTTAAATCTCCATTTTCAGAAATAATACATCCGCAATCGTAATGTACACCGTTTGCTTCAATTGGAGATGGATAAGTAGATCCAAAACCTGCATATAAATAACAATAGAAAAGATTTTTGGCATAAAACTAGCACTTACCAAATGTATTTTTTAATGACAATGGTTGAAATGCAAATGTCCAAAGAAATGAATTTTGACCGCCAAGCAAAATCATTGCCATTAAATTGACCAACATGTGACGAATAGATCGATCGAATTCATTCTGATTACTCATTTTAAAAAGTTCATTTAAAGAATTGGTATTGTTCGAATCACAATAACCCACCATATACTGTTCAGGATCTAAAATAACTCGAAAAATACGTAATTCCTCTTCTGACAACGATAGCAGCATTTCAATATTATCAAACGATGATTGAATTAATTCTAATTGATTCGTACAATAATAATCATAATAAATATGTAAAAATAACATAGCTTTCAGCTGATTGTTGGAAACTGATGCATATCGAGATGTAATTTGATTGAAAATCCACGCAGTGAGTATTTCTTCGGAGTTATCTTGAATAAAATTCGAAATTATCTTTCGTAATTCTTCGTAAGGATGATGAAGTGAAGGAAATATCGATGAATGATTACTATTCGATGAGAAAGAAAATTGTATTTGATGTGCTAACCGTAATTGTGCATTTTGAATAGCTGATTCATTCCATTGAAGTAATCGATCTAGAGCTTGTGCCCAATTTTCATTCGTTGCTCGAATTTTTCTTGATTGTAAGAATTCGAATAGATATTGCCAAGAATATTTCGAAAGAATTATTGAAAGAAAAACTTGAAGATATTTATTAAGATGCAATGAAGTCGAATGAACAGCAAGTAAATCTTGAGTCATCGTTGAAAACATGTCAAGAACATGTTTTTCATCGTCTTGATTCAAATCCATACGACAAAGTAACTGACCCATGATAATCGAGAGAAAATAATCTCGTAATTGCTTGAATATACTCTCCGGTGGAGATACTTTGAGTAACATACCTTTATTTAAAAATTTTGGTGTGATACTTTCATATTTAAGTTGAGCTCTGAGATGAACAAAGTAAAGATCAAATAAGGGAACTTCGATGTTTTCATGTTTTTGAGTATTGACAACTGATGGATGAAAAGGAATTTGATAGTATTCGAGATTGTCGACATTTGAAATACATTTCGTTAAAATTGGTAAAAGGCTAAATCGATCCCAAAGATCGATTCTTGATTTGCCATTTTGTTTCATTTGTAAAATCAAATCAACTAATTGATCGAATAGAAATTGTTTCATTGCTAATGAAACATGGATTGTTATCTGATTCAAATAAGTAAGTAACGAACTGATGACTTGCTCAGATGGTTGTGTGTAAGATTTAAATATCGACAATATCCATTGTTGCATATCAATCATCAATGTAAAATCTACAAGTTGTTTCTCTTGAATATATTGATAGATAATCTCAATAAGTTTTGGTAACAATGTCAAACAATTCGATCTCGTATTCAATCGTAGTCCATTTAGTATATTAGCTACTAATGCATGTGGTTCAAAGAGTTTCTCATTGAGCAAAATTCGATGAGCTAAATTCATCAAATCAATTTGACATCGAATTTCTGATAATTGTATGCCTTTGAGAACTTTGTTCGAAGGATAGTATTTCGAAATGAATACATATGTGTGAACCCATTTTTGATAATTATCTTTGTCTGAAAATGATTGATTAAGATTAGTCCATAGTTCATCAAAAATCGATCGAAAGAATGTCTCTCGAAGATCAGAACGATCATGAATTGACTGATTCAAAATCGATTGTTTTTGATTAAAAATTCGACAAGCGACGTACATTGAAATAATATCCGTTTGTTCATATTCAAATGTCGTATAAACATGCGCAAGAAGCCACAAAGATTGCTCATCTTCACTTGTTGGACAATCATATGATAACCAATCCGAAATAAATTCAACAGAATTACGATCGAAATTATTGTCAATAACAGCACAGAATGTTCGCACAAGATCCGTAGAATAAACATGAACAAGTGTACTATTAAGAGAATGAGCTAGTGTTTTATCATTTCTGATTGAATTGATTAATTCCAAACGAAACCGTTCAAATGTAAGTAGATCTGTTTTAATAGCATTCGCGTGTGATTTAACACGTTGGTGAAATAAATGAAATAGAGGAGTTTGAGGTATACATGAATAATTTATGATCAATGGAATTGTGCCTTTTGTTGTTTGAGAAGTAAATATATCATTTTCATTTTCGACAGCAAATGATTGAAGATCAATTAGATTGAAAAGTGCTCCGTAATTCTGTTGATTCTTAGCTAATTGTACAAGACTATCTAAACCGTAATCATTGACAATGATTTTGAATATATTCGATATAAAATTAATAAATGAATTTCGTGTTTGAGTTAGAATCGATTCAACAAGACCGTCGAATCGTTTGCCACAGAGAATATCTTTGGATACTTGATAGATGAAATCATTGATTTTTTCTGATGAATTTTTCGTTGTTAACAGATGTTGATGATATATATCGACAAGAAATGTCTGTAGTTCAGATGATTGTTGAAGAATTTGTCGAAGACATTTCACTCGTCGCATGGTATTCGTTTCACGTCGATAGAATTCATAAACAAATCGATTTGTAAACATATCAACTGGTAGATTATGAGCGGAGATCTGAATTCGAGAACAGAAATCCCAAAGACAATCCTCAAAAAGAATATTCAAATCACATAAACCATTATCTTGTTTCGATTGAGGTTGATGTTGTGATGATAGTAATTGTAAAAATTTTTGTAAATAAAATGCACTACCAGCTGCACACGTATCAAAGAAATGAAAATCCCAATGATGGAGAAATATAGCTGGAAAACATGATTGATGATAGAGATTTTGTGCTGGTGAATGAATGAGCATGATGAAATATTTTCCTTTACAAGTAGATTCACTACTGTCGATGAGATATCGAACATAGGGAATATGCGAACGTTGTTGATCGAAATTTGTATCGATTGTAATTATGAAGATGCTCTTTTGTTGATCATCTCGAAATTGATCGAATTTATCCTGTAATTGACTTGAATTTTCAATAGTACTCTACAAACAGAAGGCATATTCTTAACCATAAGTATAGTCTTATATGACTTACTAAATTCAAAATTTCAATGATCTTCTTATGAGCTTGCAAACGTTGGTTTAAACTAAGGATATATGAAGATGTTCGTGTAAATATCATTACTTTAGTTGTTTCAAAGATTAATCGTTGTAGAAAATTCTCGATACTGAAATGTTCTTGTTCTTGAAAATATAGATTCGATAGCCATTGAGCAAATTTTTCATCGAATGTTCGTAATTTCAAAATGATTGATTCAGGTGAAACAAGTTGAATTAGTTTGACAAGAACAAAACGAAGTAAACATTGTCGAATATTCAACGGATTTGATGTAATCGAAGATTTCATTCGATGAGATACATTGAATAATGAATATTCTCCGGTATTCTTCATTTCGATTAATGATAATAAACATGAATACAGTGTATTATCATTTAATCCATGGAAATGTTCTCGTCCAAAATGTTCGATAAACGATTGTGTTTTCTGTTCGACGTATTGTAAAATGTCTTGTTCATCTTTGGATAGTTTTTCTACTCGAATACGATAGAAATCATTGATACTCAATGAATACTTTTGAAAACGACTTAGAAATGGTGCTGGAATGGTAGTTAATTCATTTCGTTTGACATGTACTATGCATTGAAAACCTTCGTGAACAACAACATCGATAGTTTTAGCGCCAATCGATACTTTCGAAAAGATTTTTCTCGTATCACCCGTGGCCATAATCGAAAAATTCTGATTAAAGACATCGTACAATGAACCATGAATTCGACTGGTATTGACCATTAAAATAGTCTTGCCAGTTTCCATGCATAGTTTAATATCGGACAGAATTTTGACATTATGCAATTCATTATCTGAATCATCAGCAAAATCAGACATGCGAAAAATTGTTGTTCGATTTCGATCTGAATCGAGAATACCCGTTTGTAATAGAAGATGAATAGCACTGTCATCTTCCGATTCGTCGATTATTAGTTTATAACGTCCGTAAAGACGACGACGTTTTGAATCGAGTTTCATGGATTCATGAAGAATCGAAGGAACATCACGATAAACATCCTGATTACGTCGTCCGATCGGTAAAATAAACTGAGGAGATCGTGATTTAACTGTTCGAAAAAAAATCTCGACTAAAATCTTGAATTGATTTGAACTAATTCCATTGAAATTATCTTCTAATGCATGTAGCAAACTAATTGGTTGAATACCATTCAAATTCGTGTCTTCATCTGCAGCTGGTAATTCAAATCGTAATTCTCTTAGCATATAAATAAAATCTCGATCATGAAATATACGTGGAATATCTTCATTAGCAAGTAATTCACGATAACCTTCACATAAACCGATAATAATATTATCGAGATGAGTTTTACTCTGTTGTGGAGAATTTTTATTGAATGATAAACCGAGACAACCATACGCTAAGACTTGTTGATCGATGGGCGATGGTAACGATCGATAAATGCATATCATTCGATTTGCATTGGCTGCATCGAAAGATTTATTTGCTATTGCAACAAATGATACTTGACATTCATCGAGATAAGGATGTAAAACCTTCAAGACCATTTTCTTCTCATCTGGTAATGAAGCTTCATCTAAAAATACAACCTACAACATAAAAATCTATGCTTAGTAAATTGAACATTTCTTTTCAACAAGAAAAAGATCTTACACATCGTCTATCGATGCGAATCTGTCTGTATTGTTGTTCACGTTGAATAGCTCGATCGAATACGTAAGCTACATCTTCGGATCGAGTATATTTCGATCCGAGACAAAAGAATGGATCTAACGCTGGTAGACGTTTACAAAATGCTGTTGCTGATAATTGTGAACCTTGCAGATTTTGTAGAACAATTTGAAATGATAATGTTTTCGATTGACCTGGATCACCAATAATACACAACGGTGTACGTGTAACAATACTGACAACAATAGCAAAAATATGTTCACTGACAGCTTGATTTATTGCTACACCTGGTGGAATCACGAAATTATCAGTATTAACAAATTTATTCAGTTCATTTTGAACGAGATGAACGAAATCAGGTAGAGTTCGATCTAGTACTTCTCCTAGTTCTTCACGAGATGGTGTCGTACAGCCAATTCGTTGATTATTATCTTCTTTAGTTGGAAGACGAAAGTAATAGATCAATGCTAATGATAGAGCAATACATTTCATAGCATCTGGTTCAGTCTCATGTTCATCATATTTTAATTTCCAAAAGAAATTAATCAGATTAAAACATCGTTGAATTTCTCGTTGCGAAACAGAATTCGTACCTAAACGTTGCTCGCAAAAATGCTGTGCATTTAAAATCGAACGCATCAACATCTGTTGTGCGTACTGTTCGAGAGGCAATTGTTGATGTCCAACAGTGAACATGCCGATTTTCTGTTTGATATAATCTTCAAGTGTATTACGATCGAGAATGCCATAGGAAACTTTAAGATTCTCCAATGCTTCGGGCAATTGATGAACGAGATAATCACGACGATGAATTTCAATTGGTTTATGTTGCTCAAGCTTTTCACTCGTGGATGGATTAATTGCTGCTGTAAAAAAGATATTTTTCGGTAGGATTTTCCCGTGTAATGTACCATCGATGAACATTTCTTTGAATAAACCAAGACAGGATGATGTGTTCACCTCATCAAAGAAGACAACTAGTTCGATGTTGGATATTTGTGTAGCTAGTTCACAAATTGGAGACATAAATTCAACGATTTTTTCTTCAGTTACACCTGGATGAATAAGAAGTCGATAGAAAAGTGATTTCACTTTTGTATGAGCTACAAATTCAATAAATGTTTCGACAGATATGTCAATGCTCGAAAGATTATTCTTTTCGAGTAGTTTTTTCAATGGCCAACTAGCCTCAATCAACAGCAAATTTTCTAATTGTGATCTAATAAAATCATGTAGAGCTATCATAAGTTTATTAACAAGATTCTTGTCTTTGTCATCTGCAATATTTAATATCGTTTCCCAAATAATCTTCAACGTATTATGATCATAGAGACAATTTTGTAATGCATATTTGATTTTCGAAAGCATATTCAATTCTACTTCATCATCATTTTGATTCTCAATAAAGTTATTCAATTTCGTTCCGATTTGTTGTAAAAACATTGATAAGAAATCTAAATCTCGTTCTAGAACATGTTCAATTACTGATTTTAATAACCATAAACTCGTGCGTTGAAGGATTTTTGGAGTTGTCCTTTCATAAATTTCTCCGTGAGATATATTTGCATTGAGTAATAACGAATAGAATTGAAGAAGAAATGTTTTTCCAACTCCTGTTTCACCTTCGATAATCAATGGTAATTTAGTTAATTTTCTTTCATGAATATGAAATAATTTATAAGTAAAATTTTCAGTTAAAATAAACTTCGTTTCGTTCATGATTTGTTCGAAAACATCGTAACTTATATCAATTAACCATGATAAACATTTGATAAAATAATTTTTACCATCATTTTTTATCTCATTCATTGGATCACAATGTCGAAAAAGAGCTTTGATCATCATTGGAACAGCATTCCAATCATTATGTAAAATATGTAGAGCAAAACAAGGATCATAAACTAAATACACTCGATGATAGTCATTGGAATCGAAGTTTATTCGTGTTAAATGTTTCGCTTCTTGTATCATTTGTGCCATTGCTACAGAACCAAGATTGAGTATAGATGAATTATAACGATAATAAAAGCCAGTAAAAAATCGAACACGTCGATATAAAAATTTTGTAAAAGACAGTTCGAAAATTTTATTTCTCGGCAAATCGAAAGCATGTGTTTCTAAACAATCGTAGATATATCCACGTGTTTCATCGTCATCAGTCAGTGGATCGAATTCCACCGGTTCTTCGTCATCAATAGTTGGCATTGCTAAACGATCGATTTCATCGTCTGCATAAGCTTTTAAAAATCGTGCTACGAGTTCTTCTTCGTTGCCAATAAATAATTTATAATTGTCATTTGTTATTTCCATTAAATGTTTCGGTGAAATAATCGAAAGTATTGGCAAGATTTTTTCGAAATGTTTCATTGGACTAGTTCGACATAGATCAGTATATGGAATTTCGATGATATACTTCCATGGACGTTGTGAAGATAATGAAAATGTCAAACCACTAGCAGCATCACTCAATGATCGACAGATGAATAACGAAAAGAATGCGCGGTTTAGTTGATTGAATGGTGCATGAATTGAAACATTGAAGTAAAGCAATCTATCAGCATTTGATTGCAACGAAAGAAACGAACTGATTAACGATGTTAGATTTAGTTTATCATTGATGCTCATACACGAAAGGTCATTTTTATGATTTTGATTTCGAATTGAATGTGTTTTTCCTATTAGAAGAGAATGTATATGTGAATCAAATGTATAAAATCTCTTACCAATGCCTGCAATACCATAGACAATATTGATTTGTGGTAAAATTTTCTGTTGACTATGCATTAATCTAACAAATTCCGAATATGTTGCTGTCGGATTTCGATATGATGGTGGGACATAGAATGGTCGTAGACCTTTTCGACCTGAAATAAATTCTTTAGTAAAATAATAAATTATTCCATGCGGTTCGTGTTGATTAGTTAGTGAATCTTGTTCGTGCCATAGAAATGTACGAAGACGATCATGCATGTGATCAATATCAATAACAGCAAATGTCAATGCAGGAAATGTTCGTACTCGTAGGAAAAACAGTCGAATATCGTCTTGTGAAGCAGAACCACACCAAAGAATTTGATAATCAGCTGGTAATCGATCATGAAAAATATTTAATAAAATACAAAATGCATCTCGATCAAAATCATCGTTTACATCTGAATTTAACATAACAATATATTGTTGATTTTCCGTGTGTACTGAATGTTTTGAAAATAATTCTCTTTCGGCATTGTATAATTCATGCAGAAAACTAGACAATGCTTTCAAACTCGTATCAGTTTTTGAACCTGTATTGGTTTTATGTCGTTCGTATAAAGAATTAATATTCTTTTCGGACAAATCACAATCTGTTATTGTTAATGACTGTAAATAATGTGTCAAACATTCAATCGTCCGTTTCGATTGATTTTTGCAGGAAAAGACTTTTTCGAGAAATAATTGTTGAATTGAATTATTCACTGTTGGTATAGTCAAAAGAAGAATCATGATTGTTATTTGACGATTAGAAAATAAAGTTAATAGAGGATTTTCATATCGATATTTTTCTAAATCTTCAATCCATCGATCATAATCACTTACTAATCGATTAGAAATTGATTCGAAATGTTTCGTTCGTTTGACAATGATTTCTTGTAATTGTTCTGGTTCATCTGTCACGTTGACTAAAATCTTTTTAATATGACCTTTTCAAAAACAAAACAAAAGATTTTAAAAAGTAAATGAATTTATACGCGTTACCATGTATATCATGAATTTGATAATGTTCCTCAAAACATTGATATTCTGGATGACCGGATATTTCTAATTTGATTAGAGTCGAAAAAATTCTCTCGATTATTTGTAATAATTTCAATTGTTCGGTTAATAGTAATGTTTTGTATGGCATATCAGTTAAGAGATCGGATGTACAAAAAGTTAATTGACGCCTATGATCATCGATATCGGTCATTGATAGAGAATATTTTATTGATTCTTGTTGTACATTAGTAGGATCAGATATTTTATCAATAGAATATTCAATTTCATATTGAGATTGCTCGTTAATCAATCGCCGAAGACGAATATGAACTACACCTGTTTTATATAAATGTTCCATCATAATCAATGCATTATCTAACATTGTAGTATCTTCCATGGATAGCCATAGATTGATCGTTTGAATATTATCATTCACAACTATATGAAAATATCAAGAGAGAAAAAGTTAGATTGTAGTCAAGTACCTTTGATATGTTCGCATGAATTGTCATCGATAATTGTCAAACGAGATAAATTATCGATAAACTGTTCTAAATCACTAACATGATGAATGAAAGGTTCACATAAAGTAAAACTGATGATCCATGAATTTAAAATCATATTGTTCCGTTCTTGTAATTGAAATTGTGTTGTTAAATTATCTCTTAATTCTTGAAATCGTCGTAATCCATCCGGAGAATATAGTTTGGAATTTTTCATCATATCAATAACATTAGGACATGCAACCATAGTTCGAATCAATTGTAAATGTTTACTGGCCAGTTTTTCAAAACGACGATAAACATCGTCATAAGTCTTCGATATATCTCTTAATGACCAGTTGCTATCAATCTTTAGAGTTTGAAGATTATTCATTGATTCATCACTTGTTTCGATTGAAAGAATTTTAAATTTTTGTAAACATTCAATGATGATATTTACATGGCTGTAGTATTCATAAGTTTTCAGCCATTTGGATATTTGTTCAATTTGATCTGTTGCGAACGAGGTCGTATGGTTATTCATCGATCTATTAGCAAATAAAGTATGCACTTCTTCTCTAACATTGATATTTTTGTCATAAAAAACAGTTCGAAGTTCATCCATTTCAGCTAGAGTGATATCACCATCAAGTAGTCTATCAATAAATGCAAAAACTTGATCCATTAACATTCGTAAATCACTTTTCTTAATTGCTGTAGTTGACATATTGAAACATCTGTTGTATTCAATGCGAAAAATACCATGAAATAGATGACATATTGACAAAGAATTGCTTCGTATTTGAAACCAAATAATTTGTTGTACGTGTTCACTTGCATTAGTGAATCTCATACTGAAAGTACCACCTCGTTGTGTCTTGAATTCTCCTCGTATAATACCTTGATTTGGATAGATATTCTCGCCGCTATATAGTATGTATGATTCTTGTGACGATCCATTTAATCTATACTCAATTGTCACATGATGAAGAAATTGTTCAGATGCAAGTGCCCATCGGACATGACGACGATCGTCTATATCCTGATATTTTTCGTCGTTAGTCTTAATATTAATTTTAATCGTATCATTTGAACGAAATCGTTTTGTATCTGCAATAAACTGTCTATGTTGCTCTGGAGTACCTAAAGTTCCTGGATTAGTTATCTCAAACCATTGCGTACAATTGAATAGATCACATAAACGTAGAAGATGTGGAAATTGTTCGAAGGTTTTCAAAATTTCTTGAATTAGTACTTTGATATCGAACAATGTCATTGTTGGATCATTTCTCGTACGACACATATCACGATAAAATTCATCGGCTTTTTCCATTTTATAGGTTCGTAACCATTCCATAATATATAAGAAAATATCAATAAATTTTTCAAACCAATCCAACCAAACATTTATTTGCTTGGTGAAACGGTAGAACGATTCTACTCCAAACGGAGCTTCAGAAATATCTATATCCTCAGGATTTAGCAAGCCCATAACTTCATTAATATGTGGTGTTGTCGTTAAAAATTTGTATTTCGCCGAATCGATTTTATTCAAAATAGCTTTTATATCCATGCTTGGAAGAATGCAAGGCACGATAGATGAATCAGATAATTGGCGATATATGGTCGGTTTACTTTCAAGTAGTAAAACACTTCGAATAGATTGTTGAACGATCTCGATAAATTCATCTACTTTTGATTTATCGATCCATTGCGATTCAGCATTTCGAGCTTCCAAAATATATCGTATCATTGCTTGAATATCAGGAAGTGACAGTACTTGTTTATTGTTTTTAAAAACGATACACTCAAACACACTATTTATCAAAATAGTTGTTAATGGATCGTTCTTCTCATATTTGCCATGTTGTCCTTCGATTATCCATTTATTTAGATGTGTAAGCATGTCATTTGAATGATTCGTCTCAACACTGGCAGCACTAAAGTGTACAAGTTTGGACCAAATATGTAGAGACCAACGATTATTCTGATGAATATTGCACAGATTTTGATATTCATATCGATAAAGTATCAATAAATCATGTAAACTAAACTGGAAATAGCCGGTAAGCCAATTATCTTGTACGATCTTTTCAGGTCTGTACTTGCTACATATTTTTTCGTCAAGTTCGTTCAATCGCTGAAATAAACTGCTCAGTTTGTCTAGATTATTTGTATTGGGATTATATAGAATAAATATTAAATATTCAATCAGAAACAAACAGGCCGGATTCGTAGGTGTAATTTGCCAAGTAAAATTTAACAAAACATCTAGTATGTCTTTAGCTTCATTGTCAAATAACGGATAAAAATTTCCTGAACGATGGATCTTCTTGTGTAGGAATACATGAAAGGTCTCTTGTAATATTCGAGCGACTCGTGCATGATTAGCTTTTTTTATCGGATGAGTACAGTGTTTGATTGCTAAAAAGCAATCCTTAAACATATCAGATGTCCCACTTGTAATTTTCTGATTTAATTTTGAAATTAGATGCTGTTCCATGATTTCACTTAGATCATTTTCTTTACTAAAATACAAGAAGATCTTCCATAAATCGGTAATTAAACTATTTGATGCATAGAGTTGTAAATATGTGCCAAACATATCACCATTGCGTCGATGCATTATTAAAAATGTAGCAATAAATTGTTCTGAATAATATCTTTGCTTCACATGTTCCGTAAACAAATTTTGATATTCCAAGTAGAATGTATTGTAATCCAATGCCAATTTACTGAGCATGTCACGGATATTTTCAAACGATGTCCAACGTTTAAATTCTGATGGTTGCATCACTTTTAGAAAGTGAACAAATGCTACAACATCAAGAGGTTTCTGTTCAAAGGTATTTTTGTACAAGTTGTACTCCTTGACGATATCAGACAAAGATATTTTCCATTGTTTAATCATTATGATTGTATCTTTCCAATGCAAACGATTGGATTCATCCACAACTTCAGATAATTGAAAAGCTAACTTACACATTGCAAAAAATTCCAATAATGTTGGTATATTGTCGATGTCTTGAAATAATGTGAAAATTTGTCTGATATGAATTGTTTGTAGCGTTTCTTTTTCTTTCAATTGAAAATTCGGATTTGCACCCTTGGAAGATTTAAACTCATTTCCCAAATGTTTAAATAGAACTTTTCGAAAATTGTTTATTCGATCGGTTGATTGATGTTGCGTTAAGAGATACTCGATGATTCGACTGAGCATATAGAAGTAACCATCTACACGTTCACTTATTAAAGTAAAATTCTCTATAGCACTCTGAATGATAAATTCAATATCATTGCATAAAGTTCTGCTTCTGTCTTGTTGATTATATTGATCGTAACCTTCGAACCACGCAGAAACCAAATCAAAAAATTCTTTACCTTTTATTTTGTCATTCAAAATTTTCTGTATGGTCTTGGCATATTCTGATATGTCTTTTTGGCTCGTAATACCAACGGCTGATCCAAGAGCAGATATCACAGAAGGAAGCATCATTCGAGATGATCTGCTTCTGAAAAAAAACATCTTGTTCAAGGTCATTGGGAAAATTTCTCACGTACTGAATGGATGACTGCTATGGTGCAATGCTATTGGACTGATTGAATTGTTTTTTTTTAATATATCGAGAAACTAATTGAAAATATTATTTTCTAAAACTAGTCAAATTATTCTTTATTTAACATATTTCAAAATCAAAGAAAATTTGAATTGAAATCCAATCATATTAGCAGACTTTCACCATAGTAACTATGAGTCATCAAGGACACTATATGTATCGCAATAAACTACGCTGTTACAGTATATACAATCCCTCTCTGTTTTTTTTCTTAGAATGTTGCTTACCTTTGTCTATTTTATTATAAAATAAACGTAAAACGAGCACTATACTAACAAAACAGAGATAAGAACTATTTTGTAATCGGTAGTTATAATATAGATGCACGAATCTATTGTAACAAAAAATACACAAGTGATATATGCTTGAAGGTTTTATGATGATGTCCATAATTGTCTCTCGTTGGTACTGTATTTTCAAAAGTCCCATTAACGGGAAGTTGTTGAGTTGAAGGATCTATACTGCATCAAAAAGTACTCGTTCTTGTGAATTCGATCTAGTTATTATATTTAAAATTTTTTTCTTATGCCTTGTTACATTCTAATGAATATTATTC
>ERZ778027.2926-NODE-2926-length-18906-cov-6.879052_pt1 | contig 18906 bp, 16 predicted proteins | sample MGYA00375757_ERZ778027 | MGnify/ENA primary metagenome ERZ778027 (study PRJEB29350, sample SAMN05389817) | bioreactor metagenome | isolation source: Ammonium sulfate bioreactor | place: South Africa: University of Cape Town | collected 2014-02-18 ...
CTCACAAAAACTCTCGCAATCGTGAGGAAAGTTCAGCAACGGCGTCGATTGAACGCGCCTCAGGTACGCCCAAGTCGAATGTATCGGCAGTCTCAATGGGAGACGCCGCAGGAGACAAGGAGCCTGTTATGCCGGCACGTTTGAGTGTTTCCGTGATTGCGCTTGCCTGTGGATTTGCGAGCCTGACCGCGCCCGCCTTCGCGATGCAGGAACAGGGAGGCAACGCGACCATCGCTCCCGCATCCGTCATTGTATTCAACCAGAAGCTCGACGGTTCGAACGTAAAGCTCACCTACGCCTACGCTCCCCAGAAAAGCTTCGCGGTCGTGTACGGAAGCGATCAGCACGGCAAACCCGACAATACGGTGTTGGGATCGATAGCCCTCACCGCGGGCGACCATCGCGACGTGAAAATCCCGATTTCGGGTGAAGTGAAGCAAGGCAGCCCGCTTTGGGTCTCGCTCTATCAAGCCAAGGGCGACGGCGCGACGTTCGATCGTGCGAACGCGACGTCTTATTGGGGCAAAGGGCCTCTTCCCTCGACGAACGAGTTCGTCGTCCAATAACAGACCTTAAAATAGAAAAGCCCCGCAGTCGCTGCGGGGCTTTTTTATTTGCGCCTTCCGACCTCTTCTCCGAAGAGCCGGCCGGAAGGCGCGAAAATATTGCGTAGGCGAGGATCGACGCGCCGGGCGGCCGGCTCCCCGAAGGGGAGTCGCCCGGCGCAATCAAATTAGAAGTCCATTCCGCCCATGCCGCCCATGCCGCCGCCAGGCGCGCCGTGCGAATGGCCAGCGTCCTTCTTCGGCACGTCGGCGATCATGGCTTCCGTCGTGATCAGAAGGCCCGAAACCGAGGCTGCGTCCTGCAGTGCGCAACGCACGACTTTCGTCGGGTCGATGACGCCCTGGGCGTAGAGATCGCCGTACTCGTGCGACTGCGCATTGTAGCCGTACGCGTACTTCGAGTTCTCGAGGATCTTGCCGACGATGACCGAACCATCCTCACCCGCGTTCGTAGCGATCTGGCGGGCCGGAGCCTGCAGAGCCTTGCGGACGATGTTGATGCCGACCTTCTGGTCGTCGTTCTCGGGCTTCAGGCTGTCGAGCGACTTCGCAGCGCGAAGCAGGGCAACGCCACCGCCAGGAACGATGCCTTCTTCAACGGCTGCGCGGGTTGCGTGCAGCGCGTCGTCGACGCGGTCCTTGCGCTCCTTGACTTCAACTTCCGTCGCGCCGCCGACCTTGATGACGGCCACGCCGCCAGCCAGCTTCGCAAGACGCTCCTGCAGCTTCTCGCGGTCGTAGTCCGAGGTGGTTTCCTCGATCTGCGCCTTGATCTGCTTCACGCGGGCTTCGATGTCGCCCTTCTTGCCCGAACCGTCGACGATCGTGGTGTTCTCCTTGTCGATCGCAACCTTCTTGGCGCGGCCGAGCATGTCGAGCGTCACGGTCTCAAGCTTGATGCCGAGATCTTCCGAGATCACCGTGCCGCCCGTCAGGACAGCGATGTCCTCGAGCATGGCCTTGCGGCGATCGCCGAAGCCCGGAGCCTTGACGGCTGCAACCTTGAGGCCGCCACGCAGCTTGTTGACGACGAGCGTCGCGAGAGCTTCGCCTTCGACGTCTTCAGCGATGATCAGGAGGGGCTTGCCCGACTGGACGACGGCTTCGAGGACCGGAAGCATCGCCTGCAGACCCGAAAGCTTCTTCTCGTGGATGAGAATGTAGGGGCTCTCAAGTTCGGCGATCATCTTGTCAGCGTTGGTGATGAAGTACGGCGAGAGATAGCCGCGATCGAACTGCATGCCTTCGACGACATCGAGTTCGAAATCGAGGGTCTTGGATTCCTCGACCGTGATGACGCCTTCCGAGCCGACCTTGTCCATCGCTTCAGCGATCTTCTTGCCGACGACTTCGTCGCCGTTGGCCGAGATCGTGCCAACCTGAGCGATCTGATCCTTCGTGACCTTCTTCGAGTTGGTCTTGAGGTCATCTATGATGGCCTGAACGGCAAGATCGACGCCGCGCTTCAGATCCATCGGGTTGGAACCGGCCGCAACCGACTTCGCGCCTTCGCGGACGATGGCCTGAGCGAGAACCGTTGCCGTCGTCGTGCCGTCACCGGCGAGATCGGCCGTCTTCGACGCGACCTCTTTGAGCATCTGCGCGCCCATGTTCTCGAACTTGTCTTCGAGCTCGATTTCCTTCGCGACCGTCACGCCGTCCTTCGTGATGCGCGGGGCGCCGAACGACTTTTCGATGACGACGTTGCGGCCCTTCGGACCGAGGGTGACCTTCACCGCGTTGGCGAGGATGTCGACGCCACGGAGCATGCGCTCACGTGCGTCCTGAGCAAATTTGACGTCTTTAGCTGCCATCTAAGCAACTCCTGAATTTAACTGATGCTTCGGAGGGGGAAGGAAATTAAGCGGCGGCTTTCTTCTTGGCCGTCACTTCGAGAATTCCGAGGATGTCGCTCTCCTTCATGATGAGGAGGTCCTCGCCGTCGATCTTCACTTCGCTGCCCGACCACTTGCCGAACAGAACGCGGTCGCCGACCTTGACGTCGAGGGCGTTGACCTTGCCAGCCTCGTCACGGGCACCCGGACCGACGGCAACGATCTCGCCCTGCTGGGGCTTTTCCTTGGCGGTATCGGGGATGATGATCCCGCCTGCAGTCTTTGCTTCTTCCTCAATACGTTTCACGACCACGCGGTCGTGGAGAGGACGGAACGCCATGGGTATAACCTCATGATTTGGCTTGATGATTCGATGTATGCTTGCAGCGACGGGGAGTTGCATGCAGGACGAACCCAGCTTGTGAACCCGGCTGGCGACGCCCCGTGACTGCGCGCTGGTTATATGGAAGCGGTTGGTAGCACTGTCAAGGATCGAGTGCTAATCTCGGGAGGGTCAGCGCGGCGAAGGGTTAGCGTCCGCTTCAGATACTGTTCGCGCAGGCGCCCAGCGCATCGGCCGTCAACTTGGCCGCAACGTGGCCGGCAAACGATAATTTTTTGGAAATTTTCGCCGCAGCACGCAAATATTCAGACGGCTGACGGCTTTTGTTTCTATAGAGATAATATAGAAGTGATGGCAGCGACCGCCGACCTTCTGGGAGATCGGCGGTCTGCTCGTGCGACGCTCGGTCAGATCTCAAAGTCGGCGAGCTTGGCACCCTTCCTTAGTCGTTCGACGACCCAATTGGGTTTGCGTCCGCGGCCGGTCCAGGTGTCGAGTTTGTTTTCCGGGTTGGCGTATTTTGCAACGCCTACTGACTTTGTTTTTCCGGGTCCGCGACCGCGGGCTCCGCCGAACAATTCCGCAACCGAGAAACCGTGGGTCTCTGCGAGATCTGCGACCCGCTTCTTGATCTCCATCCGCTCGCGATCGCGCGCCATTGCCAGAGCTTTTTTTACTCTTACATCAAGATCAATAAGCTCTTTCAGTGAAAGCTTGTCGACATTGACGGCGGCCATTTTTTTTACCTTTCGCATCACAAAACAAAACCTCTGGTAAATCCACCGCCAATGGTGGAGTCTGAAAAGTGGCGCAGAAAACTCATACGCCCGCGGCAAAGTCAATATACATATTATACGAACTTCCGGGACAGCGATGAATTATCGGCAATTGATGGTGCTTACCAATTTAAACATCAGAACCGGCATTACTACGTCGCAGCATTTGATAATGCGGGCAAGCTTTATTGGTTCATACGATCTAATTTCTAAAATCGGAATTAAACAGCGTTGCGTTCGTTCGGCGCTCTGCGATGCGCGCAAATCTATTGCCTGAATCCTGGAAAATGATCGACTAACGACCATATGAACCTGCGATCGGAAAAAATTTCGATCCGTGGAACCCGAGGGCGGATGCAGGCGTTATCGCTAGCTTGTGTTGACTCCTCTCAAAAGCTACTTTCCTGCGTCGCGCTACCTTTAACCCAATGGATGAGTGGCCTTTCATGACACTGAAACTTCCCGATCTTCCGTATGCTTACGACGCCCTGACGCCGTTCATGTCCGCCGAAACGCTCGAATTTCACCACGACAAGCACCACCTCGCGTACGTCGATAACGGCAACAAGCTTTTGGCCGGCTCCAAATACGAGGGCCAGTCGCTCGAAGATATCTGCAAGAATGCGTATGCCGATAAGAATGCAGGCATCATCAACAACGTCGGCCAGCATTGGAACCACCTGCACTTCTGGCAGTGGATGAAGAAGGGTGGTGGCGGTAAAAAGCTTCCCGGCAAGATTGAAAAGCTGGTCGACGGCTATGGCGGTTTCGACAAGGTTCGCGGCGATTTCATCGAGGCCGGCAAAGGCCAATTCGGATCGGGCTGGGCCTGGCTTGTTATCAAAGACGGAAAACTCGACGTTCAGAAGACTCCCAATGGCGAGAATCCGCTAATGCACGGCGCGAAGCCGATCCTCGGCGTCGATGTCTGGGAGCACAGCTATTACATCGATTATCGCAATGCGCGCCCGAAATACCTCGAAGCGTGGTTCGACAATCTCGTGAATTGGGAGCATGTCGAAGCGCTGGCGGGTTAACTCCCCTCGCGTTCTCATTTGCTTCTTATGATTCCCGGGGCGCCGGTATGGTATAAGGCTCAAAAGGTCTGCCATGCGGCGCCCCGATGTCGTTTAAGCCCTTCTCTCTTTCGAGCGTCACCACGTTTCGGGATTTGCCTCCGAACGTTTTGCGTTCGCTCGAGGAACGGCTGCAGCCCGTATCCGTGAGGCATGGAGACTGCGTCGTCCGGCAAGGCGAAATCGCCGACGCGCTGCATGTCGTCGTATCCGGCCGATTTGCCGTCGAGATCGACGGGCATGACGAACCGGTCGCGGAAATCACGCACGGATCGACGATCGGCGAGATCGCATTTTTTACCGGCGGCGCGCGAACAGCGACCGTGCGAGCGATCCGCGACGGTGTCGTCGTGCGACTGACGCGCGATGACTTCAATTCGATATCCGAGGCGTCGCCTGCGATCTGGGCCGCGCTCACCGCGACGCTCGCAGAGCGTCTTGCTATGCAAACGCGACTGCACGCCGATCTCCGTCGCGACATCGGCGTTAATGTTCCGCGCCCGCGGCCTCGAACGCTTGCTGTCGTCGGATGCGCGGATGTGCAAATCGATCCTCAATTCCTACGCGATTTCGCGAGCATCGCAGCTGCACGTCCCGGCACGGTCATCGCAACACGCGAGACGCTGCGCGATGTGCTGGGACGCGATCCGCGCGACGATGAGGATCTGACGGCGGCGTTGAACGAACTCGAAACCCGCTATTCTACAGTCGTTTTCATCGCTGATCGCGAACCGACCGCGTGGAGCGCGAAATGCATTCGCCAGGCCGACGAATTGCTGCTCGTCGCGGCGGCATCGGATGATCCGATCGGAAGCGCCGTGCCGCTCGGCGCGTTGGAAGCGTTCGCGCTGACGCTGCACCCGCCGCACTCACGACGAATGGCCATCGTTCATCGCCGCAAGGGGATTGTGCAAGGCACGCGGCATTGGCTCACCGGCCGCGAGCCCGCCATGCATCACCATGTTGCGCTCGGCGATAGCGAAGACATGGCGCGTCTCTGGCGGTTCATCGTTGGCGAAGCCTTGGGCTTCGTCGCCTGCGGCGGCGGTGCGTACTGCGCGGCACACGTTGGAATCTACCAGGCGTTTCGCGAAGCCGGCGTCGGTTTCGATCTCATCGGCGGAACGTCGGGCGGCGCGGCGATGGCGGCGGCGATCGCGCAGGATGCCGATCCCCTGGACATCGACGCAGGCGTGCATCGCATGTTCATCGAAGGCCGCGCGATGGCGCGCTATACGGTGCCTCGCTACAGCCTGCTCGATCATGCGCACTTCGATCATCACCTCGAAAAGGAATATGGCGTCGTCCGCATCGAGGATTTGTGGAAGCCGTATTTCGCCGTCTCGGCCGATCTCACGGCCTACGAACCGGAAGTTCAACGCCGGGGCAGTCTTTGGCAGGCCATTCGCGCGAGCGCGGCGATCCCTGGCCTGCTGCCACCATTTTACACCGACGATGGGCGAATGCTCGTCGATGGGTCGGTGATTGCCAACGTGCCGATCGATACGATGCACCGTCTGAAGCGCGGGCCGAACGTCGTCGTGAGTTTTGACACGGGTGACCGGCAGCAGTTCCCGGTCGACTACGCGTCGCTCCCGAAGCGCCGCGAGCTGATCTGGCAGCTTTTGAATCCGCGGAGCACCGGCAGGACGCCGCACGCTCCTTCGGCCGCGACCGTCCTTGTGCGGAGCCTGATGGCCAATCGCGGGCATTTCGAACGGCACCTGACGGCCGACGATTGGCTTCTCGTGCCCCCGACCCCTCCCGGAATGGGCGCGCTCGACTGGCGGCGTCACTCCGAGATCATGACCGGGGCGTACACGTACACGCGAAACGCGATCGAAACGCGGGGTTTGCCGCTCTTTTCGTCCTCCGGACACTGAAGCAGCCTTCAACAGTCGTCGGAACGCCACAGCGCCAAGAGGTTGTACTCGCGGCGACACTCGCGCGTTGCCCCGGCCTTGAGGGTGCCTTAAAACATTTGCGCTATTAGAGGGTTTTTCGGGTCCGGGGGTATTCAGTGTACAGGGCGAGGCTCTGTGTCGGCGTGGTGTTGGCGTTCTCGCTTTGCCTGACGGGCTGCGCGGCGACCATTCCGCGCAACGGCATCAGCGACGCCAGGCTCGCACTGGAAGCCGAAATCCCCAACATGCACGGCGTGCGTTTCTGGGCGGATGAAGTTCCCAAAAATCCGATTGCGGAAATCAAGCGCCGCACGGCGCACATGCCGCCAATCGCCCGCAGCGCCAAGCGCATCGACGGACGTCCATTGATCGAAACGCTCGCACTTTCCGGCGGCGGTTCCGACGGAGCGTTCGGCGCGGGCGTTCTCGCGGGATGGAGCAAGCGCGGCGACCGTCCAGAATTTGAGATCGTCACCGGCGTCAGCGCCGGCGCCATCATCGCTCCGTTCGCCTACCTCGGACCGTCGGAAGATGAAAAGCTGAAAGCGATCTGGACGCAGTACAAGCAGAACGAAGTCATCACCACACAACTGCTGCCGGCGCTGTTCGGCGGCCCGGCGCTCGCCGATACGACGCCGCTGCAGGAACTGATCGCGCATTACGTCGACCGCGAATTTCTCGACCGTATCGCTGCGCAGTACAGACGCGGCCGCATCCTGATGGTTCTGACGACGAACCTCGACGCGCAGCGGCCCGTGGTGTGGAACATGGGCGAAATCGCGCTCAGCAGATCGCCGCGCGCGATCGAACTTTTCCGTAGCGTGATCCTAGCGTCGGCGGCTATTCCGGCGGCGTTCCCGCCCGTCAAGATCGAGGTCGAGGCGGACGGCAAGATGTACGACGAGCTGCACGTCGACGGCGGAACCACGCGCGAAGTTTTCGTGCTGCCCGCGGAAGCGCCGCTGCAGGCGTTCGTTTCCCTTTATCCCAAGCCGCCGATCCGCAGATTTTTCATCATCAAGAATGGCAAGGCATCGCCGGAGCAGGAAGTCGTCAAGGCGACGACCCTGCAAATCGCGTCACGGGCGATTTCGACACTGATCAAGAGTCAGAACCAGGGCGAGCTGTATCATATCTATCGGATCGCGCTCGACGCGGGTGCGGACTTCAACTTCATGTCGGTTCCGGCATCGTTCGACTTCAAGACGACCCAGATTTACGATCCGAAGTACCAGACAGCCCTTTACGAGGAAGGCATCCGGGAAGGCCGCCGAAACATCTGGCTGAAATCGCCGCCGGGGCAGGCGCCAGTCGGCGTCCGTTATCAATCCAACGCGCCTGCGAAGCCGCGAATTCCCGAACTCGGCGCAGCTCCGTCCTTGGCGAAGCCCCAAGCGAGCAAGGCGAGCGCGAATAAAGTGGCTGCTAATTCCGGCTGGCAAAGCTCAGTACAGTCAGCACCGTAAGGACGGCAACGCTCAGAACCATCGCGGCTGCCACCAGTGCAGGAGCGTGCGGACCGTTTCGGGAGCGAAGAGATACGCAAGGCCCGCGATGGCTGCGACCGCCAGCAAAATGAGCACCAGCGCGAGACCGACCGGGGTCCGATAGCTGAGGCCAGTGCCGGGAATGCCGAGCGTCACCATCGGCCCGTTCTTGCCGACGTTGACCGTCGCGCCGTTGCCGCCAATGCTCGAGCTGACGCCGGTCTTGCTGAGATAGATGCGCACGCCAGGCAAAATGCTGAATGTTTTGCGGAAGCGGAAATAGCCCATGTGCTGCTCTCCTCGTCGGTCAACCCACGCCTCGTCGCTATAGTTTCAGGCACGGCAAGCGTTGCGACGGCGAATCTGTCGAAAAGCTAGCGACTCCGGGCGTAACTTTCAACGGAACCGAAAGGTTTATCGTTTCAGCCCGAAAAGATTGGAGAATTTCGACAACCGTTCCTTGATCTGGCCGCTCACCGTGTTGCGCGACTGTAGCCGCTCGTAAGCCGATTCGCGCGTCAGTTCCTGGCCGTATTTTTTCCAGTTTTCCTTGTCCTTGGCGATCAAGTCTTTGCGTTCCTCAGACGTGAGGGGGCCGACGCGCGACATCGGCGGACGAATGAGCGTCCGCTGCACCATCGAGGGCTCGCCCTTGTCATGCAGGAGCGAGACGAGGGCCTCGCCGACTTTCAGCTCCTGGATCGCACGCTCGGTATCGATCTCGGGGTTGGGACGGAATGTCTGCGCGGCGGCGCGGATGGCTTTCTGTTCCCTCGGGGTAAAGGCCCGGAGCGCGTGCTGGATGCGATTTCCGAGCTGGGCCGACACGCGATCGGGGACGTCGCCCGGGCTTTGCGTCACGTAATAGACGCCGACGCCCTTCGACCGAATGAGGCGCGTGACGCGCTCGACCTGCTCGAGCACCGCCTTCGGCGCATCGTTGAACAAGAGATGCGCTTCGTCGAACAGGAAGACGAGCTTCGGCTTATCGAGGTCGCCGACCTCGGGTAGCTTTTCGAACAGCTCCGTGAGCAGCCACAGTAGGAACGTCGCGTAGAGGCGCGGCGTATCCATCAGCTTTTCGGCGGCGAGCACGTTGACGATACCGCGGCCGTCGGCATCGACCTTCAGGAAATCCATGATGTCGAGCGCGGGCTCGCCGAAGAATTTGTCGGCGGCCTGTTCTTCGAGCACCAGCAGGCGGCGCTGAATGACGCCGACGGTCGCCGGAGCGACGTGGCCGTACTTGCTGCGCAGCGTCGCCGCGCGCTTGCCCATTTCGTCGATGACGGAGCGAAGATCCTTCAGGTCGAGGATCGACATCCGATCATCGCCTGCTTCGCGTTCGTCGGCCGCCCAGCGGAAGGCGATGTTCAGGACGCCTTCCTGCGGCTCGGTCAGCTCCATCAGGCGCGAGAGAAGCAGCGGTCCCATCTCCTGGACGGTGGCGCGCACGGGATGACCGTCGACGCCGAAGATGTCCCAGAACGCCACCGGAAACGACGTGTTGCCGTAGTTCTTCAGTCCGATTTCTTCGGCGCGCGCGAGGAGCTTCGGCGACGGGTTGCCTTTGGCCGCGATGCCGGACAGATCACCCTTGATGTCGGCGGCAAAGACCGGAACGCCGGCCGCCGAAAATCCTTCCGCCAGCACCTGCAGCGTGACCGTCTTGCCGGTCCCGGTAGCGCCGGTCACGAGGCCGTGGCGGTTGGCGAGCGCGAGTTCGATGCATTCGGGGACCAGCTCGCGCCCCGCATGGCTGCAGCCGATCAGAATCAGGCCATCCTGCACGTAATCGCGGGGATCGGCGACGGCGTTCTCGGCTCCTGAGGCGCCGGGCGTTTTGGTCATTTGATCTCCTCGCGCTTCGCGTGCCCGACTCGGGTCTTGGGCGAACGTCTCCTGATGGCATGGAGGCCGGGGCGACGCAAACCTGCGCCGCCGCAGGCTGCTGAAACGGCCCCTTAAATTTAACGATCCTTGCGCGCGCGGCAATTGGGCCACGCCGGGGGCCGAAATTCGGGCTCGCGCGGGGCCCTCGACCGGGTATACCGGGGCGAATATTTTCACCCTAGTCCACTGCGCTCCAGGAGCCCGATCGAATGAGCCGCTCGCCCTCCGAGACGAACGAAACGCACCTTGCGGAAGGATTTCCCGCCGCCAAGGTCGAACAATGGCGCGCGCTCGTCGATAAGGCGCTCAAAGGTGCCGATTTCGAGAAGCGGCTCGTCCGGCGGACGGCCGACGGGCTGAAGATCGATCCGCTCTACACGCGCGCCGACGCGCTTGCGGGCGCCGCGGAGGCACTGCCTGGGCAGGCGCCGTTCACGCGCGGCACGAAGGCCGTCAGCGGCGGCTGGGACATCCGGACGTTCCACATCGAAAGCGATCCCAAGGCAGCGAACACGGCCATCCTTGAAGATCTGGACGGCGGCGTCACGTCGATCGGCCTGCAAGTCGGCTTCGGCAACGGGCTCGCGGCGACGAAAGAAGCGCTCGGCGCTGCGCTCGACGGCGTGCTTTTGGACGTCTGCCCGATTGTGCTCGTCGCGGGCGATCAGTTTTTCGATGCGGCGCTAGCGCTGACCGGTGTCTGGGACGCGCGCGGCGTCAAAGCTGCCGAGCGGCAGGGTTCGTTCGGCGCCGATCCGATCGGCACGCTGGCGATGACCGGACGCCTGTCCGAGTCGCTCGATACGTCGCTCGCGCGCGCCGTCGCGCTGATGAAGATCACGGCGGCAAGCCCGCGCGTGCAAGCAATGACCGCGGACGGCGTTGTCGCTCACGTCGCCGGTGCGAGCGAAGCGCAGGAACTGGCCGTCATGCTCTCGACGCTCGTCGCGTATCTTCGCGCGGCCGAGAAAGGCGGGCTGACGCCGGCTGAAGCGCTGCCGAAGATCAACGTATCGCTTGCAGCGGACATCGACGAATTCTCGACCATCGCGAAACTCCGTGCCGCACGCCGTCTCATCTGGCGCGTTGCCGACGCCTGCGGTGCGGGCGACGCTGCCGCAAGCGTGACGATCAATTGTCCGACGTCCTATCGCATGATGGCGAAGCGCGATCCGTGGACCAACATTCTACGCACGACGATTGCGTGCACGGGCGCGGCGCTCGGCGGCGCCGATGCGATCGTTGTTCTGCCGTTCACGTTCGCGCTCGGCAAGCCGGATGCATTCGCACGCCGCGTCGCGCGCAACATCCAGATCGTCTGCCAGGAGGAAAGCCATCTCGGCCGCGTCACCGATCCGGCCGGCGGCTCGTGGTACGTCGAGAATTTGACCGAGGATATGGCGAAAAAGGCCTGGGCCATTTTCCAGGACATCGAAGGCCGTGGCGGCATGGCGGCGGCGCTCACCTCCGGGTACATCCAGGATATCATCGCAAAGACTGCGGATGCGCGCGCGAAAGACATCGCGACGTTGCGGCAAGAGTTGACGGGCGTCAGCGCGTTTCCGCTTCTCGGTGACGATGGCGTTCACGCTGAGGCTTGGCCAGCGGTGGCGGCGCAGTCCAATAAGGCCGCTGTCGAGGTCAAGCCGCTGAAGCCGCATCGTCTCGGCGAAGCGTTCGAAGCCTTGCGCGATGCCGCGGATGCGCATGGCGGATTCAAGGTCTTCGCGGCAAGCCTCGGCGAGATCGCCGATCACAACATTCGCACGACGTGGATCAAAAACTATCTCGCCGCGGGCGGCATCACGGCGTTGATCAGCGACGGCTATAAAACGCCGGACGACGCTGCCGCCGCCTTCAAGGCATCGGGTGCGACGGCCGCGTGCATCTGCTCGTCCGATGCCGTCAATGCGGCGCTCGCACAGCCGACTGCGGAAGCTTTGAAAAAGGCCGGTGCGAAGCTCGTTCTGATGGCCGGACGGCCGGGAGACGCGGAAGCCGCCCTCAAGGCAGCGGGCGTCGATCAGTTCCTGTTCGCCGGCGCCGACGCCGTCGCAACGCTAAAGGCTTTGCAAGAGCACTTGCGATAAATGAGGTCCGCCACATCGCGAATGCGGCAACCAAATATGCGGTGACGCGACGATGGCGGACGAAACTCCAGACGACAAGCCGAAGTTGGGCGTGCGGGGACTGTCGCGCACACGCCGCTTGCGCGGCAGCATGCGCCGGTACCGGTATGTGAGCCTGTCGCGCCGCGTCTGGATGCGCCGCGCCGTCTTCATCGCGGGTGCATTGCTCGTCGGCTTGGCCGCCGTCGGGTTCGCCGGAATCGCGAACAGCGCGCAGGATCTTTACAGCTACATCCTCACGACCTACCCGATGCTGCCGCTCGTCATGACCCCGGCCTGCTTCGCGGTCTTGGCGTACGTGACGATGCGCTGGTTTCCGGCGGCGGCCGGCAGCGGCATTCCGCAAGTGATCGCGGCGCGCAAGAGTTCGGACCAGGTTCATGTTCGCGCATTGCTCGGCTGGCAGACGACCGTTGCCAAAATCGTGATGACAGCGCTGGCGCTTGCGGCGGGCGCGTCGGTCGGCCGCGAGGGTCCGACCGTTCAAGTCGGTGCATCCGTCATGTTTGCCGTGGCGACAGTCGCGGGTCTCGGGCGCCGGAACGGCTTCGTTCTCGCCGGGTCGGCAGCCGGAATTGCAGCAGCATTTAACGCACCCATCGCCGGAATTCTTTTCGCGATTGAAGAACTGGCGAAAGCATTCGCCGGGCGCATCAACGACATCGTCATCGGTTCCGTCGTCATCGCCGGTGCAGTCAGTTGGGCGATCCTTGGAAACTACGATTATTTCGGCCGGGTCGATGCGGACATCGTGCGCATGCAGGATTGGGGCGCGGTTCCGATCTGCGCACTCTTCGGCGGCGTGCTCGGCGGGCTTTTCAGCGTCGCGCTGGTGTCACTGCTGCGCAAGCCCTTCGGCATCGTCGCCGTCATCAAACGGCAGTCGATCATATTTGCAGCGCTTTGCGGCTTGCTCGTCGCGATCTTGAGTATCGCAACGGCCGGATATGCGTCCGGGAACGGTTATGCTGAAACGCGCGCGTCGCTGATTGATGGGCAAGCCATCCCGTGGTGGTTCGGACTGGCGAAGCTGGGTTCGACGCTGCTGTCTTCTGCAAGCGGCATTCCCGGCGGGCTCTTTTCACCGTCGCTCGCCGTCGGCGCGGGGATTGGCTCGATGATCACGCCGATCTTCACGTTCGCCGATCCGCGCGTAATCATGTTGCTGATGACGGTTGGATATTTTGCCGGCGTCGTTCAATCTCCGCTAACGGCCGTCGTCATCGTGATGGAAATGACGAGCGACAAGAACATGGTCATTCCGTTGATGGCGACATCGCTTTTTGCAGCGGGTATTTCGCGGCTTATCAGCCGTGAGCCGATCTACCATGCGTTGGCACGCGGGTATTACGCTTCGGTTTTTCGCATTCACGGAACACCTGACGTCTCGCCCGGATCGCCGTCAGGGCGTTAGGCGATGATCCGGCGTGAAGGATCCGAAGCCGACGAGCCGGTCGAGCGTGGCGCTGATCCCGGTCGATTTCTGCTGAGGTTCGATCGTCGCGACGCGATTGCGCTGCTGACGCACGTTGGCACGTCTCGTAACGCGCGAATGAGAAGCACGCTCGCGGCGGCTGGCACGCTCGGCATTGCGCGCGACCGATCGCGGAATTTCCACGCGTTGCGTTTCCGCACGGATCGCAGCGCGCGCGACCTTAGCCGGGTCTGCCAAATCCGGCGACGGAACGAGTTCCGCAACTTTAATGTGCTGTTTCGGGTCTGACGATACGTCAAGACTGTCGGCGTTCCGCGGGTCCGGCGCAGCGGCGACGTGCGAGCCTTCCAGAGGCGCGGCGAACTTGGCGCTCAAGGCTTCTGCCGCCGAGCGCGTCGCGGACGAAAGTTCATCGTCATTGCCGAAGTTGTCGCCGCGAGACGCGAGCAGGAACTGATCGTAATTCAGCACCGGCACGTAATCTGGAAGCCTGATCGCCGAGTGCATACCAGAACCGGTCAGCACAGGCTGAGCTTGCGGCGTGTACTTCTGTTCCGCATGAATCGGAAACGTCACAGAAGCAAGCCCGACGAAAACGAGCGCAACAGCATTCAATCTCAAAACGCATCCCCCGACGCAATACAAACGGACTACAGGTCCTTGCGCGAACTCCGCCACGCGCGATCATCTGAACTCAACGATTGGCGAAAACGCGCTTCCGGTTCCCGCTCCCCGAAACAAAAATTGCCGCTCAACAAGGCGAGAGAAAGGCTTAGTTTTTCTCGCGGCGATGACAATTCGCGGAACGCGTCGCGGTGATCTGGGCACAAAAAAATGGCCAGCTCTCGGGGGTGAGGAGAGCTGGCCCAGGCACGGGGGAGGGAAGCGATATGTGAAGCAACTATTCGCGGCCGGACACCGCCAAGACCGTCATGACGGCGAGGATCGGAGCGGATGCGAGAATGGATACGGTCGACAGCGCGTATTCGTTACCGTCGAGCAGCGGCGCGAGGAGAGACTGCGCGTCGGGGAGCGTCGCGAGAGCGACTGTGGCTGCGGTCGTGACTGCGGCTGTGGCGGACGCTGCGATGATGCACGACATGGTGATCTCTCCTCTCAATTGGCCGTCGTCTTGAGGAGAGAATGCGCAAAGTCAGGCGAGGCCGCTGTTCCTTGGGTGACAGTGTTGATGGCGCTGGCGACTCCGCTCCGCGGAGCCGGCCGCCAGCGCGGCCTTGGGGAAGCAGGGGTGCGAAATTTCATAGAGGTGGCGCTGGCGACTCTCCTTCGGAGAGCCCGCCGCAGCGCTACTTCTGGAGCTTTTCGATTTTGGCGGCCATGTCGGGAATGACGATCATGCGATAGGTGTCATTCTCGCATTTCAGGATCCAGACGGCTTCGTTCGGCCTGGATGCTTTGACTTCGCGCTCGGCGCTTTTCGCCTGGCTGCAGGCAAATCCCTGATCTCGAGCTTGCGACGCGAGAAGATCGGGCGTCGGTTCGTCGCCGGGCAGGCACATGGCCGCTCCGCTGAACGCAGCCACGGCAAATCCGAATACACCGAAATAAACCGCGTTCGTCATGACCGTCGCGCTCCGGGCCCGCGCCTCAACGTGTGCACTCTACCGCAATCGCGTGAAAAACGCCCTCCCGCTCGGCTATCGAGGTAAAAATTCAGTATCCTGATCATCGCGCGGCAGCATCGGCTGCGGCCGGTTGATAGCGGCGACCAGCGTGTAGGAAATCAGCATCAACAGGAACCACGACCCGAGCTTGCCGATCCCGACGATCTGCCAGCCGTGCTTCTGATGCGGATAGGCCCATGCCGCGGTAAACGTGCCGATGTTTTCCGCGAACCAGATGAACAGCGCGACGAGGACGAGCCCAAGCAAAAGCGGCATATGCCGGTGCGTCTTCCAGATTTTATAGTAGATCGTACAGGGTCCGATCAGGAGCAAGGCGGCCGCGAACAGAACCGGGCGCACGTCCCACGTATAGTGGTGCGCGAAAAAATTAATGTAGATCGCGGCGCTCAACAGTCCCAGCGCCCACACGGGCGGATGGCGCGTGAAGCGGAAATCGAACAGTCGCCAGCAGCGCGCGATATAGGAGCCGATCGCTGCGTACATGAAGCCTGTAAACAGCGGAACGCCGCCGATGCGCAGCAGGCTCGGCTCCGGATAGACCCATGATCCGACCGAGGTCTTGAAGATCTCCATGATCGTGCCGACGACGTGGAAAATCAGGATGACCTTGGCTTCCTCGATCGTTTCAAGCCTGAAGACCAGCATCAGGACTTGAATGGCCACGGCGGCGATGACGAGGAAATCGTAGCGGGCAAGCGCCGCGCCCTTGGGAAAGAAAAGGAATGTCGCGACGAGGAGCGCCAGCATCAGCGCGCCGAACAGGCAGGCCCAGGCTTGCTTAACGCCGAAGCGGATGAACTCGTAGACGAAGTGCGCGGCGGGTCCCCTCGCCTCGGCACGCTCGCCCAGATTGCTTTCCCAGGTGATGAAGCGCGCCAGCGGCGCCCAGAGCCGTGCGGCGCTACCGGCCGCGCCATCCTGGCGGGTCTCGTTCGCGACCTTGCGTTGCATATCTTACCCCTGGGGAGATTCGGCTTGGGCCGCCCATCATGCGAGCGTTTGTGGCGGGCTCGGGCCTATGCCTGAAAACGCAGGCTTTTTTTGGCGCAATCGCCGTCCCCTATACGAATTCGATGTCGCACGGCGATTGTCGTTGCGGCCGCGTTCCATTACCGTTGCCGCGACATATCATTTTACCGGATTAATCGCGCCTGATGACTGTTATTCCGAATTTTGCAGACGTGCCTTTCGAAGCGCCGGCCGCGAAGCAAGCTGGCCAGGGTTCGGCCGCGCCCGAGGCGCCGGTCTGGGAGACGCCCGAGGGCATTCCGGTGAAACCGGTTTTCACCGGCGCCGACACGGCGGAGCTTGATTTCATCGACACGCTGCCGGGCATCGTCCCCTTCCTGCGCGGCCCCTACCCGGCGATGTACGCGCTGCAGCCCTGGACCATCCGCCAGTACGCAGGCTTCTCGACGGCGGAAGATTCAAACGCCTTCTATCGCCGCAATATCGCTGCAGGCCAGAAGGGCCTGTCGATCGCCTTCGACCTCGCCACCCACCGCGGCTACGACTCCGATCATCCACGCGTCAAGGGCGACGTCGGCATGGCGGGCGTCGCGATCGATTCCATCTTCGACATGCGCGTGCTGTTCGACGCCATTCCGCTGCAAGACATGACGGTGTCGATGACGATGAACGGCGCCGTACTGCCGATCCTCGCCCTCTTTATCGTGGCGGGCGAGGAACAGGGCGTGCCGCCGGAGAAGCTCGCCGGAACCATTCAGAACGACATTCTGAAAGAGTTCATGGTGCGCAACACCTACATCTATCCGCCCGCGCCTTCGATGCGGATCGTCTCGGATATTTTCGCCTACACCAGCGCGAAGATGCCGAAGTTCAACTCGATCTCGATTTCCGGCTATCACATGCAGGAAGCCGGTGCGACGGCCGACCTCGAACTCGGCTACACGATCGCGGACGGCATCGAGTATGCGCGCGCAGGCGTCGCCGGCGGATTGGATATCGACGCGTTCGCGCCGCGCCTGTCGTTCTTCTGGGCGATCGGCATGAACTACTTCATGGAAATCGCCAAGATGCGCGCCGCGCGCCTGCTCTGGGCGAAGCTCATCAAGGAAGAGTTCAAGCCGAAGAGCGACAAGTCCCTGTCGCTCAGGACGCATTCGCAGACGTCCGGCTGGTCGCTGACGGCGCAGGACATCTTCAACAACGCGACCCGCACCTGCCTCGAAGCGATGGCGGCGACGCAGGGTCATACGCAATCGCTGCACACCAACGGGCTCGACGAAGCAATCGCGTTGCCGACGGACTTCTCGGCGCGTATCGCCCGCAACACGCAGCTTCTGCTGCAGCAGGAATCGGGGACGACGCGGACGATCGACCCCTGGGGTGGCAGTCATTACGTCGAGCGCCTGACCTACGATCTCGCGAAAAAGGCGCTGTCGCACATCGAGGAAGTCGAGGAGCAAGGCGGCATGGCGAAGGCCATCGCGGCCGGAATTCCGAAGCTTCGTATCGAGGAGGCCGCCGCACGCACGCAGGCGCGCATCGATTCCGGGCGGCAGACGATCACCGGCGTCAACAAGTTCCAGATCAAGGGCGACAAGGAAATCAACTTCCTCAAGGTCGACAACCAGGCCGTACGCGAGGCGCAGCTCGCGAAGCTGAAACGGCTTCGGGAAGAGCGCAACGAGTCCGACGTGCAGGCCGCCCTCAACGCGCTGACGGAAGGCGCGAAGGGCAATGCCAACCTGCTCGACCTTGCCGTCAAGGCGGCGCGCCAGAAGGCGACGGTCGGTGAAATTTCCTACGCGCTCGAAAAAGTCTTCACGCGGCACAAGGCCGAAATTCGCGCCATCAGCGGCGTCTATAAGAAGGAAGCGGCGATGAATCCGAGCGTCGATCGGGTGAAGACCCTCGTCGAGGCGTTCGACAAGAACGATGGCCGCCGGCCGCGCATCCTGATCGCCAAGCTCGGCCAGGACGGCCACGATCGTGGACAGAAAGTGATTGCGTCGGCGTTCGCGGACTTGGGCTTCGACGTCGATATCGGGCCGCTGTTTGCGACCGCCGATGAAGCTGCTCGGCAGGCCGTCGAAAACGACGTGCACGTCGTCGGTGTCTCGACGATGACGGCAGGTCACCTGACGCTTGTGCCGGAACTCAAGACGGCTTTGGACAAGGAAGGGCGCGGCGACATCATGATCGTCGTCGGCGGCGTCATTCCTCCCGCCGATTACGACGCGCTTTACGCCGCTGGCGCGAAGGCGGTGTTCGGCCCCGGCACGAACATCCCAGAGGCTGCGGCGGATCTCGTCGAAAAGCTCAACGCTCAGCTCGGCTACGCCGACAAAGCGGCGGCGGAATAGATACGAAAATGGCCGGGCGAACCCGGCCATTTTTATTTTATCGAGATTTCAGGAAGCGCTGAGCTCACGAAGCCGGGTTGCGGCTCTGACGGCCACGAGCGCCGTCGTCACGACGTGGCTTCATGAACTTCGGCGCCTGGGTGCCGCTCCATGCGGGCCGCTTGTCGCCGCGCTCGGACTGACGGGCCGGGCTCTGGCGATGCTCATCACTACGCCGCTCCGATGCGTGCCCGCCTTCATGGCGATGGCCAGAGTGCGCGTTCTGAGGTCGCGATGAATCCGCGTGGCGCGCGGGTTGACCATCGCGAGAGCGCTGCCCGGTTGCGGAACGATGTCCGTTACCCCGAGCCTCGCCGCCGGCTTTGTGCTCGTGATGCTGGCGCTCGCCGCGATGCGGCCGGTCGCCATGATCGCGATGCGCCTGCTCGCGCTTTGCGGGTTCGCCTTCGCGAGCGGGATGGCCGTTGGCGCGCTGTTCACCGCCGCC
>ERZ778027.2927-NODE-2927-length-18898-cov-10.492650_pt1 | contig 18898 bp, 21 predicted proteins | sample MGYA00375757_ERZ778027 | MGnify/ENA primary metagenome ERZ778027 (study PRJEB29350, sample SAMN05389817) | bioreactor metagenome | isolation source: Ammonium sulfate bioreactor | place: South Africa: University of Cape Town | collected 2014-02-18 ...
TCTCTTTGTTACGTGCAAGAAACGACGTAGAAAGATCTAATGTTTTATTTATCTTGACTCGTTTATCTTTCATTTGAATCAATTTTAGTTCTCTTTGAACATTAATATTAATCATATTTGATTTATCCATCTTTTCAGCTTGTTGAATTGCCTGTTTTGCACTTTCGTAATTGCCGATCTTTCGCTGTGCTTTAGCATAAATTAGCCACAACTGACTAGATTCAATGTGGTTTGGATTATTCAATCGTTCATTCACTAACGAATATCGATGTTGTTTCAATAAACACTGACAATAGCCTAATTCCGCTAAATTTAGTTGTTCGTTTAACATCACATCTTTCCTAGATAAAGCTTGTTTGTAATAATCTTGCGCTTTTTTCCATGCAATCAATCCTATGATGGAACAAAATTTAAAACTACAAGTTATTTTCTCAATTAGATTACCTTTTAAGTAACACTTTTTATCATGTTGAATAGCTTCATTTTCATAATGAATAGCTATACGTAATAATATGTTGATTCGTTCCGGATGTTTTTCAGGTAGATCACGCAATGCCCAATGAAGATGATTTAAATCAGTAGGCATCAATGTAAATATAGCACTGATATGATTTTCGTTTGGAGCAATAACAACATACAGGTGATGTGGCTCATAATTACCAGCACTGTAATCTATTTCAGGTTGAGATGCAGTAAAAACCCAGCCGTATTTTTCATCAGAGATTATTTGACATATCTGTATTTTCATATTACCAAAAGCTGAAAGAAATGGTAAATAAACATGATGTTGAAATATTTGGGGATTCGATTTGAATTTGAATGCCCATTCTGCTACGTAGGAAATGCGTTGTTGACGAAGAAGTGCGACAATATGTGGATCTTTAGATGAATATTTTTTGAGTACAAACTCTATAAATGCTTGACTATCGAAACAATAATCATTAGGTATTAATTCTGCTAATACGTCCAATTGATTATTTGCACCATTTATTTTTCGAATGATTTTACATGCTAAATAGCCGTATATTGTTTTGAGAAATTCAATATTAGTAATATCAATAGAAGCTGTGGCGTTCGTCATTCATTTATTTTGAAAATGTGATTCGACTATCGATTGAAAATACACGCAATGAGAGAACGGTTAGAAAAAGAGCACATGCTTGCACACATGACATCGAAATACAAATCAATAAATGTGATTGGTGTACATAGAAAGCAAAGTGATTGATTATTGTGCACAATAAATTGATGAGGGAATGAGCAGATAATGATTATGTTGATAACATTACTATGGAATGCATTTTTCTTTTCAATATTGTCAGTGTTCTAATATTGTATTAAAAAAGTTTAAAAATATTTAATTGTAACCTCGTGTACCTTTATTTAAGAATAAGAGCGAATGAAAAATAGATAGATGTAAATAACTTGGAATCACGATGTAAACCATACTCTATATTCGAGGTGCACACGAGATAATCAACCTTTTTTTTTCGTTATCTTTTAATTTTGATAATGTCTAACCCTGCATATGCAGTGTATATAAGTCCGTGATTTTTTTCTTTTTTTTACGTTAATAATATTCATGGAGAAACAAGTATGGTGACTCGTTTGTTTTTACATATTTTAACTATGATGTAATTTTAGATTGTTCGACTAATATTCACTAGTGTCTTACTTTTATTAGCGACAACAGTATCGTTGGGCTCGCCAAGACAAAATCGAGCTGATAATGGTGTTGTTTCGCTCAATATTCAAAATTCAGACGAAGGTCAAGACATTCCATCGACTATACATGGTATGATACTTGAAACGAATATTAATCGAGGTGACGATGGTGGTTTATATGGTGAACTTATTTATAATCGTGCTTTTCAAGGTTAGTAGCTTTCTTTTATCTATTACTACAAATAAGAATTTATTTGTTTAGAAAAAGATAAATCACTCGATGGATGGACAACATTTGGACAAGCCTCCATATTTCTCAATAACCAACAACCATTGTCGAATGCACTACCTGTTCAAGTGAAAGTAACACTCAATGGAGTTACAACGGGTCCTGCTGGTCTTAATAATGGTGGCTTTTTTGGTATTAAAGTTCAACCGCAAACTTATACAGCAAGTTTTTACTATCGAGCATCACAAGGTGCATCAGTAGCTGGTGGAAAATTATCCGTCGGTTTTACAGACGGTGGTAGTTCTACTGTTTATGCTGTTAGTTCTGTTGATGTATCAAATGCTCATGTTGGTGTTTGGACGAACTATACAGTTTCTATCACAGCTACAGTTTCCGCTCCATCGACTAAGAATAATTTCTTTGTGCAATTTCCAACAGGTTCACAAGGTGAATTTGAATTTAATTTAATTTCGTGTTTCCCACCGACATTTAAAAATCGACCGAATGGTGCTCGTCTTGATATAGCTCAAGCGTTTGCTGATCTCAAACCAGGCTACGTTCGATTTCCTGGTGGCAATGATCTCGAAGGTCGTTCAATTGCCGAACGTTTCATTTGGAATGCAACTATTGGTCCTCTCACGAATCGACCAGGTCGTCGAGGATCTTGGGTTGGATATAATACTGAAGGTTTTGGTTTACTTGAATTGGCAACTTTCGTCGAAGATATCGGTGCAACACCTCTCCTTGCAGTCTACGCTGGTTATTCATTAAATAAAGAAACAGTACCGGAAAATCAACTTCAACCGTATATCGATGAAGTTATCAATGAAATCGAGTTTTTAACTGCTCCTGCTGATAGTAATCCAATGGGCGCCCTACGAAAAAGTCTTGGTCGTGCTCAACCATTCGATATCAAATATGTCGAAATCGGTAATGAAGATTTCTTTGCAGCTGAATCTTATCGATATCGATGGCCAGCTTTTTACAATGCTCTTTCACAAAAATTTCCAAACATCAGTTTTATTGCTACGACAATACCGTCCGGTCAAAAAGTACCTGCAGTCGATGATCACAATTATGAAACACCCGAATATTTTATTACTAATTTTCGTCGTTACGAAAATATTCCTCGACCATTGCCAAAAGTTGTCGTCGGTGAATTCTCCGTGATTAATGATAAAACATCGGACTCATTGGATTTTCCATCGATTAGATCAGCTGTTGCCGAATCTATCTATCGTATTGGATTCGAACGAAATTCCGATGTTATTATCGGTGGATGTTATGCTCCTGTTCTTCAGAATATCGATGCTACACAATGGACTCCAAATTTAATTCTCTTCAATGCGAATATAACAGTTCGATCGACTTCGCATTTAGCACAGCAAATGTTCGGTGTTAATCGTGGTGATTTTATTCTTAAATCAACAGCAACCAATAGTTCTATGACATATGAATCTGTACGACAAGGTGGAGAAGGTGATGGCAAACTTGGCAATCTCTATTTTATTGCTACAAAACGTACTAATGATAAGGTATTAATTCTTAAATTGGCAAGTGTCGATGCAAATGCTATAACTGTTAATGTACAAATACAAGATTCAAAAACTGGATCCGAAGGTATTCAATATAGTTTATCAGCGGGTGCAGGAGTTGATCCAGACTCAGTCAAAAATACAATTTCAAATCCAACTGCTGCTTCAATTGCATCGCAACCTATTTCGTCAACAGATGGTCGATTTACAGTTACAGTTCCTTCGTGGAGTGTAGTAGTTGTTACACTCCCTCTTTAATTTTATTTTAATAAAAAAAATCAAATTTTCTCGTCCTTTAAATATAATTAACCATCTATAAGATAAAAGAGAGAGAGAGGTATTTCATTTTGTATACATGTAGATTTTTCTTACTGGCAGTAGCATTATCAGTACAATTTGATGGATAGATTATTCCATATTTTTGTACTCGATGATTCTTTTGGTCGCAAACATATAAATTTCCATCAGCATCAAATCTCAAATCTCGTGGTCCGCTCAATTGTGTTGGACTTGTACCAGCTACTGTTGTACAGCCAATGAGACATTTACCGCCTGCTGTATAATTCGTTGTCCATTGCATAATACGATTATTTACATTATCCGCAATATATATGTATCTGAGGTGATCAAATAAAACGAAAGTGTTTTTTATGTGAAAACTAAAAACATACCCATTATTATCTACAATTATAGCTTGGGGTCTTTTTAATTGATTTGAAGTAGATCCTGCCACTCCAGTCCCAGCAACCATTATGCCAGTAGTTGCACCCGGAAGCCACTTCTGAATACGATGATTATTATAGTCAGCTACATATAAGTTTCCATTTTCATCAATAAAATTTCCAAATGGCGTTGAAAATTGATTTGCACCATTGCCAACACCACCCGTTGGTGCCAGAACAATACCAATACCACTGCCAGGAATAAACTTCACCACTTGACTATAATCTGAATCAGTTACATAAATGTTATTATTGACATCAATATGTAAATCTCGCATTTGACCGAGTATATTCCATGAATTATTACTGGCTATTGTAGTTCCATTCAGGGAACCTATAGGAAATCGTTGTATACGATAATTATCACCATCGGCAACAATAATCGCACCTTCCTGATCAACAGCTACACCTTTCGGATAACTTAGTTGATTTGGACTACTGCCATTGGTTCCATTTCCAGCAACAACAATTCCATTCGTTTGATTAAATGGAAATTTTATAATTCGATTATTATCTCGATCGGCAACATACAAAGTGAAATTATTATCAACAAAAATACTTGCAGGAAAATCGAGAGAAGCTACACTAGTGCCTGCAAGTCCATTTTCATTGCCAGCTAAAGTAGTTCCACTTGCATCCCATGTAGCACATGTTGGAATATGTAACTTCCAAATACCAGTTGGTTCATCTAGTCAAAGTAAACTTCTGATAACGAAGAAAGAAAAAAAATCAGAATATTGCATACAAGTTTTAGTTGTTAACTCGGTTGTACTAGTTGTAGTAGTAGTACTAGTGACAGTGGTTGTTGTAGCTGTAGTTGTTGACATTGTAGTACGAGTTGTGACTTCTGTTGTAGCTTTGGATGTATTCAAAAGAGCAAGTATTGCTGCAACGATAGCTGTTCCAATCAAAATCAAAGTAAGTAGTAAACAAAATACGTATAGTCGTGTACATCGACAATATTTACTACAAAAAATGAACGAAATTATCTGACTATCAATTCAAAATGGAAAAAAAAAGTTTTACGCTAGTTTTGATTTTTTTCTTGTCTTATTTTCATTTGAAAAGTTAATTTGGTTTGATAATTCCTCATTTGACTAAAATTTGTATATACAGAGATACATTTTCGAAAACGAAAAAAAACTCACTGGTAATTTATTAATTTTACTAGACTGAATTAAATCGCGTGTTGTATCCTAGCAAATGAATCTAATCAATTGGTATTCAAAGTATCATTAGTTTTCTACTTCATAAGGTTTCACCTTCTTTGCTGAAATTGTACTATTTTTCTTTAGTAATTTATGTTTTTTAATATTTCCTGATGACACGACGATTGATCTATAAGCTGGACTCGGCAATGGTTTTACATATGAATGGTCCGTAGGATTTTCATTTAATGAACGTCGTTTTGGACTTTTCTTTGATTGTGCATGAGATTTTAATGTAATTCGAATGCCTAAAACAATAAAAATAATTATGAAATGTAATAAGTTATAAATTGACAGTAAAAATTACTCGACATGATTTACAGCTACAATTTTCTGATGGGATCGGAGAGCAATTGTTTTGTGTTTTTCAACCAAATAAGTCATACTTGAAGAAATCTTATTGTTGCCTATTTGCGTGTATGCATGAAAATAATAACAATGCTACATATAGTTAATTAAATTTTACAGTTGATTGAAAAAAAGTAATAAAAAAAGATTGTTTTTCTTTGAATTTGTTCGTCTTCTCTGCACAGATTTCAGAGTAAAAAATCATCTCTATAGCTGTGCGTCATTTTCTCTTTAATTTTATTTCAATGTTTTATGGATTATACATTTCTACACTATTATAATAAACAGCATAATTAGTTCCACCAACTGCTAAAACTTTACCATTGGGTAGCAACGATGTTGTATGACTTAATCGAGGATAATTCATGCTATAAGTCAATGTCCATATACCAGTGTTTGAATCATACAGTTCAGATGTGTTCGTTACAGTAAAACCAGTAATACCGCCAGTAGTTAGCACTATTCCATCTTTTAATACTGTGTTTGCGTGCATATATCGAGGCAAGTTTAAATTACCTGTCAATGTCCATGAATTAGCAACTGAATCGTATAATTCAGTTGAATTACCGGCAGATAAACCGCTACCACTAACAACCAATACTTTTCCGTTGAAGAGTAGGGATGCAGTATGATAAGAACGAGTTTTAATCATATTTGGAATTGAAATCCATGTTGAACTAGTTTGATCGTACAATTCAGCGACGTTTATAGGATTACTTGCTAAATCGCCACCACCTGCCATTAATATTTCTCCATTCAATAGGACTGTTGCTGTATGATAGCATCGGATGAAATTCATATTATTGATAGGTGTCCACGATGATGTAGATGGATTATATAGTTCCGCAGTATTAAGACCAGCACCATCTGATCCTCCAGCAGCTAATACTTGTCCATTTGCTAATAGCAGTGCTGTATGATAATAGCGTTTGGAATTCATATTAGGAACAGCTGTCCACGTATTCATTAATGGATCATACACTTCAGCTTCTTGTAAGACGCCAGTACTGGAAATACCACCAGTTACTAAAATGTTTCCATTAGCCAGTACTGTAGCTGTATGGTATGCTCTAGCTTTAATCATTGGTGCAATAAATGACCAAGTTCCTGTATTCACATTATATAATTCAGCTGTATTCAAATAAATACTTCCGCTATAACCACCAACGACAACTATTGTATCATTCGTAATTATAGAAGCTGTATGAGCAGATCGAGGAGTATTCATACTATTAACTAATATCCAACCTATGCGATAAAACAAAGACAAAATATTCCAACATGAATCAATATGAAATAATTACCCGAAAATGGTGTTTCCTGTATAGCTTTTGTTGTACCTTTTGATTTACTGATATAAATCAGAATGTATATATTGATTATCATAGCTAATATAATGAACATACAGAATGATAGACAAAGACAAAAATACCAAAATATTGCACATTTTCGTCTGTTTCTTTGTTTCTCCTTTTTTTTTCTTTTTCGATGAAAATCTTCTGTATTTCCAAAACTACATTGAATTGATGAGTCCGATAGAAATCTGTTATAATTGTATGAATTTTTGATCGGTGTTATCTATATTAATGAAATGAACAAAAGAAGTGAAATATACGTATGCAACTGATGTTATTCTACTTTGTTTTGTTTTAAAACAATCGATACTCTTGTTGATTTGTATTTTTCGTTGTTCATCATATACGCAAATGAAGAAATTTTAATATTCTTTTCTTTTCATAGTTGTGTAGTTGTAAGAGTTTCTTATTATATATAACTAAAATAGATGTGTTTTTTTTTGTCAACTGACTACATCTATGCAATGTTTAATCACCCTTTAAATAGGTAAGCCAATAAAAAAAGTATACATTGATTGTCAATTCAATTTTATTTTGCCTCGTGTTTTTTTTCTCGCATATTGACTCAACGAAAAAATGGAAGAAAGTTTATGTGCCCTATTTGAATTTAATCAACACTCAAAAACAAATATCTGAAGCTTTGAACGCGGATAAACGTGGCCATTCTGAAATCGTTCGTTTATTGCTCCATGATTACTGTTGTCAACGACATTTACGAGATGATCAAGGTTTGACTGCAAAAATAACCCAACCGTCTTTATTTGATTAGTTTCGAAGCAAACGAAGATATTCCACAACAACTCAATGGTCTTAATGGCATTAAAGCTATGTTTCAATCGCGTCTTGGACGTTTCATAATGGAAACAGGAATGAAACTTAAACTTGCTAAAGATGCTCTGCGAAAATTGATCGATGAACATGTAACTTCGAACCATCCTGTATATCGAACATGATACTATCGAATCTCTTTTGAAACTCTACACATTAGAAACACCATTCTATAAACTATTAGTGATTCTTTCTAGTCCATTAGGATTCCCATTTTTCATGCATTTAGCTGACTTGAAAAAAAGTTATTTTCAAGGATATATCTATCGTGGTCTTCATCTATCTGAACATAAATTAAATGAATATCGTTGGGCATTGAAACATCCTAATAGTGTTTTATGTATAATGACATTTTCTTCGACATCAATTGATCGTCATGTAGCTGAAATATTCTCGGTATCTCTTTCAAAATCATCAGAAATGTATATAAAATAACTGATATTCGATTCATCTCGAAAATCTATGTGGTGAACATCAAAATGTTGTTCAAGCACTCACACTATTGCTTAAAAATGACTTGAAAAAGAAAATGTAATCTTTAAAGCAAGAAACAATTTCTTGTTGCCTTATTTGAAATTTTGACTCTCTATTAATTATTCTTTCTATGTTATTCTCTATTAACACAAAACATTTCAGGGCATTCTTTCATTGATTGAAAAAATAGATGAAATAAGTCATTATTTGAAATTTCAATCGAATAAGAGCTCGAATGTCACGTCGGAGAAAAACAAAAAATGGCCAACGACAAAAATCAACAAAAACTATTCATATAATTGTTCGACCAAAAGATTCACCAGAAGCTTCACCAAAAGCTTCACCCAAAATTTCACCAAAAGTTTCACCACTTGAACAATCTTTGCCACGGGTAAGTCTTTGGACCGATATGTGATTTTTGAAAATCTTGATATTACATAGTCATGTCGTAAAGTTCATACGTGTACAGACGCTTCTACGGAAAATATTATAGTTCATTCGACGACAGATGTGAATTTTGAAAAAATTGGAAATATCAATGATCATCACCGCATCAACAAACAAAATCAAAAGAAATTATTCGGATGCATAAATCAAACAACAAAACGATTTATTATTATTACTACTATTCTATTAACTATTGGTATTCTTATTACTCTCTTAGTTCTTTTTATAAAACCAAATAAACATGTCATAAATCGTGAAGCAAATCTTCGATGGAATAGAACTGGTATAACAATCGCAGGAAATACTAGTTTCCCTGGAACCGGAAATACTCAACTGAATACACCTCGTGGTGCAACAGTAGACTATCAAAATACACTATATATTGCCGATACATTGAACAATCGAACACAAAAATACGTAATGGGTGCAAAATATGGAATAACAGTAGCTGGGAATGCAAATGGTGCGTCAGGTAGCAATCTAAGTGAACTATACTTCCCATCACAAGTATTAGTTAGTTCAAACGGGTATATGTTTGTAGCCGATACAAACAATTACCGAATTATGTTATGGCGAAATAGTTCAACATCAGGAGAAATAGTCGCGGGAATAACAGGTAAATAGTAAAGAACAACAAGTATGTTTTATGTCTCTTTTAGGTGTACTGAGTAATGCAAATAATACCCTAAAGTCCCCATATGAAATGGAATATCATCAAGCATCGGAATCACTTTATATATCCGACTATACGAATTATCGAATAATGCATTATAAATTAGGCGCGTCATCAGGGACTATGGTTGCTGGTACTGGTGTGAGCGGAAAAAATTATACACGTTTGACGAATCCCGTGGGTGTTTATTTTGAGTCGTTATCGAATAGTTTAATTATTGCTAACCATATTGCTCATAATATTGTTCGTTGGCCATTAGGTGCAACTAATTGGACACTTGTCGCTGGTGATATCAATGGAACTCCAGGCATTGATTCCAAGACATTGTCTTATCCAACAGTGATAACATTAGATCCGATGGGTAATCTTTATGTTGCTGATCGAAATAATCATCGTATTCAGCTCTTTATGAATGGACAACTTGAAGGAATTACCATTGCTGGAGTTGTAAACACTACTGGTAGTAATTCAACTTTATTGTCGGCCCCATGGTCAGTTGCACTTGATAATCAACTCAATTTCTATGTAGCAGACTCAGCGAATCATAGAGTACAAAAATTTTTACGTTATTAAGAAAAAGAAGTTTTGCATGTCCACAAACGAGTTTGATTTGATCTTTGAAATCATCAGTCAATTGAATATGTTGATTCGGTTTGAAATGAATTAAAATTTCTTGTAATGAAAAATGTAAATTATTTGGACTTGAAACAAATAGATCATAATCAATAACAAGACGCGTTATATTCGGCAAAGATTTCAATAAATATTGGATATTCAAAGGATCTTCATTTGTAATAATAATCAATGTTCGAACAGTCGGTAGTTCCAAATGTAAATCATCAATTAAATGAAAACTTGAATCAATTTCTAAGATTTTCAAATTAAGAAAAATCGATTTGATTAATTGAAAAAATTTTCTTGTATAAATCGGTTGTTGTCTATCATTGAGAAATATTCGTTTTATCCGTGGCATTGTCAATTGTTCGAATTGATAATTGACTTCATAATTTAAAAATTCATTCGTCAATGAACAATTGAATTTGTCACAAACGTATGCCGGTGAAATAATTGTACATGTTTGATAAAATGAATTAGTAAAAAACATAACAGGTTGTGTTTGAAATGATGACAAGAAATCATTTCGATTATTTATTAAAATTGTTTGATCAATTGAATAGCAGAAAAAATAAAATGATAATTGTTTCAACAACATATTATTTATCCATGATTCTAATATTCGTCCATCAATAATATAATTGATTTTTAAATTTAATCTAACAATTTCTAATGTCGATCGACATTGTTGAACAAGAAGATTTAAATCCAAAATATCGATATCATATCCTGACAAAATCAATTCGCGTAATTTTAATTGAAAATACTTTGTTCTCGAATATCAATATTTAAATATTCTAATAGAAGAAACAGATGATGCTGATATTCCACTGATAATGTCAAATGTTTCAATGTTTGACAAATTTGAAAACATGAATTATTAATTGATAAACAAACACCTTCAATACCTAAACTCGATAGTTTACTCGATGAATCATTTGTAATAAATTCATTTAAAATTTCATCATAATCAATTTTCGAGTGTATACTCGTATTTTGATAATCTAAAGTCAATTTCGATAGATATTGTTTAAAAATGGATATATATTGTTTGTATAGATGAAAAATCGAATATTTAAATCAAGAAAACTATAGATGATTTCATCGGAATTTAAATAAGAAAATATCGAATGTAATATTTCATTAGGAAATAATTCTACGTACAACATTGATCTGTTTATACAGTTGGAATGGAAAGAAAAAACAAATTATGACTTATGAGAGAAACTGATAGGAGGACAAGGCGGAGGTTGTGGTGGTTGAAGAGGAATACCTCCTCCACCAATCGTATTTTCGCTGTTATTAATGACAATATGAAGTGCTTGAAAGAGATTAACTAAATCAGCAAACCAAGCAGCACCAGGACCCGTTGAAACCGTATCGAAAGCATATCCATATGCAGCTTGAAACTCATCAAGTACACCATGTTCAGCATTGAACGTACCACGATTTCGATACGTATCTGCTACCAAATAAGCTCCATAGTTTTGAAGAGCAAATAACAATTTTTTTGCTGGTACTGTCGTAAGATTAACTGTGCTATTCGATGGAATAGCAAACAATGAACCAGGCGATAGATATTTATCTTGACCACCATAACGATATGAATCATTTGGATTGAATGCATATCCATCACAACGTAATGCCGGCCAAATAAAACCTGGTCGTTGATCATAGTAATAATCTTTGGCAAACAATTGCATTTTAAGTGCATGTTGAATCGGTGGTGAATCAGGTAATAATTCGCCGAGACGAATAGTACCACCGATAGAAGACAATCCACTACCTCCATATGCACCCCAAGTACCATTTCCATAAACAATATCGTCTTTACCTTCGACACCTCTTTCCAATAGAGACAATACCGGTGAACCAGGTGTACATCGATAAACGGGATGAGTATTGATAATCGAATGATTATCTGGCAGTAGAAATGCAGCTACATTATTATTACCAAACGCTCTTATTGTAACATTGAAAGGAAATCGAATATTATCAACAAATTTGCCTGTTACATTGCAATGTGCTTCACCACTCGGATTATTCCACCATCCTTGATTGTACCATGGTGTCCATGGATCATTTTCACTGGTAACAATGAAATATTCAGTATCAGCGAAGAAACTATCAGGAAATGGATAGGGTGATCGAAAAATGCCTGGATAATGAAATATTGCATTACTGCCAATCGCTGTATTCCAAATTGATGTTGAAAGAAATGGGCGTGTACGAGCATCACGACAATCTGCTCGCGCAAATTTCTCCTTTCCTTCAATTGATAGACAATTTAAAAACAAAACAAACCAAATCCATTTCGTTTTCATCTTTTCTTCTTACAAACTATCCTGAATTGTTTGCATTTAGTGTTTAAAAAAAAGATAAATCTCAGATAGTGACGGTGTTGTGTTGTTTTTTTTCTTTGTGTGAGTTCATTTTGATAAGAAAATAAAGAAAGTAAAGAAAAGAAAAAGAAACGAACGAACGAATATTTTGAAGTAGTTATTCGAGGATGGGAACCAGAAAAAGTACATTTTCATTCTGTGTACAGAATCGAACTTTGCGTCTATTTGCAAAAAAAAACAAATTCTGCTTAACGACATTCGTAAATAAATTTTAGTAATAATATTAAAAAAAACATACATAGGTCAGTATGAAAAAGTACATAGCTATACTAATAAAAAAAGAGAGAAAAATAATACTTGTCATTACAATAAGCGTGGAAATAAAATTAAAATGATTAAACCTATATTCATACGAAATTGACTCGAATTATTATACGATGTTCGATATGCAGTTGCACTACATATACCATAATTGATGTTAACAAGTGATATGTATGAATTATCCGCACCTAATACAATACGAATTGGATCGAGACCCCATGAAATTGTCGTTTGAAAAGTTGATGGCATTGATCCGGTTAGCGAATACGGTGACGCAATAGTTGTGCATAAACCAGTAACACTTCCTGAAATTCGCATTTGACTGCTACCTGATTGAGTAATTGTAATAGCATCACTATAACAACAACAAGTAGTAGTTGCACAACCACCATCCATTTCATATGTTCCGATCCAATTGGGTGTCGAAGATGCTTCACCTTTTTTTAATCAAAATAATAATTCTTTTTTTTTATTGTATTTAAATAAATTTACGTACCGAGGCCACAATTTCTGTATTTAACAAGACCAACCGGAAGTGCAACAGCAAGAACCATTAAAACACCAATTAATAGACCTATAATGAGACCAATTATGCATCGCTTTGAACAACATGTTGATTTCGATTTTTCTCTACAAAATGTTAAATAAATAAATAAATAAAAACAAAAAAGAAAACAGTTACTCACTCTCTTCTAAAATCTCGTTTTTCTTCATAATAATCTGAATCTCGTCTTCGAGGTTGATATTCTAGTCGATTCGGTCGTAATGTAATCGGTGTAAATCTTTCACCATGCATTCGATTGTCATCATTAATATCATGAAATGACATCCCATTGTGGTATCCATTCGTATTATAACCACGTGTTGTCATAGTAAGCACACTCTTCTCAATTGATTAACAAAAAATTGATCATAAATAAAGAACTGTTGGAGAGAAAGAAAGAATGGAATATATAAATACCTTTTTTTTCTTCCTTTAACACAAGCAGCGACATGAAAAAAGAGAGAGAAAAAAAACGGAATTTAACATTGACATCTGTGAAAAAAAAGTGCATCGCATCTAGACCAAGAGAATATTTGTATTTATGACTAATCTTTTTTTTATTACTGTATAGTAACGCATTTTTTACTCTATCATAAAGGTCATTTTCTAACGATCGTCTCATGGTCATTGTTTGTTACCTGGTGAGAAAATATAGAATATGAAATTGCAAAATCAGTGTTTTTTTATCTATGACTCAAGAATAAACATAAAAGCATTACTAATTTCAATGATAAAGAGATAACTATATAAAAGGTAAGACAGAAACTAAAGATGATCACCTCATTTACCGGCTTCTATTATGTCGAAATATCAAGGTTTTTCAATTTTTATTGCATTTTATTGCTTGATTAGTTCATGTTACGGCGTATCAAGTCCAGTTACACCATTTGTGAATTATTCACATACGATCGAACTTCAAATTGGTGTCGCAGATCTCTGGTGGACAAGCAATGATACTGCAAAAGAAATGATTTTTGAATTGCATGTTAATACAACAGGTTGGATTGCATTAGGCATTAGTCCAGGTAATAGATTGTGTTCGATTTTGCTCATTGTTTGGATAATATTGAAATTCTAGCCGGTGGTATGGCAGGAGCAGATATCGGAGTTGGATGGGTTGATTCAACTGGCAAAGTGTTTTTTCAAGTATGATATATAGTTCATTTCTTTCTAAAACAAACTAGATTCTATTGTTCTACAATAGGATCGACATGCATTTGGTCAAGCTAAACCAGTTATCGATAATACAACACAAGATTGGTTTGCTCTTCAAGGTCGAGAACAAAATGGATGGACAGCTATTCAATTCAAACGTGCATTTGATACATGTGACTACATGGACTATCCAATTAAAGTAAAAATTTATTCGATTTTCATTTTTGAATGATGTGTCTATAGTCTGGAACAAATCATTTGATATTTGCTTTTGGTCTTGTTGATCCAACAGATGATATTACTTATCATGAAGATCGACGTGGTTCTCGTACACTTCCACTTCGTTCCTACAATGATCCACCATCGGAAGATAAATTTGCTGGTCTCGATACATTCGAATGGCGTTCGAACAATGTAATTCGATCTTTTTTTGTTTTGATAATATTTTCGTATCTTTTTATTTACCAGTATCTTATTCCACCAGAAAACACGACATATCATTGTAAAGTCTTCAAAGCACCAACTCAATTTGCAACAAAACGTCATGCTGTTGCCTACAAAATGATGATTGATCAAACGAACGTTCAATTAATTCATCATTTACTTGTCTATGAATGCGATCCTACGGCTATATTCGATGATAATAATTTACCTGATGATGTTTGCGATAATATTGGAGAGAAAATTCAATTATGTGCATCGAATATTGCAACTGGCTGGGCTGTTGGTGGTGACTATGTAAGCAAAATAAATTCCATATGAGAAAGAAAGAAAAAACAAAACGAATGTTTCTAACAGTTATTAGAATTTCCTGAAGAAGCTGGATATCCTGTTGGTGGTAATTTTCCTATCAAATACTATTTACTTGAAACACATTACAATAATCCATCGTTGCTTACCGGTCGTCGAGATAATACTGGTATTCGTTTTTATCTTGGCAATCAACTTCGACAGCACGATCTCGGATTTTTAACTTTTGGCACATCATCATTTCCATTGGGACTTGCTATTCCACCGCATGTTGACAAATTTACGGTTGATGCATATTGTCCACGTAATGCTACTCAAGTATGAAGCTCTAGTTTAAGAAAATCAACTTAAAATACGTATGTTTCTATTAGAGTTTTCCACCGTCAGGTATTACTGTAACTGCTGCGTTTCCACATACACATTTACAAGGTCAAAGTGTATGGACAAAAGTAATTCGTAATAATACAGCTGTCGAATATTTATTCAATGCCGATGAATTCGATTTTAATTATCAATATAATGATCTTCTACCTAAACGAATTCAATTGTATCCCGTAAGATAAATTATCATTTCATTTGCATTCCTACGAATCTTTTTCCTTTACAAGGGCGATGAATTTGCTACTCGTTGTACTTATCAAACAACAAATAAAGATACAATTACTTTAGTAAGTCAACGTTTCGTTTATTTTTCATTGAATATAACTAAATGTTGTTTCTAGGGAGGAATTTCAACAACAAATGAAATGTGTCTACATATGTTTACTTATTTTCCTCGGGTAGATAACTATTATATGTGTGGTATGTGGATTGATATTCCAGCATGGCAAAAAGTCATGCAATTGCCAACGTATGTTTTAAATTTACTAGAAATACAATGATAATAAGGTTTGTTTGTTTTCTCAGATTGCCAACTTATCAACAGATATATGATTGGTTGATCAATGTGAAATGGACGCCAGAATTTGCTGCTGAATTTCAACAATTTTACAATACTGCTCAACGTCAAGTATTTTATGGTGGAGCAGCAACATCGCAAACTATTATAATTCCAACTCCACCTGCTTACAAAGATTTGCCACCGGATACATGTTCGAATAAAACAACAACTGATTAAATGCATTTGATTTTCTCGTCTTTTTTTTCTATTGTAATTAAATAAAATAAAATAATTCTTTGATTTTCGTAAATTAAGCAATGGGGCTGGTCGTTCTGCTGACATTCTCACTCGATCCATAGCTTGCATCATCCAATTCATTGCCGATGCCATCTGGAAAGAAAAATTTAATATTCTATCAGATAAATTTGTATAGAAATACTTTTTGAGATTGTACATCTATGTTTTCAATAACATGACGCATTTCTTCATTTTGACGTTTCAAAGATTCAATTTCGATTTTTACTTCATTCGTGTCCGAAGATCTACATGGAATACTCAATGTCGAACTATCACGATACATTCGATCGACAAAAGTTCTTGCATAATTGGATGTAGCTACATATTCAAAATCCGTCCAACCTTTATTCATTTTCGCTTTGACCAATGACTTTTGATACACCACTATTTAAACCCGTAGTTAACAGCCACACACCTTTCAGATCAAGAGTCTTTTTTTTTAATTTGAAATTTACTATACATTTACCTTTTGTAGCAGCAGCTTGACCAATACCAATCATAAATTCTTTTTCTAGTTTATCGTTCATTTTAAAATATTTTGCTCCACCATAACAACTAATCAGCAAAGTAGGATCTTCACCATTTCTATCGGCACGTAGTTTTTCCCCAATTGTTTGAAGACTTTTCCTCTAGCATGCTCGAATTTTTTCCACGTATCATTGAGTTCCGGTGGATCAACTGGCTCCTTTCCATCGTAACTATGTCGACGTGCATTTCGATCATATATGCATCGTTTGTTTTCAATTGATATATCATCATTAGACGATTCAGAATATATAGCACATGTTGAACCCACTAATTCATTTTTACGACTTGCCTCTTGAAGAAATGTTTTTTTTTTCTTTTCATAGAGATCTTTTTCGAGATTCTGTTAACTATCTACTTAAAGAAAAACGATCCGAATTTACGAATTCAGTTGTGTTTTTCAAGTGCAACGTGATACAAAGGACGACATAAACAACGCATTTGCTCGAATATAAAGTTCTTTACTTCATAACCAAAACATTTGTCAAAATATTATACTACTGATTGTCTGCATTATAATAAATTGTAATGCCATCATTTTTTCTCGTACCAAAACTACTTCGAAATGATCATCTTGGAAATATTGTGAAAACATATCCAAACTCTCTTGATAGCAACGCATTGCCCAATGATATTTTCCCATGCGTTTTAAATTCGATGCCATATGATGTAATGTCATGCCAATATCTGGATTGCCTTCGGGATGATTGAGTCGTTGAAAACGTAAGACTTTCTTAAAAGTTCGATGTGCCATTATCAATTGTCCATTGTGACTATATGCTGTAGCCAGACAACTTTCAACGAAAAGTAAATACATACTTGTAAGATCGCCCGTTTTAGCCCACCAATAATGCCGAGCTAATATCAAAGTTTCAACAGCTTTTTTCTTATCATTCATATCTAAATACGTGAGACCTAGACTGTGACACGGTTGTGGTGTACCAGGTGGGAAAAGACTTGTGCACATGTCTAATGCGTATAGTTGGCATTCGAGAGCTTCATGAAGTTGCTTTCGATGACGATAAATTTCACCCATTTTATTCAGACAAAAAGCAGTAAAAACATGACCTTGTGGAAATTGTAACATCCAAATCATATTCGCTGTAGTATAGTTCTCGAATGCCTGTTCCCAATAGCCGAGAGGTTGCTGATTCATTCCAATTGTTCTTAATACTTTAGCACGTAATGAATGATCATCAGTTATGCAAGAATTCAATAAAGGAACCGCTTCATTCAGAATGTCAAGTGCTTGTTGATACTTTCCAATAGGCTCATAACAACCGGCTAGATCATGTAAAGCAACTATTCGCTTATGATGACTTGCTGGTAAAGTTTTTTTGTAAATTTCTAAAGCTTCTTGTCTGTATGGTAAAGCTTCGTGATAACCTCTTTCATTTCCAAGTAATTTACCTAAAGCTCTCAATGTATCACCGATCTGTACAGCAGTCTTAGGTAATGTTTCTCGTTGTATTCGTAATATTTCTTCGAATATAATTCGTGCTGATTGTAGTTGATTTGTAAATAAATATACATTAGCTAAATAGAAACGACATTGAAGATATAATCGATCTGATGATGGAGTATTCATTAGCTCAAATATTTTGAAAGCAGCATCTAAACTATTGTGTGCTTCTTGATATTTACACATATGATAATAGCAAGTGGATTTGTGCATACAAATGGCAACACGATGTATATTTTCATCATCGAGAGATTTAGCAGAGAGTAATTCGAAATATTTCACAGCTTTTTCATATTGTCCCATCATCATACGAAGACGTCCAAAAACAATTTCTATTGTTGGACATTCAATGTCGAATTGTGTAAATTGATGATATTCTTTAAATATTTCATAGCCTTCGTCAGTTGTTTTAAGATGAATATATCCATATTTATCATCTTCATAGACATTTTTCATTCTGAAAACAGCACACAAATTAAAAAGGATTTCTTGTTCTTCTGGATGAACACTTTGATCTCCGATA